>Ga0114934_10001923_pt1 | contig 13431 bp, 12 predicted proteins | sample 4SBtaG_2_FD_99695 | JGI IMG/M metagenome (GOLD analysis project Ga0114934, IMG submission 99695) | Deep subsurface microbial communities from Kolumbo volcano to uncover new lineages of life (NeLLi) - 4SBTROV10_white metaG | ecosystem: Environmental > Aquatic > Marine > Volcanic ... | reverse complement strand
CCTCAAAGGACGGAGTGTTTTCTTTTGAAAGAGTTGCATGCCTTGGATGCTGTGCGCTTGCGCCAGTGGTAATGATAGATGGAGAAGTGCACGGGAAGATGACGCACTCAAATTTTGCATCCCTGCTGAATAAATTAAAGGAGGAGTAAGATGGCCAAAAAAGGCAAAAAGATCATAATGGTTTGCAGGGGGACGGCATGCACATCCTCCAAATCACCGCTGATATTCAAAGCATTGAAGGAAAAGGTGGAAAAAGAAAAACTTGAAGATGTTGAGATAAAGCAAACAGGGTGCCATGGATTCTGCCAGCGTGGACCAATTGTTGTTGTTGAGCCAGAAGGAACTTTTTACACGGAAGTCAAAGTTGAGGATGTGGAAGAAATCATAGAGTCACACATTAAGAAAGGGAAGCCTGTGAAAAGGCTGTTTTACCGAGAATCAAAAGATAGCGAGGCAATAGAGCACTACAGGGATGTCCCTTTTTACAAAAACCAGTTCCGTCTGATTTTGAGAAACTGCGGAAAAATAGACCCAGAGGACATAGAAGATTATATTGCTGCAGGTGGGTATGAAGCACTGAAAAAAGCCCTCTTGGAGATGAGGCCCGAGGATGTGATAGAAGAGGTAACAAAAGCAGGGCTGAGGGGCAGGGGAGGCGCAGGCTTTCCAACAGGACTCAAATGGAAATACTGCAGGGATGCAAAGTCAGAAGACGGGCAGAAATATATGATATGTAATGCCGATGAAGGAGACCCGGGCGCCTTCATGGACAGAAGCATACTTGAGGCAGACCCCCATAGCGTTCTCGAAGGTTTGATTATCGCTGCCTATGCTATAGGGGCAAGTAAGGGATATATTTATGTGAGGGAAGAATACCCTCTTGCCATACACCGCTTCAGTATTGCAATAAATCAGGCACAGGAGAGGGGTTACATAGGAAAAAACATTCTTGGCTCATCGTTCAGTTTTGATATTGAAATAAAGAAAGGAGCTGGCGCATTTGTTTGTGGGGAGGAGACAGCCCTCATTTCATCAATAGAGGGAAAGAGGGGCATGCCCCGCCCCCGCCCGCCCTTCCCCGCCCAGAAAGGGCTGTGGGGAAAGCCCACGACAATAAACAACGTGAAAACACTTGCCAGCGTCCCGGTCATCATATCAAAAGGGGCGGAATGGTTCTCCTCAATAGGCTCTAAAGAATCCAAAGGCACTGCAGTGTTTGCTCTCACAGGCAAAATTGTCAACAGCGGGCTAGTGGAGATACCAATGGGAACAAAATTGAGGGACATAATATACGACATAGGCGGCGGCGTTCCCAACGGCAAGAAACTCAAGGCCGTGCAGACAGGAGGCCCATCAGGGGGATGCATTCCTGCCCACCTTGCAGATTTGACGTTTGACTATGAATCGCTTGTGCAGGAGATGTACATTCCCGCAAATTACGTTGATTTGCCAATTGATTATGAAACGCTTGCAAGAGTTGGCTCAATAATGGGCTCTGGAGGTATGGTGGTCATGGACGAGGACACATGTATGGTCGATGTTGCCCACTTCTTTTTGAGTTTCACACAATATGAATCATGCGGGAAATGCCCGACCTGCCGAATAGGAACAAAAAAAATGAAGGATATATTGGAAAAAATAATGGAAGGCAGAGGGGAGATGAAAGACCTGGATTTGCTCGAGGAGCTTGCAATCACTGTCAAAAATGGCTCTCTGTGCGGGCTGGGGCAGACAGCGCCAAACCCTGTTCTCACCACTCTCCGCTACTTCAGGGATGAATACATAGCTCACATAAAAGATAAAAGATGCCCTGCAAAGGTCTGCAAGGGTTTGATATGGTATGAAATAGATGAGGAAGAATGCATAGGTTGCGGCACATGTGCCAGAAATTGTCCTGTTGATGCGATATCTGGCGAGCTGAAAAAGCCATACCACATAGATAGTGAGAAGTGCATAAAGTGCGGTGAATGCTTCCAGGTCTGCCCCGTTGGAGCAGTAAAAAAGAAAACAGGAGGGGATGATTGATATGCCGACCATCACCATAAATGGAAGGAAGCTGCAGGGAAAGGAAGGGGACACCATACTTGATGTTGCGAAATCAGCTGGCATTTACATCCCAACCTTATGCAATATGGAGCCCCTGCCCCCTTTTGGCGGCTGCAGAATGTGCCTTGTAAAGGTTGAGGGAATGAAAAAATATGTCCCTTCATGTGCCACACCCATAAGGGACGGGATGGTTGTTTATACCGAGCTTGAAGAGCTGTACCGTCTCAGGAGGAGCATCCTCGAACTCATACTTTCAGAACATCCCAGCGGTTGCATTGTATGCGATGATAGGGAGACGTGCTTCGAATTCCATCCCGAGCCGACAAAGGCAGGCAGGATAACAGGTTGCAGGTTCTGTCCCGTGAGAGATGAGTGTGAGCTATATAAAATTGCAAAGTACCTTGGCATAGATGAGATAAGGGTGCCTGTTGAATACAAAAATGTGCCCCTGAAGAGAGATGACCCGTTCATTGAAAGAGATTATAATTTATGTGTGCTCTGCGGCAGATGCGTTCGTGCATGCGATGAGATAAGGGGAGTTCATGCAATTGATTTCATACACAGGGGGCATGAGACAGTCATAGGGACAGCATTTGACGAATCGCTGATAGATAGTGGCTGCATATTCTGCGGAGCATGTGTTGATGTGTGCCCAACTGGCTCAATATCTGAAAAGAAGACAAAATGGGGAGGGAAAGCAGATAGTGTTGTTTCAACTACGTGCATGCTTTGCCCATCAGGGTGCAGCATCGACATTGAGGTTAAATGGGGGGAGGTGATGAATTCTCTCCCATCTGATGAAAAGGCACAGTTATGCGTGAAAGGGCGGTTCACAGTATCTCCTCTTGTGACGCATCCGCAACGCCTTAAATACCCGATGATAAGGGAGGATGGAACGCTTAAACCTGTTTCATGGGAAGAGGCAATTGAATATGCCTCGGAAAAATTGAGGAGATACAAGCCGAAAGAAATCGGTTTTATTGTTTCGCCATGGATGACAAATGAAGGAGCATACCTTATGCAGAAATTTGCAAGATTTATCGGCTCTGACAACATAGGCATTGCGTCTAAAATGGCTTTCCCGTCAATGGAAGTGCTTCACACGGCTATGGGATTCTGCGGAGCAAGAGGAAAAATTGAGGATATAAGCAACTCAGATGTAATACTCATTGTAGGAACAGACCTGAATTTGTCAGCCCCTTTTCTGCTGACCAGAATTTACAGAGCAAAGAAAAAGGGGGCAAAAGTAATCATCATTGATAAATCTGCAAAGAAGTTGCCGTTGTACACAGATATGCATATTTCGCCGGAAAATTATGGCACATTCCTTTCAGATATAATGGTAGCAATGGAAGGTAGAAAGAGTGAAGGGCGTGCAGGCAAAATTGCGGGCATGATGAAGGGGAATATATGCATCATTTTTGGCGGTGACCTATTTGACCCTGAGGGAATGAAAGCGCTCGCATCAATCTTAAATATCGCAGCCTTGACAGACAGCACTTTACTGCCTGCATGGGACGGAAGTAATGTCCAGGGAGAGCTTAATATGGGCTGCATGGCTGGTTATCTGCCAGGGCAGCATGACATAGCTGATGAAAATTCCAGGAGAAGAATTGAGGAATTATGGGATGCAAAGTTGCCTGGGAAGGGAACTAATCCGCTTTACAACCCCGAGGGGATGAAAGCCCTTTACCTCACACAGTACGTATCTAAAATTCCTGAAGGCGTGGACTTTGTCATACTTCAGGATTTGTATGAATCTGAGCTGGTTGAGAAAGCGGATGTTATATTTCCTGCTGCTGCATTCACGGAGGAGGAAGGCACTGTGAACAACCTTGAAAATGAAATTAAGAAAATTTTAAAGTGCAGTGACACCCCTGGCATGGCAATGCGAGACTGGGAGATAATATCAAAACTTGCTGGTGCAATGGGTTACGATTTTGATTACAAAAGCGCTGATGAGATAATGGCGGAAATAAAGAAATGTATACCTGAAATGGAGGCGAAAGGGGGCAAAAAAATTCTAATATTGGAAAATGAAATGAATGATATCGAACCTGCCATACCCATTCCAGAGGGTGATATTTATTACAGAGGAACGCTGATAGGAAGCAAGGTTGATGATTTTGCTGATGTTATAGAAGCATGGGGGTACCAGAATGAGTGAAATAATCTCCATAAGAGAGATAGTGCCCAATGTCCATGAGCTTGTCTTGCATTCTCCAGAAGTGGCAAAAAAAGCGCAGCCAGGCCAATTTGCAGTTGTCATTCCTGATGAAGTCGGAGAGCGAATCCCCATAAGTCTTGCAGATTGGGATGAGAAAAGGGGTACGGTAACTCTTTATTTCCTTGAGGTCGGAGTTTCCACCATGAAACTTGCGAGAAAGAGGGCAGGGGAAAATGTGGATTTTATGGCTCCTCTGGGCAAACCCTCGACCATTAAAAAATTCGGTACTGTGTTTGTGGGAGGAGGATGCTATGGTATTGGGGGTATAAAGCCAATAGTAAAGGCATTGAAGGAAGCAGGTAACAAGGTTATAACAGCAATAGAGGCAAGGAGCGAATACCTCATATACCATAAGGAAGAGCTTGAAAAATATTCTGATGAAATCTTCCTATCCACATCAGATGCAACAGCAGGCACGAAAGGGAAGGTAAAAAACATATTCGAAATTCTGGTAGAGAGGGGAGAAAAAATAGATGCGGCTTACTTTATGGGTTGCACTTTTATGATGATGATGTCATCTCGCGAGGCAGCAAATAAAGGAGTAAAGAGTTTTGTTTATCTCAACCCCTTAATGGTTGATGCAACAGGCATGTGCGGCGTGTGCCGTGTTACCGTCAACGGCGAAACAAAATTTGCCTGCGTCGACGGGCCAGAATTTTCGGGGGAAAAGGTGGACTGGGAGGAACTTTTCCGCCGCAAATCACAATATTCCCTGTACGAAAGAGATAGTTATGAACATCACTGCAGGCTCGAAAGGGGGATAAAATGAGCGGCTACAGATATACAGGCGAAAAATTGCCACCTGATGAGATGAAGAAAAGGATGCATACCAGCCGCAACAAAATGAGGGAGCAGGATCAGAGAGCAAGAGCAAGAAATTTCGAGGAGGTCAATTTAGGATATGATGCAAAGACTGCAACGAAAGAGGCAAAGAGATGCCTTTTGTGCCCTACTTCTCCATGCGTGGAGGGGTGTCCTGTGCATATAAAGATACCTGAATTTTTACAGAAAGTGGCAGAGGGAAAATTCATAGAGGCCCTGGACGTGATAATGCAGGATAATGTTCTCCCAGCAATCACAGGCAGGGTTTGCCCTCAGGAGATACAGTGCGAAGGTTCCTGCACGCAAAGGAAAGCAAGCGGTGAGGCGGTTGGAATTGGTTATCTTGAACGCTTTGTTGCCGATTACGAGCGCAATTCGAGCAGGAAGTGCAGTATCGAAATTGCCCCTCCGACTGGAAAGAAAGTGGCTATTGTAGGCTCAGGACCAGGCGGGCTAAGCGCTGCTGCTGACCTTGCCCGCATGGGGCATGAAGTTCATGTATTTGAGGCATTGCATAAACCGGGAGGTGTGCTTGTATACGGCATTCCTGAATTCAGGTTGCCAAAAGAAATTATAAGTTATGAAATCAAGCGTCTGGAGAGCATGGGGGTAAAAATACATACAAACCATCTCATAGGAAGAATATATACTGTCGACGAACTTTTGGAGGAAAAGGGATTTGGAGCCGTATATCTTGGGATAGGTGCAGGCCTTCCCCGATTTATGGGCATAGAGGGCGAAAACTTGAATGGTGTTTACAGCGCAAATGAATATCTCACGCGCTCCAACCTCATGAAAGCTTATCGCTTCCCGAAATACGATACGCCCGTAATGAAGGGAAAAAATGTGGCAGTCATAGGAGGGGGCAACGTTGCAATGGATGCAGTGAGAACAGCTGTGAGATTGGGCGCAAACAACGCTTACCTTATCTACCGCCGCTCAAGGGAGCAGATGCCGGCAAGAGATGAGGAAGTAAAGCATGCAGAGGAAGAGGGCGTGAAGTTCATGTTTTTGACAAAACCCGTGAGATATATCGGAGATGAGCAGGGCTGGGTCAGAAAGATGGAATGCATAAAAATGAAGCTTGGAGAGATAGATGAAAGCGGCAGAAGAAAGGCTATACCTATAGAGGGCACCGAATTCATGCTTGATATAGATATAGTGGTTGTTTCGATAGGCACTGGAGCAAATCCCCTGCTTACAGGTACAACACCTGGGCTTGAAACAAACAAATGGGGCTATATCGAGGTAGATGAGCAACTCCGCACAACCAAAAAAGGAGTATTCGCAGGCGGCGACATTGTGAGAGGAGGCGCAACAGTCATCCTTGCAATGGGCGACGGCAGAAAAGCTGCCAAAGCCATGGATGAGTATTTGAAAACAGGAGAGTGGGAATAGGCTATAAATTGCGCGCTTTTTCGCTGCATACAGGCATTTCTCCATTTAGATATACAATTCCTTTTTCGTAAATAAGGCGAAGGGCATGAATGCTCACAGCTGCATCCATTGCATCATAAAACGTTTCTGCAAATTTGCTGTCAACACCTTCATTTGGCATAAAGCATTTTGCTTCCCTGCGGAATACGAGGAGGATGATAGCTGCCCCATACCCTTTCTTTCTCAGCTCTATTAAGGTTTCGAGATGCTTTCTTCCACGCTTTGTCGGCGCATCAGGAAAAAGAGCAATGCCTTCACTTTCAAGAGTGCATCCTTTGACTTCCACCCATGTTTTGTCCCCCCCTTTTATCACCAGAAAATCAAGGCGGCTATCCTCATATCTCACCTCTGCTTTTATTTCATCTACCCTTCCAAATGGACTTGCTTTTTCATTCCTCAATATTTCCTCAGAAATTCTGCGGTGGTAACCAGAATGAACAGGAATCCAGTATTTGTTCCACCCTGCAATAACATCCCATCCTGTTTTTCTGTTTTTGTTCACTGCCTTTTTGAGAAGAATTTTCCTACCTTCTGTAATTATATCATTTAATCTTCCAGGGTCATGTATATGGACATGATGGATTCCCGCGTACGGCCGATTTATTCTTGCAACACCGAGAAATTTGTTTATCCTTTCAATGAAAATGCCCTCTGCGTCTGCTCTCAATTCAATCAGGGGGATCATTTTCCATGTATCTGCCTGAGATTTTTAACTTTTTAATGCAGAAAGCAAAAACTTTAATTGTTTCTCGGCATTACCTACCCAATCTATGTTTGAGATAGTAGATATTGAAAAGCTTGCGCCCCATGTGAGAAGGATAGAAGTGAAGGCACCCTTAGTGGCAAAATTTGCCAAAGCAGGGCAATTCGTAATAATCAGAATCCATGATAAAGGAGAGAGGATTCCCCTCACAATTTTCAAAAAAGATGTGGAGAAAGGAACCATACAGCTTGTCTTTCAGGAAGTGGGCAAGAGCACATTTGAACTGGGGGACTACAAGAAGGGCGATAAAATAATGGATGTTGTAGGCCCTCTTGGCAAACCAACCCATGTTGAAAATTACGGCACGGCGGTGGTGGTGGGCGGCGGGGTTGGAACGCCGATCGCCTATGCTGTGGCTGCCGCCATGAAGGAAGAAGGGAATAACGTTATCGGAATAGCTGGCTTCAGAAATAAGGAGATGGTTATACTTGAGGATGATCTGAAGGAGGTTTGCGATGAGCTTCTCATTACAACAGATGACGGAAGTTATATCAGAAAGGGATTTACAACCGATGTGCTTAAAGAGCTACTCGATTCTGGAAAAAAGATTGATTATGTCTTTGCTGTTGGGCCGCCTGTAATGATGAAGCTCATAGCGGATTTAACGAGAAAAGCAGGCATAAAAACCGTGGTGAGTTTGAACCCGATAATGGTTGATGGAACAGGCATGTGCGGTGCATGCCGGGTCTGCGTCGGGGGCGAGATAAAGTTTGCCTGTGTTGATGGGCCAGACTTTGATGCTCATATGGTAGATTTCGATGAGTTATTGAGGAGGCTGACGGAATATAAAGAAGAGGAAAAGCAGTCACTGGAGAAAATGGCTCTCGAGAGATATTTAAATAGCAGGTAATAAATTTGGTGGGTAAATGCCGAAGGATATAAAAAAGAAAAGGATAGAAGTGCCTGAGCAGGATCCGAGGGCAAGAATACATAATTTCGGAGAAGTTTCAATGGGATATACTCTTGAGCTTGCTATCCAGGAGGCGGAGAGATGTCTTCACTGCCCTCCGGATAAAGCGCCATGCATAAGGGGCTGTCCCGTGGATGTCAACATACCTGCATTTATATCAAAAATTATTGAGAGAGATATAAAGGGGGCGCTTGAGATAATAAAGGAGACAAACTCTCTGCCTGGCATAACTGGCAGGGTGTGCCCCCAGGAAGAACAATGCGAGATGCACTGCATGATGGGGAAGCTGGGAGATAAGATAAATATAGGCAAATTGGAGAGATTCGTGGCAGATTACGCGAGAAGCCACGGAATACTTTCCAATGTAAAAGTTGAGAAAAAGAAAGGAAAGAAGGTGGCGATAGTCGGCTCTGGTCCTGCTGGCCTGTCCTGTGCTTTTGATCTTGTTAAAAAGGGTTATGAAGTGAACGTCATGGAAGCGCTGCACAAGGAAGGAGGAGTGCTCGTGTACGGCATTCCTGAATTCAGGTTGCCAAAAGATGTGGTGAGATATGAAGTGGATTATCTTAAAAAAATGATGGGCGTCAAATTTATGATAAATACTGTTGTCGGAAAGACAATTCCCTTTGAGGAAATCATGAAAAAATATGATGCCGTGTTTATCGCATCAGGAGCAGGCACACCAAAATTTTTGGAATTACCAGGAGTAAACCTTAAGGGAATATATTCTGCAAATGAATTTCTGACGAGAATAAATCTGATGAAAGCTTACAAATTCCCTGAGTACGACACTCCGATAAAGAAGGGGAAGCGCCTCGCAGTGATCGGCTCTGGAAACGTTGCGATGGATGTGGCCAGAAGCGCATTGAGGGTTGGATACGAAGAGGTATACATCCTATACAGAAGAACAAAAGAATACATGACAGCGAGGAAGGAGGAAGTAAAGCATGCAGAGGAAGAGGGCGTGAAGTTCATGTTTCTTGTCAGCCCCACGGAATTGATAGGAGATAAGGATGGAAAAATAATGGTTGTTAAACTGATCATGAATGAGCTCACCGACCCCGATGAGACAGGAAGGAGAAAGCCTGTCCCTATCCCTAATTCTGATTTTGGCATTCAGGTGGACACCCTCATTTTTGCAATAGGGCAGAAGCCAAATAAGGTGTTGTTTGAGAATGTCCCTGATTTAAAGATAAGTGAGAGAGGTACTATTGTTATAGATGAGGGATACAGGACGAACGTCAAGGGCATCTTCGCTGGGGGAGATGCTGTAAGAGGAGAGGCAACTGTTGTTCTCGCAATGGGCGATGGGAAAAAAGCTGCGAAGTATATAGACGAGTATTTGAGAACAGGGAAGTGGAAAGAGAATTGAAACTATTCATACAGCTTTATTGCATTTGCTCCTAAGGGCAGTTTCATGTCCTCGGCAATACTCTTGCATTTAACTTTCAGGAAATAAACAATCGGTCTGTATGGCATATCTGAAAATGCCTCGTAGTTTGCCATCCCCTTGCATATTATCAGAGAGGCATTTTCAATTTTATTTTTCAATTTTTTTGATATGATGTTAAAATCGATACCCACTGCAAATGATTCAGTTGTCATTATCTCATCAACGACATCGCTGAAATTGAGATGTACTGCATCTTCATGGGTAGCATCTGTGAGTACGGGAGCACCTTTTACCACAAGAGTTAGATGAATATCGTATTTTTTTAACTCTCTGCAAACAAGTTTATCAAAAACCACCTCCCCGCAGTTATCAGTGAAATAAAGTATATCACTGCCCAAATATTTTTTTGTTTCTTCAAGATCATTATGCTGCAATCCCCTTTCCAGCTCTTTGTCAAATTCCTTTTCCAGCTTTTCCGGGGATGAAATGCTTCCTTCGATACCAAAATCAATAGCATTCCCGATTATTGAGCACATTATTGCAGCTTCAAGCTTATCTTTGCTTTTACTGATAAATTGCTCAGCTTTCGGCAAAATTTTTTCCGCTATTTTGTTGCTCCTTTCCTTGAGTTGCCTGTAAGGATCAGGATTCCCAAGCATATCATAAACTATTTTATGCACTTCTGTCGCAATCTGGGCAGAGCTTTTTTTGCTGCCATAATTTTCAAGCAGCTTCTCTGTGGCTTTTTTTATAACTTCCTCCTCTTTTTCTGGATATGCACCTGCCAGCTCCATCTCAAAAATCACACGGTTTAAAAGGCATGGGACGCAGCGAGGTTTCATCCTCATTGGCTCGAGAATGAAAAAGAGTATAAATCATTTTCACAGAGAATATATATGTGTGCATGCATCCCCTTTTGGTGAGTAAATGGCAATAGAATTAAATTCAGATAACTTCCAGCAGTTTATAAAAAGTCATGATATTGTGCTCGTGGATTTCTGGGCACCATGGTGTTCTCCATGCCTGCTTATAGCCCCCATAATAGAAGAGCTTGAGAAAGAAATGGATGGGACCGCATTTGCAAAATTAAATGTGGACGAGAATCAGGAGATAGCGAGAATGTTTGGCATTATGAGCATACCCACACTTATGATATTTAAGAGGGGAGAAATGGCAGACATGGTTGTTGGAGTGATAGCAAAGGATGCTCTCAGGGAAAGAATCGAAAGGCACATGCAGTAGTCATTTGCTGGAAGCTTGCCAATTTTACTTAATTAAATTAAGGGCTTTCCCAGTGGAAGGATAACCCTCCCGTAAGACTCATTTATTATTTCAGCCATTGCCACATATACTGCACTCAATCCACACAATATGCCCTCAATACCTATCCATCCTCCACTGACCCAACCCCACTCCTTCATTGCCAACAGATAGAAAAGCACAAACAGTGTGGAGAATATCACCTGCAAGCCGGTATTTGCCTTAAGCGTTCCCACGAACATCATCATGGTGAAAAAGCCCCACATAAAGAAATACCATCCCATAGATGCAGCAGCAGGAGCAGCAACGCCCTTTACCACATTTGGTAGTATTAGAAGAGCGACAAGCGATAACCAGAAAAGCCCGTAGGATGTGAAGGCGGTTGTTCCAAATGTGTTGCCATTTTTGTATTCCATCACCCCGGCCAAAATCTGTGCCAACCCCCCATAAAATATTCCCATTGCGAGAATCATAGAACCCAGCGGGAACTTGTCAGGGCTTGCATTATGTATGTTCAGCAATACAGTTGTCATTCCGAAACCCATCAAACCAAGTGGTGCAGGATTTGATATTTTCATGAAGAGGGTATGTAAATCATATATAATTCATTTTTGGTTTGCAAGATAAAAAGAGCGCCGGCGACCGGATTTGAACCGGTGACCGCTCGGTTAACAGCCGAGTGCTCCACCAGACTGAGCTACGCCGGCATAAGCAGTTAAGGCAATATAAATTGGTATTTAAAAATTGGGTTGAATAGATGTTAATGATAACTCTTATAACAGAAAAGATAATTCAAACACTATGCGCAGTTATTCAATAAAAAGAGGACATAAACCTGATTTGAACGCCCTTATCAAGAAATATTTTGGGGTTGAAGGAGATATTGAAAAAGGGATGGAGTTTGAGGTAGATGGCATAGGGAAAATCCATATGAAGAAAGAAAAAAATTCCCTTCTAATAGAAACAGAACCAGTGCCAAGCAAGGCGGGCAGTGTTGAAATTATTAAAAAATGGAATGATTTTCTGTTTGAGGCAACAGGAAGAACTGCAAAAGAAAGAAAGAAGCTCATGGAGAAGGAAATGCTGGGCAAATAATTCTGCCAGATTATAATTCCCTGAGTAAATTGACCTGCTGTTCCTTTGCCCACATATAACCCAGTTATAAAAAAGGGATTATGATGATTGCTTTTTAATTCAATGGCTCTTTCTCAACTTCCAGTCTATCTGCGGTCGGGTACTCCTCCACAATATAACATTTATATGGAAGTCTGTCTGCTATTTCATCAATTATAAAAGGGGATGTTTCTATCCTGCCTTTTTCCTCATCCCATCTTATCATATCGGAATTTATTGAAAATTCGTTTCTTATTTTTTTTAATGCATCTCTGTCACCATAAATCACGCCTTTAAGAAGCGTTCCATCCTCTGTGATAACATCATAGAGTTTCGCCACATTTCTTGCCCTCCTCATTATTCGATTTCTTAGTTGCACGCCATCTTTGAAAGAAGAAGAGCAATAATGAATGGGTATGGAAATATCCCAATCAAGCATTTTATAAGCCATCTCCTCGCTGCCATTTACAGCATTTGAGATATCATTTTTTACCTTATAACCATACTTTTCCATTCCTTTAAAATTTGTTTCGGAAAACTCGAGTTCATTAAGATTTACAAAATCAATATCATATTTCTCTGTGGATTTGAGTAATTTCCATGTTTCTTCTTCCATATGCGGAATCAGAGGGATTTCTATCCCGACATCTATTGGTATTTCATACGCAATTTTTTTCAATGATGTACCCTCAATATCATTCCATATTGCTGTGGGTGGATGGAATCTGATTTCGTCCAAACCTGCATCAACAACTTTCTCAACTTTCTCCAGATTAATTATGGAAGTATAAAGATGTATGTGGTGCTTTTCGCCAAAATATTCTTTCAGCATTTTTATCATCCTTATAGTTCTATCCACAACTTCCAAAGGGTCTCCTCCTGTTATGCCTGTGCCTTCTGCCTCTATTAGCTCTCCTTCTTCTAAGATTTGCTCTTCATTTTTTACAAGGAGTTCATCTGCATAAATAACGTCTTTGTTTTTCTTTTTTTCAGATAGAGGGCAATAAAAGCAATTCGAACGGCACAATCCTGTCACAAATAAAACCATCTTTGAGCCCCTTTCACAGTACTTGCATCCCTCTGCCAACTTTTCTGTATAAAATGAGTTTTTTGGAAGTTGTATCACGTCTCTCATTTTCCTCTTGTATTGCAGCAGCGGGGCCGAATATATAACTCTTGCTGGGTTTGCCATAAGTTGGCATATCAAATTAATAAAATTTTTATGATTTAAAACGCAAAAAAAGCCTGTTTATATTTAAAATATTACATTTTTACTGCCAGAAGATACAATTTTAATTCAAATGGAAAATTTTTAATTCGGGGGCGTATTACCTGCCTGTGAGAAACAGGCTGACAGAAAATGAAAAGATGGTACTTTACGGACTCGTACGGTATCCCCATCTCAAGGATAGAGAGATAGCGGATAAAATGGGGATAAAGCACCCCACAGTGACCTCGAT
>Ga0114934_10001922_pt1 | contig 13436 bp, 10 predicted proteins | sample 4SBtaG_2_FD_99695 | JGI IMG/M metagenome (GOLD analysis project Ga0114934, IMG submission 99695) | Deep subsurface microbial communities from Kolumbo volcano to uncover new lineages of life (NeLLi) - 4SBTROV10_white metaG | ecosystem: Environmental > Aquatic > Marine > Volcanic ... | reverse complement strand
AAGTGCGTTTTGTAAATCTGTTTGATTTGATAAAGTTCAAGTTATATTTCCCCAAGTTCAACCTCAACTATTATCATCTACATATTTTTTAGTAGCGGGGTTATAGTCTGTTGTTGGTGTATAAACTGTTGTATTGTCTTTTTCTAATACATCAGATTTTTCAGCCTTATCAGTATTAAGTGCGTCAAAATTATTATTTATCACACTTCTACTATCTGTTATATTGTCTGTTCATTGTATTGTTGTTATTGTTGCCATCTTATTTTCTTATAAACTAAATCTTGGTGTCCATACTGTTTTATTTCAATAAGCAGTATCCCAAGTATAAGGAATACTATTCCAAGTATTTATACTTTCATTCCAAGTTATATAATTTTTTATATTAGCCCTTGGGTTCCACACAATACTTCATATATTAACTCTTGGAGTCCACATTTTATTATACTTATTTATAAATTATTTTTTAATCATTTCATTAAACTCTTCACTATTAGATATTTTAAAAAGTGTTTTAGCTTGTTCTTTTGTGAGATTAACCCCCTTATTAAGATTGTCAACTATTCAGTCTATAACTGCTTTCTTTAAACCTTTTAATTCTCATACAGTTCTAAATATTTTTATTCAAACCTTAGGATTAGACAATAATAATCATATTCATCACATTCATAAAGCACCAATAGCTCATGCTCAAGCAAATCACGCAGCTCCTCAAACAAAAGTCGAAAAAGCAGGTGTTAAATATTTTCAAGTTGTACTATGTAATGTGTTTTCTGCAGTTTCTATTACTTTTGCTATTTTTAAATGTTGTTCAAGTTCTTTTGAATCTTTTCACATTAATGCCGCAGTTTTTTTTAATTCTTCTGGATATCTTAATAAATTAGTTGTAAATTTTCATATACTAAAATCTCTGTTAGGAAGTAATTTTTCCATAAATTTAATATGTTCTTGATTTTTAATAGCTTTTTCTACACTGTCTACAAAATCTTTTCCAAATAATGTATTAAGTTGTGCTTTATTTATGTTTTCTGTTAAAGAAGGTAGTTTTTCTTTATCTATTCAATCTTTAATTTTAAGTAAATCATCTAAAGTATTTAAATCTTCATCTAATCATTCATATTTTAATAGTCATTTTTTAAATCTATTAGTATCTTTTCATAAACTTCTTATTTTAGAAGGTAGATTTTTTTTATATACTCATGGTGCTTCGTATATTTCTTTTTTTATAGCATTTATTTCGTCAATATCTTTTGCATATTTCTTGTTCATTTCTTTAACTCAAGGTAGTGTTTCTTGTAATTCAGTTATTTGTCAATAAAGTTTTTTTAATGCTCATTCAGCAGGTACAACTGATCATACTTGTTTAAAATTTAATTTATCTGTTATAGATTTTTTTATTTTTTGTAATGTATTATAAGAAACATCTGTTGTTTTTATTTTGTTTCATTTTTGTTCTTCTTCTATATAATAATTAACAATTTCTTTAATTTCTTTTAATTTTTTTTCTCAATCAAATCATACATTAGGATTTTTAATTGCTTCATCAATCGAATCTAATAATCATTGAGTATCAAATGTTGCAGTATCTATTCAAGGTATTTTTCTTACATCATAATCTATATTACTTTCTTTTGTTTTTAACTTTTCTTCTATTTTTCCTACAATATTGTCTTCTTGTTTTATTACTTTATCATTTATATCTATGTTTCTTGCCAATGTGTTTGCTTCATCTTCTGTTATTCATTTAGTTTTAAATAATTCATCTTTTAATTTTACTAAACTCAGATTTCCATTAGCATATTTTTTTGTTAATTCGGGTAATTCTTTTATAATTTTACCTGCTCAATATCAAAGTCCTGAAGATTGTTCTAATACGTGTGTTAAAATTCATCAAGATATTCTTCAAATTAGTTTTGCTGGTTCAGTGATAATTCATAACATTGCAAGATTATTTAAATGGTCTGCTGTTTCGGCTGTCTTACGTAATTTTCAAATTAAAGCAATTCTTTTTGCTAATGTTTTTATTTCTCCTACCCCTCCTGCTTTTTTAAATTCTGATATAAGATTTGGATTATATAAATCATGATTATTATATACTAAATATTCTTCCCCACCTACTCCATTTAATCCTGCTGGTTTTTCATTATTAAGAAATAATACTCTATCTCCATTTTCATCAATATACTCTTTCCTCATATACTTTTTAGGTAAATCTATTTGATATACAAAACCGTTTTTACCGGCATATTGTCTTGCTAATTCAGGATTATCAGTCCATGTGCTATATCCGTTTGGAGCGTCTGTTTTAGTTAAATCATAGTTTTTATCAAATTTTTGTTCTAATCCACGATATAATCTAATATTATCTTCTGCTACTTCTCCTGCCTCTCATAATTTAGATAATTCTCACGCTTTTCCTAATATTTTTGCTCCTGCACTAGTTCATCAACTTATAAACATAAATGCATCTGATAAAACTCACATAGGATCTTCTGCTATTGCTTTTTTTCTTCATTCTGTTGTTCAATATCTTTTTACAAAATAGTTTCATAAAGCACTTGCTATTTCTTGATTATGTGCAAGTTTTTTTAATCCTGTTATTTGTCAAAGTTCTTTATCAAAAGTTTTATATGATTTATCTACTTCTTCAGAAGTTATAGGTTCTGCTCAAAACACTCCCAATACAGGATTTCGTATATATTTATTAAGTGTTGTATCTATTCATTCCAAAGTATTATATGTTGCTCATAATCATAAAGAAATTGCTGACTCTGCTGTATCAATAGGATTTTTTATTGCATATCATACTCATTTTGCTAAATTTAAAGCAGATGGTAATACATTAAGTAAAGCTTCTTCTCCTATTTGTAATGCACTATCTCACGGATGATAATCTGCTAATTTATTTTGAAAAAGAAGTCGTTTGTCTAACCAGTCTTGTTTATCTTTTTCACTTGTTATTTTGCCTAAAAGTTGTGTTCTATTGTTTGTGCCATAATTTTCTTCATTAAAATGTATATTATCAAGACGCTTTTGTTTCTCTTCTTCTTTCTTTTTTTGTTGTGATTGTGCATAAAGTTCTTTAGCTTTATTCATAGTGTCTTTATATCAAGCTACTTCTATCCCTTTTTCATCTCTTATTCTTAAATAAACTTTATGTTTTTCTACCGGATTTAATCATTCTGTTTTTTGTAAAAACTCTTTCATACCTATTGTTTTTTTTATAGGTGTTTTTGCTTCAGGTTCTTCATTTAATATTTGGTCAGGAGTTTGTCAAAAGAAAGGAACATTTTCAGGTTTTAATCAAATTCAAAAGTGTGTACCCACTCAAGCTGATATTAGTTTCTGTAATGGTGTTGCTCACATTTGTTTTATTTAATATTTAAAATTTATTTAATACAGTATTTACCTTTTTATTACTTACATTACCGTTTCAAATTATTAAATCATAGAAATGATTAAGAGCATCCGAAAAACTATTATAACTTCAAGTTTTTGCTTCAGGTTTATAATAAGGATTATCTTTTATAATAGCATTTTTTAAAACTTTTTGTTGCTCAAGTGCTTCATTTACAAATTTATGATATTGTTCAGGTGAAATAGTGACATTAATACTTCATAAAGATGTTGCTTTTCTTAATATAGCACCTTCTGCATCTGATAATGCTCAAAAGGTTGCACCTTGTTTTTTAACACTTATAAGATTATCTAATACTTGTTGGCTTTTATATTTATTTATTAAGGCAGCAATATCTCATATTCAAGAAAGATATTGTCATTTATCTCATATATTCCATTCAACTTGTGATAGTTTTGTTAAATCTTTTATCGCTGTATCTATCTTAGGTAATTCATCTAATGATATTTTTCTTCAATAATTATATGCGTCTTCTGTAAACTTATTATATCATCATTTATATTCTTTATTAAAAAAGATTTTATCTGATGATGTTAATTTTCAAGTATTATATTTTATATAATCAGAAGAACGACTAAGAACATATCACAACTTATCTTTTTGTCCTTTTGTCGCTCATTTTCATTGAGCAAGAGGTGTATTATTATAATAACCTTTTATATAAGGGTCATTTATTTTCACATCTCTTGTTGATATTTTTCAATCTCATTTTAAATTGCTTTCGACAACCGTTATAGTTCAATCATCATTGATACTTTTAACCGTTGCTATATGTCAATATGTTTTATCATATGCTCATCAAGTAAATAAAACTTGTCATCATACTTTGGGTTGTTTATCTGTATACTTTTTTATTCTTGCGCTTAAACTATTACCTCAAGGTGTTCCTTTCAATCAAGTTAAATTATTTGCGAATGCTCAACATTGTCCTCAGTAATCTCCTACTTTTGAATTCATTGCTTTTTCTGATGTTTTATTTACAGGATTATATATATTCATAGGGTCTCGTATTTCCTTTGTTTTAGGATTTATAAAAGCAGATTGTTTATTTCAATTTGCATCTGTATAATTATACTGTATATAATTATTTAAGTTCATTCAACTATTTCTGTTTACCCAGTCTTGATATTCAGGTTTGTCTTTTATTTTCTTTATAAGATTATTTTGTATATAATTACTTACATTTGCTGAGTTTATTTCTTTTCATTCTCTTGCAAGTCAATTTATAATATCATTACTAATCTGTTTATTACTCCTTTGAAAAGGAATTCATATATTTGTAAAATTAGTTACTATTCAATTTACTATATTATTTACTCATTTCTTTTTTGCTAGCATATTATTACTGTCTATATCTCATGTTTCAATTTGATATTTTTGTATTGTTCTGTCCCAAGCTCTTGCTTCTGCTTGTTTCTGAAAATCTTGATTAGTATAAAGCATTTTCCATTTATCTTGTCTGTCTTGTTCGGCTAACTGATACTGTCTTTCATTATCATACACTCATTGAAATATTTGAAATTTCTTTATTTTGTCATTTAACTCATTTTGGTCTATTGTGTATTGTTGTTTTACAGTATCTAATTCTTGTTTTGCATTGTTTACCATATTTTGATAATTAGAAGATGTTGCTTGATATTCATTAGCTTTTAACTGTCTTGTTTTTTGTAATGCTCTTAAATCTTTATTTATTCTTGCTCTTATGTATCATTCTGTCGCTCAAGTTCAAGCATATTTTGCTCTTATTTCATCCTCAGTGTCTGCTATGTTTGTATCTATATCATTTATTTTTTTTTCTAATCAAGTTAGTTTTGTTTGCTCTTGTTTTATTTCTGGAGTATTCATTTTTTCTTCATACATACTAACCAGGTCAGGAGCTTCTTTATTGATATTAGTAAATATTGTAGTAAACATTTGTGTCATCTTGTCTGACATTTTCTCCATTGTTGTTTTAGGAGACATTTGACTGTCTAAACTTTTTGTTTTATCATATTTAATACTTGTATTTTGTATTTTATTTATTCATTCTAGTTGTGATTGTTTATATTGATAATCTTTAACTTTTTTAATAAGTTCTGGATTGTTCTTTATTAACTGATTATAAACTTCTCAATCTATTGTGCCATTTGTAATATTATCACTTAATTGTTCTATTGGCATTGTTTCATATTCTTTTACTTTGATGTTTAACTCATTTTGTTTTTGTAGTCCTTCATATCTTGTTTTTATATCATTTACTGTATTTTGTATAGCTTCAGGATTTTTGTTTGATGACAACATTTTTATATCATTAGCAAGCTTAGTTTCATCAAGTTTAGATCAGCTATTATAATATTGTTCTGCTATGTTTTGATTTCTTTTTTCCCTTTGCTGTAAATTAGTTTCATATCAAAAAACAAGTGCTTCTTTTGTTGGTTTGTTTTCTGTTTTATTTTCTGCTTTTTTTACTGGGCCATTAGTATTAGGATTATTAGTATTATATAAATTATTATTATTAATATTGTTTTCATTTTTTTGTTGATTATTATTTAAATTTGTAGGTTTGTTAATGTCTGTAGTTTGTGTATCTTGATTTACTACATTTTTTAATTCTTCTGTTTTACCTTGTTTTTTAGCTCATTCCACAACCATTTGTGCTATCTTTTCATCTGAATAGCCCTTATTTTTTAAATTCTTATAACCTTGTGTGTTTTTAATTTTATCGTTTAATGTTGTCATATTTATAATTTATTTATAAACTCTCTATCTTTATATAGTATTATTTTTATTTTTCAAGCTCTTTTTTACAAAGCTGTTCAATTGAAATATAAAGTTCCTCATATATTATATAGTTTATTTGTAGTATCTGTTGGTGCTTGTTGACTTTCTGGCATTTCTATAATCTGTTTTTTTATGTTTCTAATTTGAAACTCCGCATCTAAAGGTTCTTGATTTATTCAATAACTATAATCTGGCGTTTTTATTGTCTCAGGTTCGTAAACACTTCCATTCTCTTTTCTTTTAAGGTCTTTTATAGTTTCTATTTTATCTGTTTTAACCTTGTATGTCATTTTGTATGATATTATATTCTAAAATAAAGTCATTCAATATAGGTGTTATAATTGAGTTATTAGTAAATAAATCAAACTTAAATTGTATTTCATTAAAATTTTTATTAAACATAAAACTTTTACTTGTAGTTTCTAATTCATTTATTGCTCTTATTTTTCCTACTAATTCATATCATTCATCTGATTTATAAAAATAAAAATTACTATCTCAATCTCAACTAACTTTTGTTAAAGTTCCATTTAAACTTCATCTTTTACTTATTGAGTATCTTGTATTTTGACATTTTGTATGAATTATTATTCAATTTCATTTATCTTCATTTAAAGTTCAAGCTTCATTATTTATTCTATCTGTTATGTTATATACTTCAAAATTTTGTCAATCATAAGAATAAACATCTCCAATAGAAGGTTTTATAGTATAATATCATCAATAAGCTCTATAAGTATAAAAATTAACATATTCATAACCATTATCTACTCTTGCATATATGTTTATTCAATTATCATATATTGTAGTTGAATTATATAAATTAGATAAATTATAACCTATTTTAAATTTAACTGATTGTTTTTTTAGAAAATAATTTCATCATTGATATTTTAATGTTTCTATACTTCAAAAGTTATTTACAGGATATATTCAAACATTATCATCAGGTTTTTTAAGACTTGTTGTCTCTATTAAATACTTAAAGGTTCAACTAAAATCTGACGACTCAGAACAAACAATTAAATTATCACTATTTGCATTATTATAATATACTAAATTTACTTTTCAAAATATTTTATCTCTTGTTATAGCTTTAGGTAGTCATACTTTATTGTTTCAATATTTATATATTTGTCAATCTCCAGGAAGCACTAACGTATCTTGTATAGTTTCTATTGTGTTTGTTCAATTCATATCATAAAAAAACTTTTCTCTTTCTGTATCAAATATTCAAATATCTGTTGCTGTAATTCTGACTGGTTGATAACCATTAACCATATACAATTCTCTCTTAGATTGAGTCCCAGTTATTACATAATCTATATTATTAATTGTTGCTCCTCACAATATAGGTCTATTATACCAATCTATAACTCTATTAGGATATTGACTAAATCAATCCCAATAATACTGCTTTCAATGGTCTCAATTTGTTGCGTATACAATAATTTGGTCTCATATTGTAGATATATAACTTACAGAAAATCATCTATCAAGAGCTAAGTAATTTGTATTGACTGTCCAGGGTGTTGTTGTTGTATCTATTCAAAATACATTATGTCCTGCTGTATTTCATCATACTACATACAAAATACTACCTTTACTTATATAAGGGCTTATATCATAAAAAAAAGAAGATCATCATCATATATCAGCAGATAATTGAACCTCTAATGATATATTAGCACCACCACTTCCTACTCATAAATCATTACTAGCTTCATTTAATTGCCATTTATAAATATTTCAATTATCTCATAAAATAAATCAATAATTTAAATTTCATACTTGAATTTCTCACACATTATAAATAGTGCTTACAGTTCAAGATATATCTATTTCTGTTCAAGAGAACTCTTTTAAAATTCAATTCTTGCTTGCTATAAGTCTTTTTGTAAATGAATTTCATTCTATTAAAGCAACAGGTTTTCATTGTGATGAAGTAAATAATGTTGAGGGAATTGTAAAATTAAAACTTCTACTAAGTTTTACTCCTTTACTATTTCATACATCAACATTCTGAGCGTCATAAACAGCTCCTGACTGTCAAACATAGTCATCATTACTCATTCATCAGAACCATCTATTTATTTGATATAATGCCATTATTCAAGATTAGTTAAGTTAGGTAAAATTATTTCTGTTGCACTTAAGTTTCTCTCATTTAATTCATTTATCATTTCGTTTACTTCATTATAATAATTTTGTTTAGATACATTTGCTTTGTCTATCTCTCAATCTGCTAAATATATATGATACATATTTCCATAAGCTATAACATGTAAATATTCTTTAGGAATTATAAAATCTGTTTCTGTTGCTGTTATATCTAAATCTATTGCATTTTTTATTCAATATAGTTTCAATCATTCTGTAAGATTCTCTAGTGGTGTTGGATAAATAAATATACTATTTTCTGCTAATCTATAAAATGGTTCTGTTTTAGGTTGATTTGTTTTATAATATGATATACTTTTATCTAGTGTTGCTATTGTTTGTGCCTCAAGCTTTGTATAATATTCATTATCATCACTATATTTTATAGATACTCACAATATCTTAAATGAGCCTTGTTGTGTAGAATTAGCTTGTTTTAAAGTATATTCTTCTTGTCATCAAACTAAATCTGTTGTCCATTCCTCATAAAAGAAATCTTCATTTACATCATTTATTATTTTTCTTACTAATTGTCTATAATTTATATTAGTATATTTTATTAAATTAGTATCTGATACTTGGTCTGATGTTTTGTAAGTTAAGTTTCTACTTAAATCTATTATGTCTTGCATATTGTTTTTTTAGTTATAAAGCATTTATATAAGAAGACAGGAATGTTCCTGCCTAATATATACATACTATATACCACTTGCACTTTCAAATCTTTCTAGTGCGTCTTCTTGTAATATAATACTATTAAATCCTATTTTAGCACCTACTTTTACTCTTTGTGCGATAGGGTCTGAGTCTGTTGCAGTTCAACCTGTTATATATGTTTGTAATGATTGTAATTCTGCTACTCAATATGCATCTTGTCATATAATATATGTTGGATATACTGTCACAGTTGATGAGAATGTTTTTACATTGCTTGAAACAACTATTCTTATTCCCCATAACATTCCTACTTCTCATTTAAATATATTCTCTGGAGTTGCATATTTAGAACTATCAATAAATCCTCCTGTTGTTCAATCTGTTTTTAAACTATGATATACATTTGGATGCATAATAGCTACATATCATCAATCAAACTTTCTTGCATTTCTTGCTTCTAGTGTTGTTGATATTTTCGCTAAGTCTGTTCACACCATTTTGTCTGATGCTCAAATTGATGCTCTATCTGTTGCAGTTCAAGCATATAATACATTACTACCATTTGCTATTACTCATTGTATTGAGCTATCAATTATTCTTGCCATATTATTACCTACTTCTTTTGCTACATCACCTATTACATTAACTGCTGATGCATCTCTAAGCATATCTGATATAGTTACATATAATCAGTATTGTTTAGGTGTTACATTAATTGTTGTATAAGTAAATGCTTGTTCTGTTGGTGTCACTCATTCTGTAAGTGTTGCTGTTGTATCACTTACTGTTAGTTTTGATGGTTTTGTAAAAGCCAAAGTGTTATAACCTGTTGGCATAACTGGTTTTTTACCCATCTTATAAAAATAAAGATTTGGTTCAAAGTTTTCCAATACTTGTCTGTCTAGCCAAGTTTGTAGACTTGTTCCTGACGAATCTATATTTGCTCTTGTTGTTGTTGCCATTGTTTTTAACTAAATAATTTAAATTTTCATTCTTCAAAGCCTTTTTGGACTTCTGCTTTTAATTCACTCGTGCTCATTTTATTATAAGATTTTCACTCTTTAAGATTGTCGGGAGTATATCATTTTATATTAGGGTTTGAATTTCATTTTACAAAGCTTTCTGGCGATACTATTCTATAAGCATATTCGAAACTCATTTCTGGAAATTTTTGTTTTACTTTTTCTATTTCCTCTAAATGCTCTTTAGAATTAGGGAATTTATTTATAAAATTACTTTTCTCTGTCTGATAATATTTTCAATCTTCTACTTTTGATAATCATTCTTTAAGTCAATCTATTTCTGTTTTTAACTCTCCTACAATAGTTTTAAGTTCCTTTCTTTCTGATAATAATTTAGGCACATTACTTTTTCTCTTTTTCTTAGGTTTTATTTCTTCCTTTTCTTCTTCCTCATTATCTTGCTCATTATCTTCTTCCTCTTCTTCGTTGTTTTCATTATTTTGCTCTTTTTTTCCCTCATTGTTTTCTTGTTCTTTGTTGTCTTCTTTATTTTCCTCTGTTGTTTCTTCTGTTATTTCTTCTTTGTTGTCTTCTTTTGTTTCTTTATCTTTTTCTGTATCTTCTGATGAATTTGTGCCTTCATCTTGGCTAAAAGCATTAGGTCATTTTAATGCTATCTCTTGTATAAGATCCATTGTTTTAATAATTAAGAATAAATTTATTATGCAGTTATATTCTGCTATGGTTCTATGGTTCTGTTTCTATTGTTCTATATCTATCATTTCTAACTCATCTAATATATCTGTTGGCTTATCTAGAAACTGTTTATAAGCCAGCAATTGTATTTTCTCTAAATCATTTATACTATATTGTGCTTTGTTTCTTTCAATTGTAAAGTCATTAAGTATACTATCTTCTTTATTTCTTATTTGTTCTTTAAGATGGTTTTTTATTAGTTTCCAGCCTTCACTTTGTATTAACTGTTTTATTAATAGATGTATTTGCACCTTTTGGTCTTGTGTTTTTATCTCCATTATTTGTTTTTAAATTAAATAAATCTTTGTCCGCTGTTATTCAATTATCTTGATAAAATCTTACTAACAAATCTATATGTCTTTTATCTACAAACTTAAATCTTTTCCATACTTCAAGGTTCAGCTTGTCTTGTTCTCTTACTCAATAAAACTCCATCAATCTTTCAAAAGCTGTTTTAACTCTTGTTAGTTCTTGCATTCAATTTAAGCTTTTATCAAATGTTATCATTTTAGTTTATTAAAATATAAAATAGTATCTTCAAAATACTTTACATTCTTTTTATTGTCTTTTAAATCTTTATATTGTTTCTCTTGAATTCATCTTAAATCTTTTAACTTTTGTATGCTCTCTTTATCTTTTTTTCCTTCACACTCTTTTATGTCTTGTTCAATATCTTTTATCATATTAGGTAAATGATAAATGTTTTTAAGAGTATCTAAATATCAAAATTCTAAACTTTTTAAATATTCTTCAAAATGGTTTTTGTTTACTAAATTTACAATATCTTTGTTCATAGTTTTAAATTAATATATAAATATTATTATCATCAAGTAGTTACATCTGCTCTGCTTATAGGTTCTTGTTGATTTTGTGTTGCATTACTCAATAATTGATTAGTTGCCATATTCTGTGTTGCCGTTCTTCATTGTTGTTGCTGTTGCTGTTGCATTTGTGCTTGTTGTTTACTTGCTTTATATGCTTCCCATCTTGCTTCTATTGCTGTATATTTTGCGTCTGTATTTAACGCTTGTGAATAAATAATAATATAAGCTAAATGGTCTTGGTCTAAACTAGATATTAAAGGTTTCCATAATTCGTTATTATTAAGTAAATTAAGCTCTTCATAAGCAGTTTTCTCATCTACTGTTGGTGGCACATATATTTCTATTAACTCATTATCTACTCAGTTATATTTTAGAATATTTCTTAAATATAATAATTTACTTATTTCTGGAATATTAGGGTTTTGCTCAATCAAAGGAAGTAAAGCCATAAGATTTGCTCATTCTTGTTTTCTTTTAGCTTTTGTTTCTGCTTTTGAACTTATTTTTACATCAGGATCTATTAGTGTGTCAAACTTGTCTTGTTTTATAGTTATAGGTTTTACTCAAAGTCAAGTTTTTATTCTTATATATTTTTCTTTTTTGAAGTTTGCTTTATATTCTCTATACCATAATTCCCAAAACTCTTTCTCTCACCAAAAGTTTACCTTATTAAGTAAAATTAATCTTAGATTAGCATTAGCTTGTATTTGTTGCGCCTCTGTTGCTGTTATGTTTTGTCCTACACTTACTCATAAACTTCTTGCATCTAATCAGGTTGATAATGATGCATTTTGTTGTATAAAATCAAATAAATTAAAATTAGAATTAGGAACTGGTGCAGTTGGCATTTCTATCATTGCTCCATTTATCGCTCCTTTTCTTCAGTCTACTCATATTAGTTTAGGTCATAATGAAGGTCTTGTTAAGTCTGTTCTATTAGGTATTAGGTTTTTATCATACAAAATGTTGTGTCCCAATCCTTCTCTTACTGCTTTTCTCATCATTAAGTTTGCAAACTTACTTTGCATTCTTTGTTTGTCTTCCAATAAGTCTATTAAACTATTTCAATAAGGATTTCATTCTTCAGGGTCAAAATAATTTAATACAATAGGAAATGGGATTTTACTAGGATCTTTTTTTTCTATTTTTAACACTGGTTCTAATTTATGAATTCATACTAACTCACTTCTATTATTTGCAAGTGCTATCCAATACTTTTCTCATCTTATTATTGTATAATGATTATATATATTACACAACGTATTGTCTCAACTAAATCTCTGGTCTTGATAATTTAATCAAGCTGTTTGTTTTCTTTCTCTTTTTGTCCTTTCTATTTCCTCTTCTACTTTGTCCCGTATTTTATCAACATTGAAATACATTTTATCATTTCTTAACTCATTCTTTGTTCTCTGTATTTCAAATCAGTGCCATCTAAAACTTTGTGCTGAATAACTTCAATTTGGGTCAGGTATCCAACTTAAAGTATCTATTACTTCTGTTTCTGGAGTGTTTGTTTCCTCATTCCAACTATTCATTACTCTTATTCATACTCAAGTTAGTCCTCTATTTTTTTGTAATTTATGATAGATTTTGTCTAGTCCCATTTCTTCTTGGTCAAACTTTGCTAAGTTATTCCATATTTCAGCAGTGTCTTGGTCTGCTGTTGTTCTTCATAAAAACTCTACCAAAATCTCATCATCATAAGTTGTTGCAAGTATACTTTGTATTGTTGCATATACTAAATTGATGCTTATCTTCTCAGGGTCTTTATTCTGGTCATTATATAATTTAAATCTTTGTCTAAACACTTCTCTTTTTTCTCTTACGGTGTTAATTGATAATTCATACTCTCTATTAACTTGCTCTATAATTTTTGATTTGTTTAGTCAATAAGTTTTT
>Ga0114934_10001921_pt1 | contig 13439 bp, 6 predicted proteins | sample 4SBtaG_2_FD_99695 | JGI IMG/M metagenome (GOLD analysis project Ga0114934, IMG submission 99695) | Deep subsurface microbial communities from Kolumbo volcano to uncover new lineages of life (NeLLi) - 4SBTROV10_white metaG | ecosystem: Environmental > Aquatic > Marine > Volcanic ... | reverse complement strand
TCCTTAAAGAAGTTAAAAAAGTTAAACTGAATGGAAAATGGTATCAGGCTGAAGTAACTGCAAAAACTACTGAAATTATTGACAAATTAAATAGGCCTATTACGTAAAAGTTGGGATGTCATAGATTAAAATCATCAAACAGAATTTTCCACGACCCAAATATAATATGAAAATTTGGAATATCCAAATATTTTTTTAGACAGCGCTTGTTATTTCTTTACCGGTTTTCTTTTGCGAAGCCATAACACATCGCCTTCACTTATTGTATCATTTTCTGATAAGTTATTTTTCTTTCGTAATGATTTCAAGTTTATAGCAAATTTTTGGGAAATATTGTATGAGGTGTCGCCTTGTTTAACGGTATATTTGTCCTGTCCTCGTTCAGCTCTATGGCGTTTGGGTTGTAAATAAATAATTTGTCCCGCGGTGATGGTAGCATCTTTTGGTAAGTTGTTATATTTAAAAAGTTCCCATTTCATCATTTCCATCTCTTCGGCTATTTTGTAATATGAATCGTTCGCTTTCGCAATAATATATTTTACACGATTGTTGGTTTTTACTTCTCGCCCAAACGGATTGAAACTGAAATTATCGTCATAGGCGGTATGTTTGCGATGTTTTTGTCTTTTGTTCTTAGGTTTCTTAATATGTGTTTCCGGTTTATTATTATTAGCAACCACATCGTTTTGTTTATATCCGGCATCATATTGCGACAAATTATATTTTTCTATCACCGTAATTAATCGCTGCGGGTAAGTTGGTGAAGTTGCGTAACCGGCCTTTTTCAGTCCGTAAGCCCACTTCTTATAGTCTTTAACATCATATTGAAATAAAAAAGCATAGCGTTTCTGTGTCTTTAAAAATTCGGAATGGTCGCGAAAGGATTCCCATGCTGACTTATAGTGACGAAAACATTCATGTTTTTTATCGTCGTCCTGATAAATCTTTTTGCCCGTCCATGAACTATGGCATTTAATACCGAAGTGGTTATTCGCTTTTACCGCCAGCGTACTATTTCCAAAATTTGACTCCAAACATCCTTGTGCTAAAGTTATACTTGCCGGAATGCCATAAATATTCATTTCTTCAATGGCCACCGTTTTATATTTTTTGATGTATGCTTCCGGTGTCATTTTTTGACCAAAAACATTTAGAAGAAGCATGAGGAAAACCCCCGATAAAAGCATTCGTTTCATCTGCACAAAAATTTTTACAAAATTAAAAGAACTAACCCCATTAATGAGTCCATAGAATTTTTCTTGCTAACAGAATTATTCACAATCATTGAATTTTGTATTTTAGCAACTTGTTTAATACCCCAAAAGTATGATTGAATATATTAAAGGAAAAATTATAACGGTCAATCCCTCGTTTGCCATTATGGAAACAAATCACATTGGCTATTTTATAAATATTTCGCTCAATACTTTCTCTGCCCTAAAAAAGGACAGCGAACAGCAGCTTTTTATTCACGAGGTAATTCGTGAAGACACACATGCGCTTTATGGATTTATCAAAGAAGAGGAACGAACCATTTTTCGTCATCTAATATCTGTTAGTGGTATTGGCGCTAATACCGCCCGTTTAATTTTATCCTCCTTAACCCCGGCAGAACTACAGGAAGCCATTGCCTCTGCCAATGTATCACTTATTAAACAAGTAAAAGGTATCGGATTAAAAACAGCTCAACGCTTAGTCATTGATTTAAAAGATAAAATAGGTAAATTATCGGTAGATGATAATTTTTTGACCGTTTCTAACAATACTATTAAAAATGAATCGTTAAGTGCTTTAATTGCTTTGGGTTTTTCAAAGAAACAAATTGAAAAAACAGTAGATAAAATATTAGCTGAACATGTTGATATATCAGTAGAAAATTTAATTAAAGAAGTACTAAAAAATCAATAAAACATTTGAAATTATTTTTTAAATATCTCGGTATCAGTTTTATTACTATTTCGTTATGGGGTATCTTGTCCCGTAGTGATGCTGCTATATTGCAAAATTTCCCCTTATTTTCTCCAATAACAGATACCATTCCGGATAATGATACTTCCGAAAATTCCGATACCGGCAATGTTGTTCTTCCGATTCCTTTTCCCGAGAGCGAAGGTACGCCATTTTCAAATTCAAATGAAACTTCTCCGTTTTTTGGACCCATGCCCTCAAACTATAAAAATGAAGTTGTTTTTGATCCGGTAACCAATCAGTATATTTTTAAAGAAAAAATAGGCAATTTAAATTATCGAGACCCACAAGTGATGTCATTTAACGAATACAGAAACTTTGACCTTGATAATTCTATTAAAAAATACTGGCACATGAAAGCAGCTAATGCCAGTTTTGATAATAACCGGTCATTAATTCCACAATTGCATATTGGTGGCGAAGCATTCAATAAGATTTTTGGCTCCAGTGTTATTGATATTCGTCCACAGGGAACGGCAGAGCTTACTTTTGGCATTAATTCGTCGAAAACAGAGAATCCTGCCTTACCCGTAAAACTCCGGCGGAATACCACTTTTGATTTCAAAGAAAAGATTCAAATGAATGTCGTCGGACAAATAGGCACAAAACTGAAAATTAATGCGAACTATGATACAGAAGCTAGCTTTGACTTTGAAAACAAAATGAAATTAGCTTATAAAGGCGATGAAGATGAAATTATTCAAACCATAGAAGCCGGAAATGTTTCGTTGCCACTTACGGGGTCTTTAATTACCGGAAGTCAAAGTTTATTCGGGATAAAAACAAAATTGAAATTTGGTAAATTAGACATTACCAGTATTTTTTCACAAAAGAAAGGCAAGTCGAAAGTCATTGAAGTTAAGGGGGGGGCACAGACACAAGAATTTAAAATTTATGCCGATCAATACGAAGCCAACAAACATTATTTCTTGGCTCAATATTTTAAAGAACACTACGACGAAGCGTTAAAAAGTCTGCCGGTTATTATTTCGCCTATCAATATTACACGCATTGAAGTATGGGTAACTAATAAAAGTGGAAATTACCAAGATTCTCGAAATATTGTTGCATTCATGGATTTAGGTGAAAAAAACATTATTGAATCAAGTGCTGTTGCGTCTCTCCCAAATGCGTCGGAATTTCCCAGTGATTCGGCAAACACATTAGTCAATATCGAAGCGGTTATTCCCGGTGTACGCGAATTAAATACGGCGACCTCCGAACTTCAGGGACATGGATTTAAAACAGGTGTTGATTTTGAAAAAATTGAATCGGCAAGAAAATTGTCGCCATCGGAATATAAAGTTAATAATAAGTTAGGTTATATCTCTTTAAATTCTGCTCTGAATTCCGATGAGGTACTGGCAGTAGCGTATGAATTTACTGCCGGCGGGAAAAAATATCAAGTAGGAGAATTTTCAAGTGATGGGATAAGTGCGCCCAAAACATTAATTGTAAAACTTATTAAAGGGACATCATTTACACCTCAATTACCAAACTGGGGATTGATGATGAAAAATATTTATGCCATTGGAGCCTATCAAATTAATCCGTCAAATTTTAAATTAGATGTGTTGTATCAAGATGACAAAAAGGGAACGGCTGTTAATTATCTTTCTGAAGGGGCTATCAGTGGTAAGCCGTTGATACAGGTATTGAATTTGGATAATGTTAATCAACAATTAGACCCTTCACCCGACGGTGTATTTGACTTTATTGAAGGCGTTACAGTAAATTCTGCCAATGGAAAAATAATTTTTCCCGTATTGGAACCCTTTGGCAGTTATATCAAAAAAGCAATTATTGGGACCAACCCGGCAGATTCTACAATAGCAAACAAGTATGTTTATCAGGAGCTTTATGATTCTACCCAAAATACGGCACAACAGATAGCAGAAAAGAATAAATTTTTCTTGGCTGGAACTTACCAGTCTGCTTCGGGATCAGATATTTCGCTTAATGCTATAAATATTCCGCAAGGCTCGGTTAAGGTGACTGCCGGAGGTAGGCAGTTGACAGAAAATCAAGACTATACCGTTGATTACACCCTTGGTAGGGTTAAAATTATTAATCAGGGATTATTGGAGTCCGGAACGCCCATAAAGATTTCACTGGAAAGTAATACGATGTTTAGTATTCAGAGTAAAACACTGATGGGTACACATTTGGACTATCATGTTTCTAATGATTTTAATTTAGGAGCTACCATTCTGAATTTGACAGAGCGACCTTTGACACAAAAGGTAAATATTGGTGACGAACCGATTTCCAATACCATTTGGGGCGTAGATGGAACTTATCGTACTGATTCGCGGTTTTTAACTAAAATGATTGACAAATTACCGTTTTTAGAAACGAAAGAAATGTCAAATATTACGGTTAGTGGCGAATTTGCACATTTAATTCCGGGACATTCCAAAGCCATTGACAAAACAGGAACATCTTATATTGATGATTTTGAGGGCAGTAAGACCTCTATAGATATAAAGAGTTTTCATTCTTGGTCATTGGCAAGTACACCACAACATCAACCCGACCTATTCCCCGAAGCTGACACTGCGGGCTTAGTTTATGGGATTAATCGGGCTAAATTAGCCTGGTATAACATTGACCCGCTATTTGTCCGTAATCAGTCAGAAACACCTGACTATCTAAAAAATAGTGACGAACAGAACAATCAGTTTGTAAGAGAAGTTTACGAAAAAGAACTTTTCCCCAATCGTCAGAGTCCATCAAATATTCCAACAACATTAGCGGTATTGAATCTAGCTTATTATCCTACGGAAAAAGGACCTTACAATTACGATATCTCACCTTCGAGTTATTCTGCCGGAATTAATGCTTCCGGACAGTTGAATATTCCGGCTTCCCGTTGGGCAGGTATCATGCGACCTATCCAAACGAATGATTTTGAAGCGGCTAACATTGAGTTTATTGATTTTTGGTTAATGGATCCTTTTGTGTATGATTCAACACAAGCGGGTGGGGATTTGTATTTCAATCTTGGTGATATATCAGAAGATGTTTTAAAAGATTCCCGTAAAGCCTTTGAACAGGGTTTGCCCACTTCCGACAATGTTATTAATGTAGATACCACTGTTTGGGGACGCGTACCTTCGGTGCAGACCGTAACCAATGGTTTTGATAATAATCCGAAGTCGCGTCCATATCAAGATGTAGGATACGACGGACTCTCCGATGCCGATGAACGATTATTTTTTGGTGCCGGCAATGTTTACGGATTTGATTATATTGATTCGGTAAAAGATGCTTTTGGTAGTAATTCCACGGCATACCAAAATGCAGTCAGAGACCCTTCAAGTGATGATTTTCATTATTTTAGAGGAACAGATTATGATAATGAAAAACTTAGTATTTTACAGCGATATAAAAAATATAACGAACCCGATGGCAATTCGCCTACCGATGAACAATCTCCCGAAAATTATCCAACACAAGGAACTTCAATTCCGAATGCAGAAGATGTTAATAATGATAATACCTTAAGTGAGGCAGAAAATTATTTTCAATATCGTGTTCAAATTCGTCCTTCTGAAATGCGCGTTGGCGAAAATTATATTACCGATATGATTACCGGAAAAAATAAAAGTGGTGATCCTGTCAATTGGTACCATTTTCGTGTGCCTATTTCAGAACCTGAAAAAGTAGTAGGTTCGATTAAAGATTTTAAATCTATCCGGTTTATTCGTATGTTTCTAAAAAATTTCTCTGATTCTGTCATTTTGCGTTTTGGTACCTTGGAATTGGTTAGAAACGAATGGCGAAAATATGATGCTTCTTTAATGGAGGGCGGTTTATTTCAGCCGGATGAACCTAACAGTACAGCATTTGAGGTTTCTGCTGTTAATATTGAGGAAAATAGCCATAAAACGCCTGTAAATTATGTGATTCCTCCGGGTATTTCACGCGTTATTGATCCGATGCAACCACAGTTACGACAACTTAATGAGCAAGCATTATTATTAAGCGCCTGTGAACTTGCCGATGGTGATGCCAGAGCCGTCTATAAAAATGTTTCTATGGACATCAGGCAATACAAACGGATAAGGATGTTTATTCATGCTGAGAGTATTACCGGCTCAGAACCTATTAACGACAACGATGTATCGGTATTCATACGAATGGGTTCCGATTATCAGGGGAACTACTATGAATATGAAATACCGCTGAAAGTAACACCGGCAGGAAATTACAATAACGATGACAAAAACGACCGATATATTGTATGGCCTGAAGCCAATGAGCTAAACCTGGAAATGTCAGTATTACAAGCGGCCAAACAAAAGCGAAACGATGCCATGCATAATAGTGGAAGTGATATGAGCTTAACAACGCCCTTTCGTGTGATGGATGGGAATAACACCATTACAATTATGGGTAATCCCAATATGAGTAATATTAAAACAATAATGATTGGTATTCGTAATCGCCGTAAAGACCAAAACCCATTGCCCGACGATGGCAAGGGTAAGTGTGTGGAAGTGTGGGTAAACGAACTGCGATTAACTGATTTTAATGAAAAGGGAGGCTGGGCAGCTAATGCACGGATTACTGCTAAATTAGCTGATTTCGGTAATGTAACACTTTCGGGAATGACCAGTAAGCCCGGTTTTGGAAGTATCGAAAAGAAAGTTAGCGAACGAAGTAAAGAAGATGTCTATCAATACGATATTTCCTCCAACTTGTCAATGGGCAAATTTTTTCCAAAAAAATCTGGTATTCGTATCCCAATGTACATCGGTTATTCAGAGCGCATTAGTAACCCACAATATAATCCGTTAGATCCCGACATACCACTGAAAGTAGCGCTTAGCAACCCCAACTTGACCGATAAAGAAAAAGAGTATATTAAGCAGCGAGCACAAGATTATACAAAGCGAAAAAGTTTAAATTTTACGAATGTACAGATAGCTAAAAGGAAAGGTAAACCAAAGATATACAATATTTCCAATTGGTCAACGACCTATTCTTATTCCGAAACATTTACCCGGAATATTAATACAGAATATAATCTCTTAAAAAACTATCGGGGTGCCTTAAATTATAATTACAATGCCAACCCGAAAAATTTTGCGCCTTTAAAAAAATCTAAACTATTGCGAAAAAAATATTTTCGTTTTATCCGGGACTTCAACTTTTATCTGATGCCGCAAAATATGTCGTTTATGACGGATTTAAATCGCAATTATAACGAAATAAAACTCCGGAATTTATCAGAATACGACATAAAGGTTCCTGCGACAGTAAACAAGAATTTTTTCTGGAACCGGAACTATAATTTAAAATATAAATTAACAAAGTCTATCACTTTTGATTTTGGAGCAACCAATAATTCGCGTATTGACGAAATGGCCGGAAGAATAAATAAAAATGATGATGATTATGAACAAAAACGCGATACGATACTAAAAAATTTACAACACTTTGGGCGATCTACCAACTATCAGCATCATTTTAATGTCAACTATAATCTTCCTATCAATAAATTACCCGGGCTTAATTGGTTAAATGTTTCAACCAGGTATGGCGGAAGATATTCATGGGAGGCATCGCCACAATTAAATGATACATTAAATCCGGGAAATAACATCACTAATGGGCAATCACTTCAAATCAATACCCAAGCGAATCTTTTAAATTTTTACAATAACTTTCCTGTACTGAAACGAATACAAAGGAAATACCGCAAAACCAGGCAAATGAAAAAACCGCCGAAAGAAAAAGTTTATTATCCTGAGAAAAATGCCCAACCAATTTATGTGAAACTAAAAAAAGGTATTCCAAAATCAATTTTTCATAAATTAAAAACCATTGATGTTAACATTCTAGTTACGGATTCGGCAGGAAAACCTGTAAAAGGAACCATGAAAGTTATCAATGAAAATAGAATCACTTTTACATCCGATACAACAATTAAAGGTGCAAAGATTCAAGTAACAGGTATGCGGGAAAAGAAAGACGAATTATGGCAGCAGATTTTGGAGCGTACTGCACTATTAATGATGAGTGTTAAAAATATTCAGGTTTCCTATACAGATAATAGTAGTACCATGCTGCCAGGATATATGCCATCGGTTAAAATTATGGGGATACAAGAGGTCAATGGTAAATTTGCCCCGGGCATATCGTTTATTACAGGTGTTCAAGATCCTGATTTTATTCAAACCGCTATGGACAATGAATGGCTAAAAAAAGACACCCTGTTTTATCAGACTTTAGCCATGACATCAAACCGCACCATCAATGTGAGAAGCTCCATGGAGCCAATAAAAGACCTACGAATTGACTTTATGGCTAATTGGGGAAAATCTGAAAATGATCGTGAAAATATCGCTTTTGAAAATGATGCCTATCAGCGACAAAATAAAGTAACTTCGGGAAATTTTACCATGTCATATAATACATGGAATACCGCCTTCCAAAAGATAAAAAATGTGAATGGACTTTATATATCCGATGTATTTGAACAGTTTAGAGATTATCGTATAACCATTGCTAAGCGACTTGCTAGAGAAAGAGCTGCAAAATCAAAATTAGGATATAATTCAGAAAACTATGATCCGACTACCGGTTTCCCTGATGGGTATGGTCCCTATTCGCAGGATGTTTTAATTCCGGCTTTTATGGCAGCTTATAGTGGTAGTTCTCCCGATCATATTACATTGAGTACTTTTCCAAATTATTTGAATATGCGTCCTAACTGGCGTATAAATTACAATGGTCTTACCAAAATAAAACTGGTAAAGCATTTTGTACGAACAGCAACCATCAGTCATGCTTATACCTCCACTTATTCTATTAATACCTATTCACGGAATTTAAACTATCAACCGGACGACGAAGATGATTTGAGCTATGTTCGTGATTTAGTCAATAATTTTTATCCTGAAAACGAAATACCAACAGTATCTATTAATGAACAATTAAATCCATTAATTAATTTTGATGTTACATGGAATAATAGCTTAATTACAAGAATAGAAGTAAAGAAAACAAGAAATGTATCACTGAATGTAACCAATGCTCAGATCAATGAGATGCGTACCAACGAATGGACTATTGGGTCGGGATACCGAATTAAAGACATGGAAATAAATATTGGGTCGGGTAGTAAATCAAAGAATTTTAAAAGCGACCTGAATATACGGCTTGATTTAAGTATCCGCGACCAGATGAATTTAATTCACCGGGTAGAAGAAAATAGTACACAGGTAATTTCCGGACAAAACATTATTACGCTTAAAACATATGCCGATTATGTGTTAGGTCCACGGTTTAATGTTCGGATTTTTTTCGATAAGGTTATTAATAAACCAAAAATCTCAATTACTTTCCCAACTTCAAACACTAATTTTGGGGTAAGTGTCCGGTTTAGCCTGGCTCAATAATATTTTTTTTTGTCAAACCTTAAATTTAATTTTTGAACGGGATAAATAAATTATGCAGCTTGATATATGAAAGGGTTCTTTAATTTTTTAGAAAAATGCTTGTTTTAATGAAATAAAGTTTATATTTGTAGGACATAAAATAGTTTACTGAAGTGATAAATCTTTTAACGAATAAATACAAAATATTAACCAAAACACCTATAAATAAAGAGGGATTGGAAGGTGTTGTTATAATGGAAATAAACTGAATTAGGTTTTATAGATGTTGTGGTGCATTTAAAATCAAGATTCAAACAAACCGAAAGGTATAATTTAATACCTTTGCAAACAATATGAAATACCCATTAGAAAACTTAACAGATACTGAATTTGAAGTCTTAGTAGCATTAATTTGTAGCGAGATTTTAGGAACTGGTACTATCGTTTTTTCTGATGGTAAAGATGGCGGAAGAGATGCTGAATTTAAAGGAACAGCTAATAATTTCCCTAGTAATTCAAAACCTTGGAGTGGTAAAATTATTATTCAAGCAAAACACACTAAGAGAAACAATGCAAGTTGTTCAGAAAGCGACTTTCAATCAATTCTAAAAACAAGTGTTATTCCTGCTATCCAAAAATTAAAAAAGAAAAATGAAATAGATTATTACTTACTTTTTACAAATAGAAAACTAAGTGGTGTACAACATCCTAAAATTGAAGATATTTTTGACACAAAAACTGGAATTGAAAATAGAGTGATTGGTTTAGAGCAAATTGAATTATGGATAAATTCACATTCCTCAATTGTAAAAAAATTAAACCTTAATAAACTACTTTTACCTCTAAATTTTGACGAAAATGATTTAAGACTAATAATCAATTTTTTCAGTAAATTAGATAAGAAAAAAGGAAAGTTATCAAAAATTCCAGAAAATCGTGATATTGAGAACAAGAACAAACTAAACGCCCTAAGCAAAGAATATTTTGATAATGTAATCAAAAAGAATCTAATCTATTTTGGACAGATAAGGGCATTTCTAACAGATTCAATCAATAAAAAATATTTAGATAAGTATGAAAATACTATCGATGATATAAATGCAAAAATTATTGTGCACCGAACTGATTTCGAAAAATTTGAAATGATATTAGAGTTCTTATATGATTTCATAGTTGAAAATAATACAGAGTTAAAAAACAAACGTAGATTGGTTCGTTTATTTCTGCATTATATGTATTATAACTGTGATATTGGAATTAATGAATAAATGATGTTAACACCAACAAAACATACGAACATTAAGTATTCTGTAATGTATATTGCAGGCAAAGTGTTGAGTTTCTTAAAAAATGAAACCTTAATAAAATATGAGGATTTAAAAGAAATGTTAGTAAGTGAAATTGGAGTAAATGCAAAAAACAATATTGATTATTCTTTAACATTTTTATTTTCTATTGGCAAAATAGAATACTTAAAAAATATTGACGCAATTTCGTTAATCAATGACAATAATGAAGATTAGTAAAATATATTCGAATAAAAATTTTAAGAATATTGAATTTAATGAAAATTTCAATGCTGTTGTTGCTTTCATAGAAAGTGATAAGAAAGATGATACACATAATTTAGGAAAAACTTCCCTAATTAGAATTATTGATTTTTTGCTCTTATCTAGTTATAATAAGAATACAGATAAACTATTAGGCAACAATCTTTTTATTGGTCAAGACTTTTACGGAGAATTAAAACTAAATAGCGGAAAGTATTTGGTTATTAAGCGTTCTATAAACACGGCAACTAAAATATCATTTAAACTAAATGACTCTAAACTAGATAGCTTTAAAATTGATATTGATTGGGATGAAGAATTAACATTAAAAAAAGCAAAAGCAAAATTGAATGAATACTTAGTTTTTAATGTTTTACCAAATTGGGATTACAGGAAATCAATAACATATTTTTTAAGAAGTCAACAAGATTATTTAGATGTTTTTAAATTAAACAAATTTAAAGGCAAACATAAAGATTGGAAACCATTTGTTTTTGATTTACTTGGATTTAATGGAACCCTAATTTTAGAAAAATTAGAAATTGAAGAGGAAATAGATGACTTAAAGAAAAAAATTCAAACTTTAAGGTTAGAAGCACAAATAGATACTTCTGAAAAAGATAAATTAGAAGGACTTTTAGAAATAAAGAAAATTGAACTTTCAGAAATTAAAACCCAAATAGATAAATTCAACTTTTTTAAAGAAGATATTATAACAAACAAACAACTTGTTGAAGAAATAGATATAAAACTTCAGGCATTCAATACTGATAGGTACAGAACATCATATGAAATAAACAAAATAGAAACTTCATTATCTGAAATAAATGATGATATTGATGATAAAGAAATTAATAGTCTATTTGAAGATGTAAACTTGTATTATCCTAAGCAATTAAAAAAGGAATATGAGGATTTAATTAACTTTCAAAAATCCTTAACAACAGAACGCAAAGAGTATCTTACTGAAACTTTAAGTTTGTTAAAACTTGATTATGCCAAATTAAACAAAAGCATTAAAGAAATTGAATCTCAAAAAAGTGATCTGTTGTCTTTGTTAACAGAAAAAGATAGTTATTTTAAATTTAAGGAGTACCAGAAAAAAACAATTGGTATTGAGGTTGAAATTGAGCGTATTAAAGATAAATTAAAAGTTATAGACAGTACTTTAATTTTAGAAAACGATATAAAAGACAAGCGAGAAATAATAAATGATAAAATTTCAGAATTAAAAAAATCTTTAACTGAAAGAAAACACTCAAATATTAATAAAGTTTTTAACTCAATTATAAAAGAAATATTAGATACAAATGCTTTAATTTCATTGAAGTTAAATAATCAAGGGAATGTTGAATTTAATGCTGATTACCAAAACAAAACAGATTTTTTAAAAACTTCTGAATCACAAGGAACAACATATAAAAAATTACTTTGCGTTGCATTTGACTTATCACTTTTAGTTAATTATTCTGATAAATCATTCTACAAATTTGTTTATCACGATGGAGTTTTAGAAGGTTTAGACGATAGAATTAAAATTAGATATATAAATCTAATAAAAGAGTTTTGTGAAGAATATGACTTGCAATATATAGTAACTTTAATTGATTCTGACTTACCTAAAGATAGGCCTGATTTGATTGAAGATAATGATATTTGTCTAAGACTAAACGATAGAGATAACTCTGGAAAGTTATTTTTGAAAAGTTTCTAAAAAAAAACGACACCACAATAAATAGCCTTCAATCGGTGCGTAATCACCGAGATTAAATCCATTTTAGGAAAAATGTCTTTTCTATCTATGGGGTTTCAATACTATTTTTTTAGGGGGTGTTTATAGCGGAAGTTCATCAAAAAAACAAAAAAATAGCCTTATAACTACTGAATTCCAACAATTTAAGATAGCTGTCATAACATTTTCTCCCGCTTCAAAAGAAACGGTGTCAGAACCTGATGAAATGGTTTTCTAATATCAGCCTCTACAACAGTAATTCCATAATTGCCTGCTTTGTTTTTTATTTCGCTAAAAAAAGCTGCTGACTTTTTTTGATATGCCGCTTTAATCTGCGAAGGATTTAGTTTCATTTCTTTGCCGGTTTCCATATCCACAAAACGGTAAGGGCGATTGTCAAAATCCAATTGGTATTCCTGTTTATTGTCTAAGGTATGGACCAAAATCACCTCATTTTTTTTAAATTTCAGGTGCCGGATAGCAGCGGTTAGTGCCTCAGCGTTTTCAGTTTGAAGTAGGTCTGAAAAGATAATTATCAACGATCGGCGGTGTACCATTTCCGAAAGTTTGTGCAACTGTTCTGCCAACGAAGTAGTTTTCTGAATCGTATTTTCCTGTTTAAGCAAAAGGGCTAATTGGTCGTAGAGATAATTAATATGTGTTGTTGCTGTGCGGGTAGGGGTCATCAAATCTATTTTATCGGAGATAAAGGTAAGTCCCACCGCATCGCGTTGTTTTTGTAATAGATAGATTATGGCCGCAGTCATATAAATGGAAAACGATAATTTGTTAATCCGCTTT
>Ga0114934_10001920_pt1 | contig 13441 bp, 12 predicted proteins | sample 4SBtaG_2_FD_99695 | JGI IMG/M metagenome (GOLD analysis project Ga0114934, IMG submission 99695) | Deep subsurface microbial communities from Kolumbo volcano to uncover new lineages of life (NeLLi) - 4SBTROV10_white metaG | ecosystem: Environmental > Aquatic > Marine > Volcanic ... | reverse complement strand
CGAAAAAATAAAACTTCTATTCATTTAGTTTTCACTTCCAAATCAGTTTTTATAAGTTCTATTTCTTTATATCTTTTTATATTGTATTTTAATTTATCTTGTTTTGTGAATTTTATATTTGTGCCAACTATCTTATAATTAGAAAAATCTAAACTATCTTCTCAAACTAAATGCCCTATTTTAGTAAATCAAGCAAGATTTTTAAGTTTATCTGTTTTGTCAGTTTTAAAAAAGAAAATATTTTTATATTTTTTGATATCATAGCCTATCAAAGATAGTTCTTTTTCTGAGTTTGAAAGATTTTTTCAACCTATAGCAAAATACATATAATTAAATTTTTAAATTAAATATTACTTATTTTTATAATCTCTTATAATTTCAGCCATAGCCTCAATAAATACATTAAAATCACTATCATCCTTTTTATCTTCTTCTTTATTTTCTCAAAACTCTGCTTCCTGTATAATTTTATTTATATTATCTACTATATTTGAAGGATTATGAATATTATTGAAAACATTTGTATGTGTTGCTCTTCTTATAAAAAGATTACCATTATTAAATAAGACATTTAAAACTCACTCTTGTTCATAAAAAACACTTTCTACAGCATGAAATTCAAGAACATCAGTAGTAGATTTAAACAAACCATACCATTTATAGATAACAACAGAATCACTTGTAACTACAATAGAATCAAGATATATATCTAAAAAATTTAAGATAAAATACATATAAATTATAATTCACAATATTCAAGCAACCCAACTTGCAAAAGTTCAAGATAACATTTGTAAAAAACCATAAGAAAAAAAGGTTATAGTAACAATAACAATTGTTATAACTATAACCTTAAAATAAGCAAGCACATGATGTGATGCTACATATAATATATCATCATCAGTTCATATAATTGACTTTAATATCTTTTTCTTTATTTCCATAGTAATTATTATTTAGAAGATGCTTGCATTTTTTTCATCTTTTCAAGTTTTTCAAGATATTTTTGTCTTCTACCTTTAACAACAACCTCAACTTTCTTATCTGGATTGTAAGCAGGATGACAAGTCTTACAAGATTCTACTTTTATAGGACCTGGAACAGTAGAAGAAGCTAAAATAGTTTTTGCACCACATATACAAGTAACTTCTACATCTTTATATATTTTAGGGTGTATATTTTTTTTTACCATTTTTAAATATATGTAATTAAATAAAATTATTATCTTTCATCTTCTGAATATGTATAATCTTCATCAGCTCTTTTATAAGAATAGATTTCATTATCTTCAAAGAATCTGGCTATCTCTTCATTCGCAGCTTCTAAACTCTCTGAAGCATGTATTACATTGTTTCAAATACTCATTGAAAAATCTCATCTTATAGTACCTGGTTGTGCTTGTCTTGAATTTGTAACTCAAGCCATAAGTCTTACAACTTCTACTACATCCTTACCTTCCCAAACTTGAAGTATAACAGGAGCTGAAATCATAAAATCAACTATTCTTGGAAAGAAAGGTTTATCTGCTATATGAGCATAATGTTTTCTAAGAATATCTTCATTTAAAACAGACATCTTAGATCAAACTAATTTAAGACCTTTTTTTTCTAATCTAGATATTATCTCACCTGTAACTCATCTTGTTAAAGCATCAGGTTTTAAAATAACTAAAGTTTTTTGCATAATTTATATTAAATAATTAAAATATTAATCTTTTACATGAATTATACCTGCTGGACAAGATTCTTCTGCTTGTTTAGCACAGTTAATCTCATCTTGATTTTCAGGTTGTCTTTTTACAGTTGATTTACTTTCATCATTGAATTTAAACAATTCTGGACACATTCATATACATGCTCAACAACCTATACATCAAGGAGTATCAACACTAAGTATATCTTTTTTATCAATCATTTTATAATTTAATTTTATAAAAAAGTTAATTGTTTATATCTATTTGTTTTTAAATTGCAAGTTTATTTCATATCACAAGCAAATATAGTTTGTTTTATACTAGAGAATAAAGAAAGCCTTGCAAGATTATAAGAATCTATTGTATTTGTTAGACTATTATAAACTAATCTACTACTATATTGTCAATTATATTTTCTTGAAGTAAATAAAACATAATTATTTTTAGTTAATCATAATTTAGATCTTATAGAACTTTTTAAACTAAATCAATTAAGTTTATTAGTTTGATTTTTTAAAATATAATGCAACTTAGTTATATCAAGTCATGTTCATAAATTATAAGAACCACATATTTGATTTACTATATTATTATAAAAATCAATCTCTCTTGTAATATCTCCATCTATTCATAAAAATTTTTTATTTGCTTTTATATAATCTTTAAAATTTAATGAATTATCAAAAATAATCAATCCTATATCTTGTCAGTTTTTATAAGAAAGTTTATATTTTTTAAGATCATAAGCTCAAGTTATAATAGAAGCTATATTTTTTCATATAGTAGACATACTCATATCATAAGATGGATTTATTTTTATATCATTAAATACTGTAAAACCAGCTAATTTTTTAACTTTTTCTATATCTTTCACTATTTGATTGTCTTTTATAATACTAAATGCATTTTGCAAAGTAAGATTTATAGTTTTTCAATCAATATTTTGAACTATATGTCAAAGATTTAAAAAAGTATCAAAAGTATTTTTTCAAGCATTTATTGTAAATTTTGTTCATCTTATAACTAAAGTTACTCCATCTTTTTTAACCTCCATATCTTTATCATCTCAAAGTTTAACTATACTTGCCAAAAATCTTCAAGTCTCAACAAAATAGTTAATTTTTTTAGTATCTATAGAATAATCTTTTATCTTAAAATCAACTTTAGATGAATTTTCTTGTGGATGTATATATATTATACTACCATTTGTATCTATAAATTTTAGATTTGAATTATCTGCAAGTTCTCAAACAATTTCTATATCATAACTTGATGAATTTCATGATAATATAATATTGTTTCATTCTTTCAATTTTATAGTATATTTTTTACCGTCAAAAGGAACTACTTTAACTTCTACTGAAGAATTTTGTTTATTTTTTAAAATCACTACAGGACTTAATTTTTCAGCAGGATAAGGTAAAAAGTCTTCTGAACCATCCTTAGCAAGCATAGGAGAATTGTAAGATCTTGTAATAGATTTTTTAGTATTTCAAAGTAAATATGATTTATAATTTCAATTATTTTTTATAATAGTTCATATTTGGAACTTAGTTCTATCTTTTGTTACAGCATAAGAAAAGCATCTTTTATGCACAAGATTTCAATCTTTATCTATAATACTAAACCTTTTATCATGATTTATACTTTCAAAATCTTTATTATTTTTAAGTATATCACAAGTTGTTCACTGTATAATAGCTAAATCTTTTATATTGTTCAATGATGTTTTTCTATCTTCAAGATGTATCAAAGAATTATGTTTATCTAAAAGAATAAGATCTCAGCTTGGTAAAGGATAATTTCCTTTATAATTTTTTTCCAAGTACTCATCAACTTTTTGGAAGTTACCAACTGCAACTTTAATATTTCCTTTTTTTTGGTCTTCATCTTGTTTAAACTGAACATAAGAATAAAAAAGAATTCAAAAAACTCAAAACAATAATACATACAATAATAATTTTTTCATTTGTTTTTTATTTAATGTTAAAAATAATTAACACTATGAATTATATACAAAAAGCAATCAAAAATCAAGATTAAATATAAAATATATCTTTTCTTTCTAAATGTCATTTAAAAATATCATCTATTATATAGAGTTTATCAGCCTCTTTTCCATCTTTTATATACTCAAAAAAATCATAAGGATTTTTAATAAAAGTTTCTATCTTTGTATCTAAATTTGAATGAATATCTCAAGTCATATAAAAATCTTCCAGACTTATCTTATCATTTATAAGTTCATAAAAATGTTTAAGTATATAAGCTTTAGAAGATAGTATAATAGGTTCCATATTTGTTTCAAGGATAAGTTGTCAAGCCTGTTTTAATTTTTCATTTTCTATAGAGTTTATATATATCCATTTTTCTAAGTGCTCTATCATAAATCATCATTTAAACATTTAAAATTATTCACTTTTATTTTCTTTTTTCTGATAAATTAATAATATTAAAAATCTCATGTTTTATATTGTCAGGATTATCAAGAAAAGAAAAATTTATCTCTCATTGTCATTCTTCATTTCATTCAGTTCATTCAGTTAATATAACTATATTTCAAAAATTAAAGATACTTCTTAAAAGTCATTCTTTTTTAACTGTAATAGTTTTTATCATCTCAATATTTATAGTTCTTCATTTTCTATCTAAGATTCATTCTTGATTGTAATATATAATATTGTAAGGATTTACAACCAAAAAGTCTAGTATATAATCTATATATTTTTTAATTATCTTAAAAATTAAAGGTATAAAAACTAAGAGAAAAACTACAAGTCAAACAATGTAATATAAAGATTTAAAATCTGTAGAAATACTTCATCATAAAATAAACAAAAGTACCAAATACAATACAACTCAAAAAGCTACAAAAAAACTTGGTAATACAATATAAAAATAATAATAAAATTTACCATAAGAAATTACTTTAAAATGGCCTTTTCAATATTTTTTTTGCTCTCTTTCTATAATCTGTTTTTTAAACCCTGTATCAAATGATGAAAATATTTTCATTTTTATACCTTTAATATTTAAAATTTTTACTATTTCTTAAAAGATATGTATTGTCTTATATTTTTTACTCTTTTATCATATCATCCATCTCTTTTGATTTTTCTTCAATATATTTTTTCAACTCTTCTTTTTTAAAGAAAAAAATATACAATGCAAATAAAACTACAATAGATAATACAATTTTTCATATATTTTTCAATATAATTTCAGCATTTCCAACAAAAAAGACTCAAAGTAGCACCATAGCTACAGCCCGTATAAAAGAACCAATTATATTTGCTAAAGTAAAGGATGTGCTATGCATTCAAGAACTTCAAGCTATAAAAGGGACAAATGCTCTAAAAAGATTATGAAATTTTCAAAAAACAACAAATAACCATCAATGTTTGTCAATTCATTTTTTAATATATTTTATATCAGTTAATCATACACCTATCCAATTTCAATATTTTTTAAAGAAGTTTTCTCAATATTTAACTCACATCAAATATCATACATAGTTTCATAAGACAGCTCATATAAATGCTAATAATATAGACATAAAAATATATTCATATCCCAAAAATCAAGCTATAATAATAAGTACAGTTTGTCAAGGAACAGAAATTCAAATCAAAGGAAAGGATTCTATAAATCAAAAAAATAATATAATAACATAATTCCAATATCATAAGCTTTCAACTATCAATTTTATTTTATATAAATAATCTAATAATAATTCTTTATGGAAAAAAGATAGATACGCAAAAAAAAATGTCAATAAAACAAAAAATACAATAAGTATTTTAAAAATCCATCAAGCGACTTTTTTCATAAATAAAATAAATTAAGATAAAATAAGTATATGAAGTATCTTAAAAACTTCTTTTCTTGTTATAAAAGTTCATATAAAAGACCAAGAAGACTCAATAAGTTTTCTGTTTACTGCCCGATTATAATAAGTTTCATACCATCTTTCTCAAGATGAATTTTTCAATTCTGCAAACAATCTTCATACAATAGCTAGAAACTCTTCTCAAGTTAATTTATTCCAAGGCAAAAAATTGTCATGATCTCAAGTTATAATACCATTACAAACGACAAAATTAAGAGCTTTTACAAATTCTTGCTCTAATTTTAATTTAGCTGTAATATCTTTAAAATCTACATTACAAGGGGCTTTATCTTCATTTATCTTCAATAATCAAGTTTTATAAAGCCTATACAATATAAGTGTTATCTGATATCTTGTCAAAAAACTTTTAAGATTATAATTTCACTTATCTCACCTTAATACTCCTGCATTCAAAAAAAAATCTATATAATTACCACCTGAAGAATTGCTAGCAAGTTCTTGTGATATATTGTCTATAAAATCTTTTTTGTTTCCATCGTTTATTTTTCATTTTTCATATTTATTAGTATTATTTTCAACTTGATTAGAAACTTTATCTTTTTTATATGAAGCAAGTTTTACATTATTTTTTTTGTCAATCTTTTTAATAAGTTCTCATATAATATCTTGATCTTCTTCTTTTTTATCTTTACTAATATCATTTTTAACTTGCTTAGAAATCTTATCATTATTTTCATTTTTTATATCTCATCTAAGAAAGCCCCAAGGCTCTATACAGTTTTTTAAAGTTTTTGAAACATCATCTTCTCAAGAAGACCAATATGGATGAAAGGTTCAAGTATCTTTATCTATTTGAAAGTGTAAATGATATCAATCAGCATTTCAAGTATTTCAACAAGCTCAAATAACATCTCATTTTTTAACTTTTTCTCAAGCTGATACTTTTATACTTTCTAAATGTTCATAGCAAAAAAATAAATTTTTACTATTTATATTAGATTTTATAACTACATAATTACCATAACCATTTGCATATTGTGCCGATTGTATATATCCATCAGAAAAAGAAACTATAGGTGTTCATTTAGGTAAAACTAAGTCTATCCCATGATGTGTAAAAAGTTTTCAACTTGGTGTTTTATTTAACTGTCAAACTTTCCAATAACCGTATTTACAAGTAAATCAAGTCATAAAAAACATCTTTGCAGAGAGAAAGAAATCATTAAATTTTACAAAATTATCTCAATCAATATTTATAGGAGGATATTTTTCACATTTTTTCTTAAATTCTTCTGTAATAAATACATCTAGATTAAATCAATCTAAATCTTCAAAATCTTTTAAAACTTCTTTACTTAAAACATTTAAAAATTTACTTATATGAATCCATTTATAATCATTATTTTCATAGGTTTTTTCTAAACTTTTTTTATTTTCATAATATGGCACAAGCATAGCATTTTTTTAAGAACTAAAAACTTACAGATATTCTATATATTTAAAATATAAAAGCAAATAAAACTACTTTAAATATTTTTAAAATAAATCTCATACCAATTTTTAACTTTTATTAAATTTTTATGTTCCTTTCCTTTATTCCAAGGTTTTTCAAGTAAGAAAGTTTTTATACCGTTTGTAGCTAACTCTAAAGCATAATCCATATTATCTTCTATCATATAACATATATTGTGTTCTTTACAAATATCTGCTTTTGATTTTTCTTTTTGTGAGGAATAATTTGCAAACACAATATCATCAAAAATTCATGGATAATATTTTTTTACCCAATTATAGGTGTATTCTCAAAACAAATCTCAATTTCTAGCAGTTATTATTTTAAAAGAATATCATTTTTTTTTATGCTTTTTTAATTCTTCATAAGCTCAAATCACTGGTTTTACTTGTAATTTTTCATTATCAGCTTCCATAGCTTCATAAAACCAATTTATAGCATAATCTAAAGTTATATCAAAATCAACAAGTTTATATAGATAATAATCTTTTATATATTCTCTTTTTATAGTTTGACCATTTATAGTATAATTATGATAAACAAGTGTATAATCTAAAAGTTCAGCTAAAACTTCATCTAAATCAACTCAAATTATTTTAGACATCAAATATTATTAATAAATTAAATAATTTATAATATTTACTTATAAATAGGAAATCTTAAACATAAATCTAATATATTTTTTCTAAGTTCTTTTAGTTTTGTTTCATTATCTTTATTTTTTAAGGCTTTTATAAAAATATCTGCTATAAGTTCTACTTCTTTTTCTTTCATTCATCTTGTTGTTATAGCTGGTGTTCAGAGCCTTATTCAAGAAGGATCTAAAGGTTTTCTTTCATCATAAGGAACCATATTCTTATTTACAGAAATTCATACTTTTTTTAAAATTTGTTCAGCTTGTTTTCAACTTATTCATAAACTTTTATAAACATCTACTAAAACTATATGATTTTTAGTACCATTTGAAATAACCTTGAAATCATTTTCCATAAGAATTTTAGCAAAAGTTTTAGCATTTTTAAGAACTTGTTGAGCATATTCTTTAAAAGATGGTTTCAATGCCTCTTTAAAAGCTACAGCTTTAGCAGCTATAATGTTTACATGAGGTCATCATTGAATTCAAGGAAATACTGCAGTATTTAATTTATTTGCAAATTTTTCTTTTGCCATAATAATAGCTCATCTTGGTCATCTAAGTGTTTTATGAGTTGTTGTTGTAACAACATCAAGGTATGGAACAGGATTTTCAAGAACTCATCAAGCTATCAAACCTGCAATATGTGATATATCTCACATAAGTATAGCACCTGTTTTATCTGCAATTTGTCTAAATCTTTTCCAATCCAAATTTTTAGAATATGCTGAAAATCAAGCTAATATCAACTTTGGTTTTTCTTTTAAAGCTATTTTTTCTATTTCATCCATATCAAGTTCTTCTGTCTCTTTGTTAAGATAATAAGAAATTATATTATAAAATTTACCTGAAAAATTTAAAGAATATCCATGACTTAGATGTCCTCACTGATCTAAACTCATAGAAAGTATTTTATCACCTGCATTTAAAACTGCCAGATAAACTGCTAAATTTGCAGGACTTCAAGATAAAGGCTGAACATTTACATATTCTGCATCAAAAAGTTTTTTTGCTCTTTGTATAGCTAAATTCTCAATTTCATCTACATATTCACAACCTTCATAATATCTTTTTCAAGGATAACCTTCAGCATATTTATTTGTAAAAACACTTCAAATAGCTTTTAATACATCTTTTGAAACATAATTTTCAGAAGCTATAAGTTCTATTTCTTCTTCTTGTCTTTTAAGTTCTTTTTGTATGATATCATATACTTTTTTATCATTTTTTGCTAACATTATAATAATTTTTAATAAATAAATTTAATAGCTTTCAACTACTGTTCAAGGGAAATACCGTTTTATTATCTGTTTGTAGTTTAATCATTTTTTTGCAAGATATTCGGCTCATTTTCAAGAAAGTCAAACACCATGTCAAGCAAATTTATTACATTTTCAAAGATCTAAATTATTCACCAGATAAGGTGTATCTTTCCGTCCAAATCTTTGTTTTGCACTATATGTAAAACCTGGGGAGCAACTAAAATAAGGTAATATAGGTATATAGTTTTTATAAAAAATAAGTTCTCAGTCAATAGATTTTAATGCTTTTTTCCAAAGTTTTGAAGTTTTTTCATATCAAGCTCATACATATTTTTGAAAAATCCTTGGATCATCAATAGCATTATAAGAGGATTTTAAAGGGATACTTGGCTGAATATTTTTTTTGTTTGCATAAAATAATATGTAAGATTTTACTAAAAGTACCATAACTTTTATCTTTTCAAAAGGCATTTGGTCATTACTTTCAGCTATTCAATTAAGATAATTTTTGAAAGAAACATTGTTTATAACAACATATTTATGTTCAACTTTTCATCATATAGGTTTTATGTAATCTTTTTTAATTACAATCTCTCAATGAAAATTATTCCATGGAATTTGAGCATAAGACTTTCTTTTATAATTATCAAAATAAACTAATCAATTTTTTATATCTTTTATACTTAAAAATGTAGTATTTATAGCTTTATTATTTAACCAGACCATCAAAGGATCTATCTTATCAATTTTTAAAGTTTTTGTATAATAAGTTGTTTTATCTGTTTTTACAACACAAGAATTACTACAAGAAATATTAAAATAAGTAAATTTAGAAAGTTCATATAACAATACAGAAACTCACTTATTTATAAGATTTTTAACATTATTTTTATAATTTTTATAAAAAACTTTTGTAATACTATGAGAATTTATATTTTTTCAAAGATATTTTTCCGCTTTTTTTTGCATAAGATATCTTATATCCGACATCCATATAGATTTAAAACTTATCTTATAGTTAGCATTTTTTCATTTTGCAATGATAGTTTTTGTTCAAAATTTTTCATAATAATTGTGTTTTAGATATATTTCATCATCTTTACAAGATATAGCAAAAGATGTTGAAGATGAAGAACAATCTTGAAACTCTGCTCAAAGAATTTTTATTTTCATACTATCATATAAAGTAAATTTATATCAAAGATTTAAAGTTTTTGTTGGTTTTGTATAAGAAGTAAGTTTAACAGAATGTAAATTTTCACTAACTTTTTTTCTTATGTATGGTAGCATATAATAAAGATATTTTCAAGGACAGAGTGTATGACCTGCATCTTTATGCCCTATGATAGAATAATTTTGCACATCTTGTATATAAGGATATTTATAAGAAGAAATATGATAAGTTTGTTTTTTGTATGGTTGAATATTATATTTTTCAGCCAAAGCAGTTGAAAGGTGAATTAAACTATTTATCTGTGCACTAGTTGGTTTTTCTACCTGAAAATTTCATATAAGAACTATTCAAATAGAGGGAACATTATTCCGTTTCGTATTTACTCAAACTACATCTTTTCACCCTATCCTTCATTCATAAATATTTCAAAAATGATCTATAATAAAATTATATCATATATCTCACCATCATCTTTTGATAGCATGATAATAATAAACTCATCTTAAAAAAATTTTAACATCTTCTGTAGTTTTATTTTTAGTATACAAAGATGCAGTATGATGTATAATAATTTTTGTTTTATTTGTTTTGTAAGCAATAGACCGCCAAAGCTCTTTTCAATCTAATTTTTTTATCACTTTATCAGCTTTTATCTCATTTTTCCAATTTTTCAATAAATATTTTTCTCTTTCTTTTTCTTTTGCTCTTTTTTCTAATAAACTTTTATACCTTGTAGGATTTTGTTCTATTTTCTCATTAAGTTCTTTATTATGTTCTATAATATTTTGATATGCTTTATAGTCTTTAAAAAGATATTTTTTATTAGCTAACCACGCTGACCTTGGTATAATTTTTACACCTTGAAGATTCCAATTATAAGAAAAAGACACTCATACATACAAGACAAACAATACAATAGAAAATATAAGCTTTTTCATTAAAAAAAATAAAAAACTAAACTACGATATTTTTAATCTTTTTATATTTTTTTTCAATAAAAAAAACCTAGGAAGAAATCCTAGGTATGATTTATGAATATTAGTTAAATACTAACCATTAAATATACTAAATGATGAATATATATTATCATTTCTAATAATTACTGCATTAAATTTATTATGTGGATCTTTAAGATTATTTTCATAAAACTTAAATGCATTTGTTCAAGTATCATATTTTATTCATCATGCAAGTTTACTATTAGTATCAGTTGGTATCATACTATCTCAAGAAAAATATGCTGTATAATATCTAAGATAATTAATATCAAATCTTTTTGCAAGAGCAAACCTATCTAATCCACTTAATTTTCAATAATCAACCATATTTTTTACTCAAGAATAAATATTAGGAATATTTATATATTGGGGAGTTGGTATTATATATAAATACTTATTATTTGAATCAGGTGTTGCTCAACCTAAAGTATTTCTTGCATAAATTCATCAATATATATACAATTGATTTTTTAATTTATCTGACACAGTACCAAATGGTTTAACAGTTTCATCTATACATTCAGATTTATCTATTTTTCAATCTCAGTTTTCATCAAATGCAGACAAAACAGATCATTCTAACAATAACTTTGCATCTATGTTTGTTACATCAGGAGAAAGATATACTCATCATCATTTATTATCTTTGTTTTTTAAAGATATTATAATAAGTCAATCTGATTTATTTGTTTGCTGAAGATTTCATTTTATATAAAAGTTAATTCATTGTCAAATAATAGTAGTTTTTCAGTTATAAGATCAACCTGAAAGGCTCATAAATGAAGTATAATCATTATTATTTTTATAATAACATATTTTTTCATTTTTATTTTTTATACAACTACTGTTAAGTCCGTCAATAGAAGATATACTTCATGTTATAGAAGTTATATTTTGTATATTGTTTTCATATCACATATATAATTTACTTATATTTTTCTTTATTCTATTAAAAACATAAGAAAGATTATTTTGTTCTACTTTATTTCATATATTTATTTTTCAAGTATTTTTTTGTATATCTAAACTATTATTTCCTCATACAATTCATAATACACTAGTAGGATTTGTTATTACATACAATATACTAGCTCCTGTAGAAGATGATCAATCTCAATCACTTCAAGCTGTTCAATTTCACAAAACAGATAATAATTTATTTTTTGTCTCAGTTGTATAATCAGATGATAAATCCACTTGAGTATTATCAAGTAATGATTTTACTCATCATGCTTTTATCTTAATAGGATTATTAGTTCATATTTTGTAAACTAAATAAGTATTGAAATCGAATTTTCACACTAAAGAGGATCTGTCTTTAATTCATAAACACTCAGGTTTACTAATATTCCAATTTACTATACCTCATAGTCTATAATTTACATAATCATTACTACCATTTAATTCTAGTCAAGGTTGTAATTTTATTTTTATATCATTTTTCTGATTATACTCTGGGATATCTATATATCAAGAATTTATTGAACCTATAAGTCATTTAGACTTTAATGCTTCATTTGACCGAATACTTGCATTTGGATAAAACAATAGATAATTTTTTCAAGTATATCAATTTTCCTTTAAACTATCTAACCCATATGTAATAGTATTACCATCAGTAATATATTTATAATATCAACTATCATTTACAGCATCAGATATTTTATCATAATTAGACATATCAACAAATGGACTATAACTAATACAACTTAATGTACCAGAATGTGGAATATATTTATTTGTATTCAACATACTTATAGATGAAATATCTTCATTTGTGAATTTAGAGATATTTGTAATATATTCAATATATTGTCAAAATCTTAATGATTTATTATTAGATTTTAGTTGTGTAAATATATAAACAGCAGGATCATATTTAAGTTTCAATCATGACAAACTAAAAGATTCAGGTCTTTTAGAAAGATAACTAGATACAATGCTATCAGTAGATATAGATTCATTTCACAACTGTGCTGTTACATTATAATTTATCTTTTTAGGTATAATTTTATTTCAACTCATAGTTGGTACTTGACTAGTTATCTTGTCTTCATAATAACTATTATAAGTAGGATTTATACCAGTTCAGTATATATTAGAACCTTTAGATAATTTTGAATTTAATCAATCTACATATCAATGACAAGAAGGATTTATTTGATCTCTACACCATGTTCATTCTCAATTTAAACTAAATAAATTTTGATCAAGATAATAAGGAATAGCATTCCAACCATACAAATTATTTCAATATTTATCTTTAAGATAAGTCTTTATTGTATATCAATCTTCTCAATCTGCAAACACTCTTGCT
>Ga0114934_10001919_pt1 | contig 13444 bp, 14 predicted proteins | sample 4SBtaG_2_FD_99695 | JGI IMG/M metagenome (GOLD analysis project Ga0114934, IMG submission 99695) | Deep subsurface microbial communities from Kolumbo volcano to uncover new lineages of life (NeLLi) - 4SBTROV10_white metaG | ecosystem: Environmental > Aquatic > Marine > Volcanic ... | reverse complement strand
TTTAAATAAAAACAATTTATGAAAAAAAATGAAAATTGGGTAAAAATAATTTCTTTCAATAATTCTTATGAAGCCCAAATAAAAAAACAATTATTGGCAAATGCCGGAATAGAAGCAGTTGTTGTGAATGCAAGAGATAGTTTGTTCCTCATTGGAAGCAATGACCTTTATGTCAAAGAAGACAAAGAAAAATTAGCTTTACAACTTATTGAACAATTTTCAGGATTGACAAAAATAAACTCGTTTATTTTAAAAGAACCAATCGTTTTATTTCAAAAGTATTTAGAATCAAAAGGAATTGAATCTATTATAAAAGAAAGAGAAAACGACAAGTATATATTAGAAAATTTTGAACAATACGTTTCAAATGATATCGTTCAGGATGTAATACCATACCTAACAGGAGAAAAAATAAAAGACTGGAAAAGTGTTGCAGAATGCTTGAATGTATTGCAAACAAGATATAGAGTAGAATTATTAAAGAGCTATAATATAGATTCATTCATAATAAAGAGGAAAGATTCTGATTTTCACCTTGAAAAAATCAATATTTACGTTAAAAATGCAGATTTTGACAAAGCCACAAAGATTTTGGAAGAATTATCCGGTTGGACAAAAATTCGTGAATACGATGATTTTGCAATAGCCGACTTGAAAGACAATTTATTGAGTAGAAAAAAAATCAGAGCTATTATTAAGCAAGAAAACGACAAATACAATTTATATGTAGAAGAAGACAATGCTGAAAAAGCAAATGATATTATCAATGAAAACAGAGAATGGGCAGAAATAAAAACAGTAGATTCATTTATTGATGCAGAATCTATTGTAAATATTCTTTTACAAAATGAAATAGAAGCAAGCATCCTTAGTTTAAGAGACAATGTGTTCTTACTTGGAGGCTATGCTATTTATGTCCCAAAAAACAAAATAGAAAAAGCAATTGAAATCCTAAACGAAATAAATAATACAAAAATTGAAGAGTAATCTTAAACTACGAATTATTTCTGCAGGTGTCTACCTTATTGTATTGGCATCTGCATTTTTTATAAACGAATATGTTTTTCTTCCTATTTTCAGCATTATTATGATTATCTGCTTGTCAGAATATTATGAACTAACAAAAAAAATCGGAGCAAATCCCAATAAAATATTTTCAATTATTTATTCAGAAATAATTTTCATTCTCAGCTATCTGTATTCTAAAAATTTAATTAATCAGACAATGATAATTATGGTCATACTTGGCCTTGCTTTTATAATTTTAGCTACAGAATTAATAAGAAATGGAAACTCATTCAAGAACTTATCAGCAGAATTTTTCGGTATTTTGTATATTACAATTCCTTTTTCTATCACCAATTTTATTGTATTTTACAACGGAAAATTTGACTATTCAATTCTACTCGGTGTATTTGTAATAATTTGGGCATACGATATTTTTGCATATTTCATTGGCTCTAGTATTGGCAAAAGAAAAATTGCACCTACTATTTCACCAAACAAAACAATTGAAGGAACAATTGGTGGAATTACATTGAGTGTTTTGGCCTCTGTGGCTGTTTTCTATGTGCTTAAAACATTAGAATTAAAAGACTGGGCTATTATATCACTATTTGTTTCTATAGGAGCCTTTATTGGCGATTTAATTGAATCTAAGCTAAAACGTTCTGCTGGTGTAAAAGATTCTGGAAACATAATGCCCGGACACGGAGGATTGCTCGATAGATTTGACAGTTTTCTCTTTGCTTCTGTAGGAGCTGCTCTTTACCTTATGTTTATTAAAATCATCTAATTTTTTATAATATGGACAAAAAAAATGTTGCTGTAGTTTACGGTGGTTATTCATCCGAATTTGAAATTTCTGTTTTGAGCGGAAAATACATTTTTTCAATTATAGATAAAGATTTATTCAATGTTTTTGAAGTAAAAATCACAAAAGATGATTGGATTGAAGTGAATTCTGGCAAAAAAATTGATAGAACTGATTTTTCTGTAGTAATAGATAATACAAAAATAAAATTTGACATCATTGTAAATGTTATTCACGGAACTCCCGGAGAAAACGGCATTTTACAAGCTTATTGGGACATAGTAAAAATACCTTATATTGGATGCAACAGATTTGTTTCTGGATTTACATTCAATAAGTATTATTGCAATTATTTTTTAAAAAATTTTGATATTAATATTTCTAATTCAATAATACTCAGAAAAAATACAGATTTTGAGACTATACTATCAAACTTTACAGAAAAATTTGGATTACCTGTTTTTGTAAAACCTTCCAATGGTGGTTCTAGTTTCGGCACATTCAAAATTAAAAGAAAAGAAGATTTGAATGAAGCTATTTTAAAATCTTTTGTTGAAGATGACGAAGTAATGGTAGAACAATTTATTAAAGGCAAAGAATTTACTTGCGCTGTTATTAAAACAAATAATGAAATAAAAGCTTTGACTCCCATTGAAATAGTTAGCAAAAATGACTTCTTTGACTATGAAGCAAAATATGATTCTAAACTCAATGAAGAAATTATTCCTGCTCAAATAGATAAAAAAACTACAGAACTAATAAAAAATACGTCTAAAAAAATATACAAATTACTTAATTGTGACGGAATTGTAAGAGTAGATTATATTTTAAACAATGACAAATTATTTTTTCTAGAAATCAACTCGGTTCCGGGTATGACAAGTGAATCGCTAGTTCCCAAAGTCATCAGATACGAAAATATAAACATCACTGATTTGTACACTGAACTTATAAACGAAAAACTTTAATTATTTTACAAAAAATTTACCAAAAACAAGCTTGCCGTCTTTTGTTTGCAAAGCAATTATATATATTCCCGCCTGCAAATGAGATAAATTTTGCTCTTCTTGTGTCGGATTTATTTTGAATAATAATTGCCCTTTTAAATTATATATTTTATAATTTTTTATTTCACGACAATTCTTCAAATAAAGCACATTTGCCTGATTATCAACAAAAAACAACTGATTACTTTCTAATTCGTTTTTCTCTACAGCCGTATTTTTTTCTGCAAAAACTCTCCAAACTGAAGATATAGTGTCAATTTCTGAAAATATTTGATAATACAATGTATCAGTCAAATCTATTACAGATGAATCAGAATTTTGCAAAATACCGTCAAGATAAACTCTTGAATTAGCTGAGCTAATGAAAAAAGCAACTGACTTTGTCAAATCAAAATCCATAGGAACATCGAATTTTACTGTTCTGTGGATTTTATCAATTTCTCCCAAAACTGTATCATTTAGTGAAATAATTCTAAAATATTCAAAATCATTTCCTTTGCAGCTGCACGGAGTAAAATTGATATATGAATTTATGGTATCAACTAGTTCTGAAGATGAATCTATCCAAAAAAAATCGTTATAAACAACATTGTTATTTGTATCAATCAAAATATAATATGGAGTATATGGGACATTAAAATTATCAGCCACCTGACTGCTACCTCCGTCACCGCTAAATGCAGGAAATGAAACTCCAAATTGCTGACAAAAATCAAACACTGATTTATTTGAGCTATACGAATTAATATTCATTGCTAAAAAGACAATACTGTCAGTATTGCAACCATAATATTTAAAAACAGTATCAACAAAAGGTATTTGCATTTGACAACTTGAGCAATTATTCGAAAAAAAATCAATGAAAATAGATTTACCATTTTCAATAATATCATTTGAATTATAAAAATTACCGAAAATATCAACAACTTTAAAAGAAGGAGCTTGTTGAGCAAGACCATTGAAAGACAACAATAAAGAAAGTATTAGGATTTTAAGTTTCATAAAATTTTTGATTTTGTGAAAAAACTAAAAATCAAAGTTAATAAAAAATTTAAAAACATATTTAATATTTTTATTATTTTTGTTTAAAATTAAAACTATGGTTCTACTTGAATTTGAAGAAGAATTGCAGGCATTATATGACCAGCTAGAAAAACTTCGCGAAATTGGTAAACACTCTGAAATCGATATTAGTTCGAGTGTAAAAGAATTGGAAAAAAAGATTGAAAAAAAGAAAACAGACATATACTTTAACCTTACTCCTTGGCAAAAGGTTCAAATTTCAAGGCATCCACAACGACCTTATACATTGGATTATATTCAGGCATTGACTAAAGGCGAATTTATAGAACTTCACGGTGACAGAAATTTTGCAGATGACAAAGCAATGATTGGAGGATTTGGAATGGTGGATGGACAATCTATAATGTTTATAGGCCAGCAAAAAGGCAAAAACACAAATCAAAGAAAGTTTAGAAACTTTGGAATGTCAAATCCCGAAGGATACAGAAAAGCCCTTCGTTTGATGCGACTTGCAGAAAAGTTCAACAAACCAATTGTAACTTTAATTGATACTCCGGGAGCATTCCCCGGACTTGAAGCTGAAGAAAGAGGACAGGCAGAAGCTATAGCAAGAAATCTATACGAAATGTTCCAGATAAAAGTACCAATAATTGTTATAATAATTGGAGAAGGAGCATCGGGCGGAGCAATTGGCATTGGTGTTGGAGATAGAGTTTATATGCTTGAATATACTTGGTATTCTGTTATTTCTCCAGAATCTTGTTCTCAAATACTCTGGAGAAGTTGGGACTATAAAAAAGAAGCAGCACATGCACTTAAACTTACTGCAGAAGATATGCTAAAAAACAAACTTATTGATGGTATAATTAAAGAGCCTCTCGGAGGAGCACACAATAATCCCGAAGAAATTTTCAATAACGTTAGAAAAACCATTTTATCTGATTTGAAAAAACTTCAAAAATTAAAAACTCAAAAATTATTAGACTCAAGAATGGAAAAATTCATCAATTATGGAGTATTTGAAGAAAAATAGATAAAAGAATGGAAGAAAAATTTTTACAAAAGCTAAAACCACAAGCCTTAGATGCAGAACAAGCTGTATTAGGAACGATATTGATAGACACAGGAGCAGAAATTCCTGCACTTGAAGGATTAAAAGTTGAAAGTTTCTATGACGAACGACATAAAAAAATCTTCAAGGCAATACTTGATTTAGCTGAAAATCATAAACCTATTGACATTGTTTCTGTAAAAAATCAACTTAATAAAAACAAAGATTTAGGTTTTGTTGGAGGCCCAGCCTATTTAGCGCTTTTATCATCTAATGTTGCTTCTGGCTCACACATTGATTTTCACACAAAACTAGTTGCAGAAGCATTTATCAAACGCAGACTGATTGATATTGCAAACAGAGTTCAGGAAAAATCTTATGATCCTTCTTCAGATGTAGAAGATTTGATGGAATATGCTGAAAAACAAATTTTTGATATTGCACTCGAAAACATATCAAAAGCTGCTAAACCTCTTGAAGCAGTTATCAAAGAAACCAAAACTTATATAGAAGAACTCAGCAAAAGAGATACAACTTTTAGTGGAGTCCCATCAGGATTTACAGAGCTAGACAGAATGACTTCAGGCTGGCAACCATCAGATTTGATTATTGTGGCTGCAAGACCCTCTATGGGTAAAACTGCTTTTGTGCTGTCAATGGCAAGAAACATGTCTGTGGAGCATAATGTTCCTATCGCTTTCTTTTCTCTTGAAATGTCAGCTCAACAGCTTGCAACACGTCTTATTGTTTCTGAAACAGGAATTGACTCAAACAAAATAAAGACTGGAAAACTATCTGTGGAAGACTGGATGACTATTGAGGAAAAAACTAACAAACTTTCTGCCGCACCAATCTATATAGACGATACAGCAGGAATTTCACTTACAGAACTTAGAGCAAAATGTAGAAGTCTAAAAATCCAGCACGATATTCAGATTATAATTATTGACTACCTTCAGTTGATGACTGGTAGCCCAGAAACAAAAGCCAACAGAGAACAAGAAGTAAGTCAAATTTCACGAGGATTAAAAGGTTTGGCAAAAGAACTCAATGTTCCTGTAATTGCACTTTCACAGCTAAATAGAGCTGTAGAATCCAGAAACACAAAACGTCCTCAAATGTCTGACTTACGTGAATCTGGAGCAATTGAACAGGATGCCGACATTGTTATTCTAATTCACAGACCTGAAAAATTCGGATTAGACCCAATAGCTCAGGATGGTTCTCACGTGGAAGGTTTAGCAGAAATAATTATCGAAAAGTATCGTAATGGACCTACTGGTATTGTTGATTTGCAATTTATAGATAGCAAAGCCAAATTCCAAGACATTCAGAATGACTTTAGTTTTGAATCAGAACAAATAATAGAATCTAAGATAAATTTAGAAGAAGATAATGATCCTTTTACAGAAAAAAACTTTTTTGAATAAATTTTTATAAATGGAAGACAAAAAAATAATATACGAAGACGATATAGTTGTTGTCAAATATTGGCAAGAAAAAAAAATCATTGAAAACAAATGGAAAAAACAATCCATTTTAGACGAAGAATCTTATAGAAAACCTTTTTTAGAAGCAATAAATTTTTCGAAAAAAAATGATGTATATTATTTTATTTCTGATATAAGACAAGAAGGAATAGTTTCTCACAAAGAAAAAAAATGGTTCAAAGAATATACTATTCCTACAGCATTAGAGCATAATATTAAATTAGCGGCAATAATTACAAATTACAATATTTTTAAAACCTACTACATAAATGCACTAATAAAACTAGGAAATAATATGAACTTTCGAATAAAAATGTTTAATAAATATTCAAAAGCTTTGAGATGGATTGATTCATATAAAAATAATTTAAACAACTAAAAAACCAATATTATGGAAAAAAAAATAATTTTTTTATTTATTTCATTAGTATTTAGCATAGGTATTTATGCTCAGGATACTACAGGAATGGAATCTGATTTTGAAATCCCTGATGTAGAACACATTACTGAAGGAATTGGTGGTAATTTAAATTTTTCAACTATTGGAGACCAATATTTTTTTGGAGCAAGATTTAAACCTGATATTTCAATAGGCAAACTTGGGTTCGGCCTTGATGTTCCATTATTGATTAATGTTCAAACAGGAAAAATCAGAGTTGATGAATTCCAAGATGGAGTCGGACCTCTTAGAGTTATAAGATATGTTAGATGGGGAATAAAAAAGAAAGATCCTGTATATTTCAGAATAGGTGAACTTTCTGATGCCCAATTAGGCTTTGGAATGCTTCTTTCTGATTACAACAACAGTATTAGTTTTGAAAAAAGAAAATTAGGTTTTGAATTTGACTTTGTTGTAAAGAAAAAATATGGCTTAGAGATGATTTATAGCGACCTTGATTTTAGCTCATTCAATCTATTGGCAATTAGACCATATTATAAACCATTCGGAGCCACATCGATTCCAATTGTTAAAACATTCGAAATAGGTTTATCATACGCAACAGATCACGATCACACAGTGCTGACGCAAAATGATTCTTTACTTATAAGATCAAATTATTTTCTCGATAAAGGAGTAAATAGCTTCGCAGCTGATATGGGATTTTGGATTTTCAATTTTAAATGGCTTAGATGGGACGTTTATGCACAAGCTGGATACATGCCCAAGATTATGTCAGATACACTTGCTAACTATATTACAAATGCTTCAGATGCGTTTTTAAGTGGATATAAAAACGGTATGGGTTGGTCAATTGGTACAGATTTTAAATTCAATTTCTTTGGAAACCTATTAAAAATCAACTACAGAGCTGAAAGATTTTGGCATTCAGACTATTACCTTTCTCGATTCTACAATTTCGGTTATGAACTGAATAAAGATGAAAGAATACTTGAACTAATAAACTCTCACGAAGATCAAGGAATGTATTTTAATTTACAAGCTTCAATTCTTGATAAAATCATATTTAGATCAAATATTATTTTCGATGACGTGATAAATGAACAACATCCCGCAGTAATGTCTGTTGGTTTAGACCTTTCAAATGTTGTTGACAAGCTTACATTATACACATCACTTTACAAAGCAGATATTACAAACTTCTCTGATATACTAAAATTTGACGATAACACAATGTTTAAGACCTTGGTAGGCTGGCGTATTTACCAGGTACCTGTAATCAAACTTCAATTCAATGTTGGAGCATCCTTTATGTGGACTTATGCATTCTTAAAAGATGGAGATTTTACCGCAACAAGATATTTCTCACCTTACTTCTCAATAAACATTCCATTGAATGAAAAAAAGAAAACTGAAAAAGAAAATAAAATGGAAGTAGAATAAAAAAAAGGAGCTTTAGTCTCCTTTTTTTTATTTTATTTGCTCAAAAATTTTTTGGTATTTTACAGGAAGAGAGCTATTATCTATCTTCATTGAATAAACTATTTCTCTGATATGTTTTATATGCTCAAATATAAATTCAGCCTCTGTGTTATCTTCAATTTTGATAAAATAATTGAATTCTTTTAGCTTTGGAAAGACTAATTTACCTGAAGTTTTATTTACAATTAAAAATAATTTATATCCTTGCCACTCTGAATTATAGACAGAAAAATCATTATAATTTGTATCTAATGAAAAAGTAATGTTAAAATTGGATTGTAAAATCCACGCTATTTTATGTTCAGGAACCTCTGAAATAATCCCTATAATATTAATATTAGAAAAATTTTTATTGTCCATTATTATAGTTTGGAAAAACTTTCAGTAAAGTATTTAACGATGCTTGCTGTTCTGCTTCTTTTTTTGTTTTTCCATTACCTTCTGCAATTTGCTTGCCATTTAGAATTAATTTAGATAAAAATATTCCATTGTCTGTAATATTTGTATCAAAATTAAATTCTATGTTTTTCTTTTGACAATATTCAATTATTCTACTTTTATGATTATGCTCTGTTCTGATTAATTTTTCAATGTCTGTATATTTATTGATAATAATATTGACTACAAATTTATAAGTTCTTTTAAAGCCTTTATCAATAAAAATAGCACCTATTAGAGCTTCGAACAAATCAGCAAATAAATGTTTTTCATTCAAATTTTCTGCTGAATAAATCATAAATTTGTCTAAATTCAATTTCTGCGCATAAAAAGCTAATTGATTTGTATTCACCATTTTTGACCTTGTCTGTGTCAATTTGCCTTCATCAAATTCTGGATATTTCTTGCACAAATAATCGCTGATTATTGCATCTAAAATTGAATCACCTAAAAACTCCAATCGCTCATTATTATGAATGTTATTTTCGTGATCAATTATTGTTGCTGACCTATGCGTAAACGCTAATTCATATATATAAAATTTTCGGGGATGGATTTTTAATTTTTTAATTAAAAAATTTTTTAAAGCTTTATTTCTTTCGCTTATTTTCATAAAAAAAAACCGTCTTACGACGGCATCATTTATTTTTAAATTTTCTTGAATGCAAGGCAAGCATTATGTCCGCCAAAACCAAATGTATTGTTTATTGCAACATTAATTTCTCTTTCCTGAGCTTTATTTTCAGTTAGGTTTAGTTTTGGATCAATTTTAGGATCTCTGTTAAATACATTGATTGTAGGAGGAACAAGATTATTTTGCATTGCCAAAATTGTTGCTATTGATTCAACAGATCCTGCACCACCCAACAAATGTCCTGTCATAGATTTTGTAGAACTAATGTTCAATTTATATGCAGCTTCTCCAAAAACAGATACTATTGCTTTAGTTTCTGATATATCTCCAAGAGGAGTTGATGTTCCATGAACATTAATATAGTCAACATCTTCTGGTTTGAGATTACCTTCTTCCAATGCCAATTTCATTACTTGACTAGCGCCACGTCCATCAGGATGCGGAGCAGTGATATGAGACGCATCGGCAGTAGCTCCAACACCAACTATTTCACAATATATTTTTGCTCCTCGTTTTACTGCATGTTCATATTCTTCAAGTACTAATGTACCACCACCTTCTGCCATTACAAATCCATCTCTGTCAACATCAAAAGGACGTGATGCTGTTTTGGGATCATCATTTCTGGTAGAAAGAGCATGCATAGAATTAAAACCGCCAACTGCTGGAGGATTTAATGGAGCTTCTGCTCCACCTGTCACCATAATATCAGCTTTTCCTAATTTAATATAGTGAAATGATTCAATTATTGAGTGTGACGATGTTGCACATGCAGATACAACTGCAAAATTTGGTCCTCTCAAATCATATTTTATTGAAATATGTCCTGCAACAATATCACTAATTATTTTTGGAATAAAATAAGGGCTGAATCTTGGTGTTCCATTACCTAATGCAAATTCAGCTACATCATTAGCTAATGTTGTAATTCCTCCAATTCCAGAGCCATATATTACACCTGCTTTATCTTTATTTATTGTATCAAAATCAATTTTGGCATCAGCTATAGCTTCTTCTGCTGATATTAGAGCAAATTGTGCGAAAAGATCAAGTTTATTACTGTCTTTTTTAGAAAAATAATCTGTTGGGACATAATTATCAACTTCACATGCAAATTTTGTTTTGAAGTTTTTTGTATCAAACCTAGTAATAGGTTTTGCTCCACTCACTCCATTACGAAGACCATCCCAAAACTCAGGAACGGTCTTACCTATTGGAGTAATTGCACCTATACCGGTTACAACAACTCTTTTTAATTCCATGTGCAATTTTTTTTACTTACTATGTTCTTTGATATAATTTATTGCATCTGAAACTGTTGCTATTTTTTCAGCATCTTCATCAGGAATTGAAATATTGAACTCTTTTTCTAATTCCATAATTAGTTCAACTGTGTCCAAAGAGTCTGCGCCTAAATCATTTGTAAAAGTTGCTTCTGGAGTTACTTCTGCTTCATCAACTCCTAATTTTTCAACGATAATAGCTTTTACTCTAGCTTCTAAATCTGACATAACTTTTATTTTTATAGTTTTTAATTTTTGCAGCAAATAAAAGAATTTTAATCTAAAATTAAAAATTTTATGAATTATTTTTTTTCTTATGCATAATTTCTAATTTTTTTTTTATTATTTGTAACTTTATCAAACTTTCTTTGTCATAAATAAAAATTAAAGTTAATGAATCATCGAGATTTTAATCAATTAGTAGATAAATACGCTGATAATCTATATGGATTTGTTTTAAAAAACATAAAAAATGAAGATGATGCAAAAGATATAGTACAGGAATCATTTAAAAGATTATGGCAAAATAGAGATAATTTTGAAAATGCAAAAGCAAAATCTTATCTATTTACAATTGCTCACAATCTTATTATTGATACAGTTAGGGCTAATTCAAGACAAAAACAATGGGATGATGTTGATTTCAACTCTTTTTCGACTGACAAAACATATTCTGATTTAAGCGAAATTTTTGAAAGAGCTCTTGATACTCTTAAACCTTTGTATAAAAACGTAATTTTGTTGAGAGACTATGAAGGATATTCATATAAGGAAATAGCAGAAATAACAAAATTAACAGAATCGCAGGTAAAAGTTTATATATTCAGAGCTAGGAAGAGGTTAAAAAACTATATTGGTAAAATTGAAAACGTTATTTAACCATGAAAATTACAAAATATAATTACGAAAAATATGCAATAGATTACCTTGAAAATAATCTTGATTCAAAAACTTTGGCCAAATTTGAAAATTTCATTAAAGAAAATCCAGAAATTGCTGAAGAATTAAGAGAATTGCAAGATTCTTTTTATTTAGAACACAAAAATTTTGTCTTTGAAGATAAATTTATATTAAAACAATCTCCTTTTGAGAGTATTCCTTACAAAGATTATCTAATGATTTCTGATATTGAAAATACTATCTCAGAAGAGGAAAAGCAAGAATTAGAGAATCTGAAAAAGAATAATCCTAAAATTAATAAAGAATTTGAAACTTATTTAAAAACAAAAGTAAGAGAAAATCCTGTTGTTTTTGAAAATAAATTTTTATTGAAACTTTCACCAATTGAAGATTTAGAATACTTGGATTATCTAATGATTTCGGATATTGAAAATACTATCTCAGAATCTGAAAAACTAGAACTTGAAGAATTAAAGAAAAATAATCCTCAAATTGAAAAAGATTATCAAACCTATACTAAAACTATTGCTCAGAAGAAACAAATTGTTTTTGGCGACAAAAACTCTTTAAAAAGAAGCAATAGATTTTATCTATCTACTTTTATTTCTATAGCAGTAGCTGCAACAGTGTTGATTTTTTGGGGAATATTTTTAAATTCAAATAAAAAAATGAATGCTATCGCTCCCGAATCATATACAATGTATTTTAATACAAGAAATGTTGAAATTCCTTTAAATCAAAATCGGAAAAACATTATTTTTCATAGTTCTTCTATTGCAGTGGACACTAATAATATTATTAAAAATAATGAACCAAATTATAAAGTTGTTGTAGCAGAAAATTTAGATTCATTACAAAAGAATATTTATATAACAAGCAATGAAATTAATTGCCAAAACATTTCTGAAGCAATGCAAAAAATTATTTATAATGACACAAGAAAAAGAAATCAGGAATTATTCAATAATATAAACCCTGTAGTTGTAATAAATGCTTTATTTAAAGGCTACGAAGCTGCAACAGAAAATGAAGATTTGAATCTAAAACTAGCATACGACAAAAATGAAAAACAATTAAATCTGGAAGTTAAAAACAAAATATATGAAGTGGAAATGCATTAAATAATTTGGAATAAAAAAAATCCGCAAATGCGGATTTTTTTTTTCGTTAATATTTTCTTAGTCTCTTAAAGAATATCTTTTGAAATCTATAACTGTAAGATCCTTTTCAACAGACTGTAAATATTGGCTTACACTTATTTTATTATCTTTAATAAAAGTTTGATTTAACAATGTATTTTCTTTGAAAAATTTATTTAATTTTCCTTTTGCAATTTTTTCTGCCATCTCAGCAGGTTTGCCATCGTTAATAGCTTGTTCTTTTCCTATTTCGATTTCTTTGTCTATTACTTCCTGGGGAACATCTTTTTCGTTCAAACTTACAGGATTCATAGCTGTAGCTTGCATTGCAACATCTTTGATTATATCTTCATTAACAACTTTGTTCATTGCAACGATAGAAGCAACTTTTTTGTCAGAGTGAATATAAAAACCTGTAGATTCGCCAATTACTTTATTGAAATATGATAAGTCGATTTTTTCGCCAATAACTCCTGTTAAATTAATAATTTCGTCGGCAATAGAACGTCCATTATTCATAGAAAGAGCTTTTAGTTCGTCTAATGTTGATGGGTCATTTTTAATAGCTACATCTAACATTTCGTTAGCTGCTTTAATGAAATCTTCGTTTTTAGCTACAAAGTCTGTTTCGCAATTTAAAGAAAGCATATAAGTGATTTTGCGGTCAGCAGTTGATTTTGCTAAAACAACACCTTCGGTTGCTTCTCTATCTGCTCTTTTGCTAGCAACTTTTTGTCCTTTCTTACGTAATATTTCGATAGCTTGTTCAAAATCTCCATCAGAT
>Ga0114934_10001918_pt1 | contig 13446 bp, 8 predicted proteins | sample 4SBtaG_2_FD_99695 | JGI IMG/M metagenome (GOLD analysis project Ga0114934, IMG submission 99695) | Deep subsurface microbial communities from Kolumbo volcano to uncover new lineages of life (NeLLi) - 4SBTROV10_white metaG | ecosystem: Environmental > Aquatic > Marine > Volcanic ... | reverse complement strand
GGGCTCTTCAACAACGGGCTCGTCGGCAACGGGCTCGTCGGCAACCGGCTCGTCAGCAACCGGTTCGTCAGCAACCGGTTCGTCGTTCGTTGTCGAATCGTTGGCCGAGTTGCCGTCAGCGGCGGGGGTTTCGGCGGTGGAACAGGCTCCCGCGACCAAAATCGTCAGTGCCAGTGCAGCAAGCCATCTAAATCGGGGTGTCCGTGAAGTGCGCATCTTTGGTCTCCTCAACGCCGCAGGTGGTTACGGCAGATTCACCAAACGCTGAGCGTGTCATTGAGACGTCATCGGACATTACGGAGTCCGCAAAATCCGACCACGGCGACCAATTGCACCAATAGGGTACGGCGATGGGATCGCTCAACATCAGCCATCTCGGCTGGTCGATTCCGGGCGGGCAAGTACTTTTGCACGACGTGTCATTTCGGGTGGGCGAGGGCGAAAAAGTGGCGTTGGTTGGGGCCAACGGAGCGGGCAAGAGCACCATCATGGGATTAATCGCCGGACGCTTGGGTGCCGCGACCGGCACGATCAGCGTTGATGGGTCGCTCGGAGTCATGAGCCAACTGGTCGGAGCGCTCGACAACACCACAACGGTCCGAGACCTCTACGTCTCGTTATCCCCGTCCGAGCTACAGGAGGCGGCCGAACGGCTCAGCCGAGCGGAAGCCGCGTTGGCCGACGGCACCGGCGACGGGATGCGCTACGCCAAGGCCCTCGAGCGGTGGGAGTCCGCCGGCGGCTACGACGCCGAGGTGCGCTGGGAAGAGTGCGCCCATCGCGTTGTCGAGCGGCCATGGCGCGAGCTCGAAGATCGATCAATGTCGACGTTTTCTGGTGGAGAGCAAAAGCGCCTCGCCCTCGAATTCCTGGTTCGATCCGACCACGACGTGTTGCTGCTCGACGAACCCGACAACTTCCTAGACGTGCCGGGCAAAGAGTGGCTGGCCGAGCGAATCCGGTCGACGCCCAAGACAGTGTTGTTCGTAAGTCACGACCGCGAGTTGCTGGCCGGATGCTCGACCAAGGTGGTCACAATCGAGGCCAACGGAGCATGGACCCACGGCGAATCATTCACCACCTGGCGCGAGGCCCGAGAGCATCGCATCGCGCTGGCCAGCGAGGAGCAGAAACGTTGGGCCGAGGAACGTAAGCGACTCGTCAACCACATGCGCGAACAAAAGCGCCGCGCCGCTATGAGCGACGCCAACGCGTCGCGGGCCCGAGCCGCCGAAACCCGACTCCGCCACTATGACGAAGCCGGACCGCCACCCGAGGCAGCCCGAGAACAAAACATCAACATGCGCCTGGAGGGCAGCCGTACCGGGAAGCGGGTGGTGATTTGTGAACGGCTCGAACTCACCGACCTCACCTTCGAATTCGATCACGAAATCTGGTTCGGCGAACGGGTAGCCGTGGTTGGCCGCAACGGAACCGGCAAGTCGCACTTTTTGCGGCTGCTCGGCGGAGGCAACGTCGCCCATGACGGTGACTGGAAACTTGGTGCACGAGTTGTACCCGGGCTGTTCAACCAAACTCACGACCATCCAGAGTTGAAAGGTCGCACGCTGCTCGACATCTTGGCAAAACGGCAACTAAACCGAGGGCCGGCCACCGCGCGGCTGCGGCGTTACGAACTCGACCACGCCGCCGAACAGCGGTGGGAAACACTATCGGGAGGCCAGCAAGCCCGATTCCAGATATTGCTTCTCGAAGTCGACGGGGCCAACCTCCTACTCCTTGACGAGCCCACCGACAACCTCGATGTGGCGTCGGCCGAAGCGCTCGAAGCCGGACTCGAAACCTTCGAGGGAACCGTTGTTTGCGTGACCCATGATCGCTGGTTCCTGCGAACATTCGACCGCTTCTTGGCCTTCGGCGACGACGGAGAAGTGCGCGAAATCGACGAACCGGCGCAGGCGTGGGCCGAATGACGAGACGGGCTCTTTCCCCCTCGTGGGTATTTGGCGGCCTGTCGGCGGCTCTTTCGGCGGGCTACGGCGTGTTGTTCACGATCGTCGGCGATTACCGCGACGCCTACGGCATCAGCGAAACCGCTATCGGTGTCATTATCGGCATCGGATTCCTGGCCGGGTTCGTATCCCAGGTCTTCATCGCCCCGATCGCCGATCGAGGGTTCGCCCGTCGTTTGATCATCGTTGGCGTACTGGCCAACGTTATTGGGCTGGTGGGGATGGCGTTCGGCGAGACCCTCACGGTGTTGATCGTCGGTCGTGTCGTCTCGGGCCTGGGTATCGGCACGGCCGTCCCTGCGATTCGACGGGTCGTGATCTTGGCCGATCCCGACAACGTCGGGCAAAGCCTGGGGCGCTTGCTATCGGCGGATGTCTTCGGGTTTGCTACCGGTCCGGCGATCTCGGCGGTACTCGTCGGTCCGCTGGGTTTGGCGGCACCGTTCGTCGTCGTCGCGGCTCTTACCGTCGTGGGCTTGGCGGTCGCCGCCGGCGTCGAGTTTGAGGACAGGGTCGACACGAGCGGGCAACGATTCGCTGTCGATTTGTTGCGCGCTCCGGTCGTAGCCGGTGCCGTCGTATTGGGCGCGGCGGTTTTTTTGATGATCGGGGCCTTTGATGCTCTATGGGATCTGGTGCACGAAGACCTCGAAACAGCGACCTGGATGGCTAATCTCGGCATCACCCTGTTTGCCCTCCCGCTCGTGGTGCTCGGGCCGTTCAGTGGACGTTTGGCCGAGCGAGTCGGTCCTTTCCGAATAGGCGGGCCGGGCCTTCTCATTGGCGCGATGTTCATATTCCTGTACGGCCAATTGCCGTCGGGAGCTTGGATATTCGGCTTCGGTTTGGTCCACGCGGTGTTCGATGGTCTGACTGTTTCGTCGTCGGGGGTGGCCATCGCAATGGCGGTCAAACCCGAGCGTCAAGCGGGCGCTCAGGGCGTTATGGGCGCCGCCCAGGCATTGACGGCGGGCATCACCGCTATCATCGTCGGAGCACTATACGAATCACACGGCCGAGCGGTGGCCTACGGAACAGCATCGGCCGGGATGATCGTGCTGGTAGCGATAGCGATGTGGCTGGCTCGAGATTTTTGGATTCGCGGCGCGCATCGTGCGGCTGCTTAAATCGACCAACCGCATACGAGTAAGGACTCAACTGTGAAAGTCGATGGAGGACTCGGACTCTCCCCGGACATTGCCACGATCGTGGCCAACGCCAAAGCCCAAGAGGCCGCGGGGTACGACGGCATCTGGACCGCCGAAACCAGTCACGACCCGTTTCTTCCACTCGTGCTGGCCGCCGAACACACCGAGCGTCTCGAGCTAGGCACGTCGATCGCGGTTGCCTTCGCCCGCAACCCGATGCTGTTGGCCAACCTGGGCTGGGATCTCCAAGCGCTCAGCAAGGGCCGCTTCAACCTTGGATTGGGCACTCAAATCAAGCCGCACATCACAAAACGATTCTCGATGGAGTGGTCCCACCCGGCGGCTCGGATGAAGGAAATGGTTTCGGCGATGCGGGCCATTTGGGAGACGTGGCAGACCGGCGAGAAGCTTCAGTTCCGTGGCGAGTTCTATCAGCACACTTTGATGACGCCGTTCTTCACACCAAACCGGGCCGACCTCGCCGACTTCGGCACTCCCAATATTTGGCTGGCCGGCGTCGGCGAGCTTATGACTCGTACGGCCGGCGAAGTATGTGATGGGTTTATCTGCCATGGGTTCACCACCGAGCAGTATCTGCGCGACGTGACGCTTGTGAAACTCCGCGAAGGCCGCGAACGAGCGGGGAAGACCATGGACGATTTCATGATCTCTGGACCGTTCTTCGTCGTCACCGGACACAGCGATGAAGACATGGCCAAGGCCGACGCCGCGACCCGTCAACAAATTGCCTTTTATGGGTCGACCCCGGCCTACGCCAAGGTCTTCGAGCACCACGGCTGGGACGGGCTACAACCGCGGCTCAACGCACTGTCCAAGGCCGGCAACTGGGTCGAGATGGGCAAACTCATCGACGACGAGATTCTGTCGACGTTCGCGGTCGTGGCCCCACCCGACCGAGTCGCCCCCGAACTCAAAGCCCGCTACGGCGACATCGTCGACCGTCTCAGCTTCTACGCCCCCGGCCAATCCGACATTTCTCAGTGGCGGCCGGTAATGGAAGAGCTTCGAGCGGCGTGAATCAGCGTTTCGCCCGCATGCGGTCGAGTTCGGCCCGTAATGCTTCGGTTGCGTCGAGTTGCAGCAACGGGGTCTCGCGCTCTCGGTGCATTTGACGAAGGGTTACGCCGTATCCGAGTCGATCAGCCAGGAATTCGGCCAACCCGATCGTGAACGGGGTACGCGGCACCGCGCCTTCTTGCAATAGCTTCCACGCCCTTTCGGGTTCGCCTCGCTGAACCGCGAGCGCCGCCAGTCCAACCATTGCGTCGTTGGCCATCCGGGTCAGCCGACCGCGGAGGGCGTCGTAGCCAAACGTGATGATCAGGTCGGCGGCGTCGCCGACTTGACCAAGCTCGATTTTTGCCAAGGCACGAATGATTGGCGACGAGTCCCATACCGATCTCGACCAATCGCGGTCGTCCAGCGTGACTAACGCTGTCTCGGGGTCGCCAAGCATGATCTGGCAACTAGCGACCGCCAGTCCGGACACAACATGAATATTCATGTCGTCGACGTCGGCGGCCAGCCGGTACGAATGTTCAAAGCTCGCCAGTGCCTCGCTGTGGCGACCGGCGTAGAGGGCAATGGTGCCTCGCGCCCACTCGCCAGCAACGGCAAACTCGCGCGCTAGGCCGTGTTCAGCAACCACCTCGGCGGCCAGATCGGCCAGCTCAACGGCCCGTTCGGGAAATCGACGACAACTCAAAAACGCGTACAACCCTGCCGCTTGCGACCGCGGTTCGGGTCGAGCTGCTTGGCTCAAGTCGGCGAGCAACTCGTGGACCCGACCGAACTGGTCCAATTGCATCAACACAAGGGCCAGCACATATCGCACCCAGTCATACAAAGGGTCGTCCGGGTCGAGGTTCTCGACGATCGGTTCGAGCCAGCGCCGACCTTCTACGGCGCTAACTTGACTATCCCAAAGTCCATGAACACCGAAGGCAATCTCGGCGGCGGCCGACCAATCCTCGATCTCGCCGAGATGGTCGAGGGTGCTGGCAATATTTGGCCACTGCCATCGCATCTCGATCGCTCGTTCGAGGCTGCTGGCAATCGCAAACGACTCGGTCGCAGCCAGCCGACGGAAGTATTGAATGTAGGCGGCTTGGGCGGCTTCGGTGTCCTCGGCGCGAGCGAGTTGATCCCCGGCATAGATCCGTACCGTCTCAAGAAGCCGATATCTGACCGTTGGGGCGCCGGGCAGCTGATCCAGCGTCACGAGGTTCTTGGACACCAGAGACTCGAGTAGGTCCATGGCGTCGTAGTCGTCGAAACCGCCAACTTGCACCACGGCCGGCAAGTCGAAACTTCCCACGAAGAGACCCAGCCGCCGAAAAAGCGTTTGTTCGTCGGGATCGAGAAGGTCGTAGCTCCAGTCGAGGGTCGCCTGCAGCGTGCGACGACGGTGACGACCTCGGCCACCAGACAGCAGCCGAAAACGATCAGCCATCCGGTCGAGAATTTCCGACGGGGCAAGCACCGCGGTTCGGGCCGCGGCAAGTTCTATCGCCAGCGGCATCCCGTCGAGACGGTCGCAAATTTCGACCACGGTGAACACCGTGCGCCGGTCGGGATCGAACGTGGGGTTAACCGCTCGGGCCCGCTCCACAAAAAGCTCCACCGCGGCCGACTCCGGCGAACTGTGGTCAAGCGACGGAACCGCGACAACGATCTCGCCCGCAACACCGAGACGCTGGCGGGTCGTAGCGAGGATCGCGGTTGATGACGACGTGGCCAGCAGAGACTCGGCAAAAGCGGCACACTCGTCGACGATGTGCTCACAGTTGTCGAGCACCAAAAGCGCGTCTCTGTGGGCAAGGTGGACAACCAATTGGTCGATGGGTTGGCCAGCACCCCCGAGCTCGAACTTGACAGCGGCCGCCACCGCGGCGGCCAACTCGGCACCGTCAGAAACCGATGACAGATCAGCGAAGTAGCAACCGTCAGTGCGACTGGGCAACTCTTGGTAGGCCACCTCGACGGCCAGCCGCGTTTTGCCGCAGCCACCAATGCCGGTAACCGTGACCATCGACTCGGATTCGAGAAGCTGGCGTACCTGCGCCACTTCTTCGTGCCGGCCAACTATGGGCATCCCTGGGTTGGGCAGCGTCGACAGTGAAGGGTCGACCGAACGCAACGCGGGGAACGTGTCTATGCCGACCTGGAAGACATCGGTTGGCTCGGGCACATCGCGCAATCGATGGGTCCCGAGAAATCGCGACTCGATGTCGACCACGTCGTGGACGGCCGAACTCATCAACACCTGCCCGCCTCGGGCCAACGCCTCGAGCCGCGCCGCGAGGTTGGGTACCGGGCCGAAATAGTCGGCGTGGCTTTGGGTCGCCCGACCCCGATGCAAACCCATCCGCACGCGCAACGCCGGACCTGACCCCCAGTCGGCCGCGGCTAGCGCGGCCTGGGCGGCCATAGACGCGGCGACGGCGGTTCGTGGGTCTTCGAACGCCCCGCGAAAGTGATCGCCGGCCCACCCGAAAACGAACCCGCCACGGTCTTGGATGGCGCCTTTGATGATCTCGTCGTGGAGCGCCAGTGAGCGAGCCGTCCCTTCGGCGTCGGCGGCCCATAAACGAGTCGACCCTTCGACGTCGGTGAACAAGAAGGTGACAATGCCCGACGGCACGCTCGCAGGCGGAATCGTTGCGCCGTCGATCTCGAACTCTCTACTCATCCTTGGGTTCCTCGACCAGGCGGTAGAAAGCAGCGGCGTTGTCGGCAAACAACGCATCTTGTTCGGCCGCTGACAATCCGGCATTGGCAACGATTTCGATGAAGGCGTCGTAGAGCGTTTCGTAAGAAACCGAGACCTTGTCCATCGGGAAGTTGCTGGCCAACATGCACCGCTTCGCACCGAAGGTCTCGATGCCAAACAAGATGTGCGGGCCAAGCGCATCCACCACTTCGGACGTGGACGGCGGCGATGGGCGTTCGTGGAACGCAAACCCGCAAATGGGCATCAGCAGACCGCTGAGCTTTACGTGCACGTTGCGGTGCTCGGCGACGGCTTGCAAGCCTTCGTGCCACTGCTTCTTGATGCGATCGCGATCGGCCGCTGTTTCGCCCACGCCGCCGAAGGGGCCGGCGAGCCCGGCCGGGGTGCCCATGTGATCGAGCATCGTCTTTGTTGTCGGCACCGCGTCGGCGAGCGCCGCGACTTCGAGAAGCTGATTCGAGTAACACCACATCTCGAACGAGAGCTGTCGCTCTCCGAGAGTCGCATAGCCGTTGCGGAACTCGTCGCTCGACAAGCGAGCGGGGTCGGTCCATGTATGAACGACCGGAGCGGGGTGGGCGCTCACGGTGTCGCGGATACCACGAAGACGACCGCTCGCCAGCGAGTGAGCGTCGAGCTGACGTTCGAGTGCAGCCGGGTCCGAGAGGTTGGCGTGGCCGATGATCGCCAGTGGCGGCTCTTCCAGTCGATCGAGCCACTGCGTCTCGCCGACCGGACCGAGCACGCCCCGACTCGACCAACCGGCCTCGACGTGAACGATTCCGTCAACGTGGTGGTGGCCCGAATCGGCCGAAAACGTGGCCGGCAAGTGAGGCGCGACGACGTATCTTGTGTCGCCCACGAAGTCGACCAACGGTGTGGGCGTAGCTTTGCGACCGGCCCAATCCAGTAGGCGGGGCCACCGACCAAACATCTTGACGAGGGGCGATATCTGCCTCGGCGTCGTACGGGGATCCCAGTAGTGAACGTGAGGGTCGATGATCCGAGTGGGCGACATGACGCTAACGGTAGGCGCGAGCCGAGGCGGTTCCGAATCACGGCTGGCCAGTGGACCTCGAGCGGGCCGCGCCTAGTGTCGGTTTAGGACCTTTTACCCTTGCCATTTATAGGGTAGGGGGGTATATTACCACCATGAGCAATCGCATAGATCTACCGCTGGAAGGAATGACCTGCGCGTCGTGCGCCTCTCGTATCGGCCGCGGCCTTTCAAAACTTGACGGCGTCGAGCAGGCCGATGTCAACTTTGCCTCGGCCAAGGCTCGGGTCGTGTTCGACCCGGATGTAGTCGACGAAGCGACATTCAAGGCCACGGTCGAAGGCCTCGGATATTCGGTACCCGAGGACCCGAACCAGGAAGAGTCCGAGCGCAAGTACCTACAGTCGCTTACCCGAAAGCTTCTCTTCGCGGCCGCGTTCGCCACGCCCGCGCTGCTCATAGCAATGGTTCCGTGGTTCGACTTCGCCGGATCTCGCTGGGTTGTCGGCCTACTCGCAACCCCGGTTGTCTTCTACAGCGGATTCGGTTTTCACCGAGCCGCCTGGATGAACATTCGCCACGGCTCCACCACGATGGACACGCTGGTTTCGATGGGCACCCTGTCGGCGTGGACATGGTCGACGGTCGTGTTGTTGTCGGGCAGTGACGGTCACGTTTACTTCGAAACCGCGGCAGCGATCATCGGCTTGATCCTGCTCGGCAAATGGTTCGAGGCCAGAGCAAAGCAGCGGTCCGGAGATGCCATCAGGGCTCTCGCCGAACTCGGGTCGAGTGTGGCTCAACTCGAGGACGGCCGCGAAATACCGGTCGAGGACCTACAAGTTGGCATGCGCTTTGTGGTCCGTCCCGGAGAGAAGGTCGCCACCGACGGCGTAATCGTCGAAGGCCACTCCGCTATCGATGCCTCCATGGTCACCGGAGAGCCGGTTCCCGTTGAGGTCGGCCCTGGCACCGACGTGATCGGCGCCACCATCAACGCCAACGGCTCGCTGGTGGTCGAGGCCACCAAGGTCGGCTCCGATACTGCGCTCTCACAAATCATCCAACTGGTCGAAGAAGCTCAGGGCAGTCGTGCCGATGTGCAGCGGCTGGCCGACCGGGTCTCGGCAATATTTGTGCCAGCGGTGCTCGTCGTTGCCGGGCTCACCCTCGTTGCTTGGCTTGTCACCGGCCACGACGTCAATTCGGCGTTCACCGCGGCGGTTGCCGTTCTCATCATCGCCTGCCCGTGCGCACTCGGATTGGCCACACCCACCGCGATCATGGTCGGCACCGGCCGCGGCGCTCAACTCGGAGTGATCATCAAGGGGGGCGAAATCCTCGAACAAACCCGTCAGGTCGATGTGGTGGTCCTCGACAAAACCGGCACCATCACCGAGGGTCGCATGGAGCTCGACGATGTGATCACCGACTCCACAACCGATGCCCAATCGGTGCAACGCCTAGCCGCCGCTCTCGAGGCCAAGTCCGAACACCCGATTGCGCGAGCGATCGCCGCGGCGGTCGATCAGCCCGCAGACGTCACTGGCTTCGAGAACCTTCCCGGCAGCGGTGTTACCGGACTCGTCGACGGGACCGAGGTTCGGGTCGGACGCCGGTCGCTGTTTGACGTAGTGCCCGCCGAGATCGAAGCGGCAGCAGCGTCGGCCGAGAATCTCGGACGAACCGCGGTGTTGGCCGGCTGGCCCGACCCGTCTGGTTCGTCGACGGCCCACGCCGTGTTCGTGGTGGCCGACCGCGTAAAGTCGACCAGCCGAGAAGCCGTCAACGCCTTCCACGACCTCGGGATGCAAGTTGTCTTGCTCACCGGCGACAACCAACGCACGGCCGACGCGGTCGGTGCCGAGGTCGGAGTTGATCACGTAGTAGCCGAGGTTTTCCCGGCCGACAAAGTCGACGAGGTCGTCAGGCTCCAAGAACAGGGAAAGCAAGTAGCCATGGTCGGCGATGGCATAAACGACGCCCCGGCACTAGCCCAATCCAATCTGGGCATCGCCGTAGGCACCGGAACCGACGTGGCCATCGAGGCCTCCGACCTAACCATCGTGTCAGGTGACATACGGGCCGTCGCCGACGCCATCTCACTGTCGCGGCGCACGCTGACCATCATCAAAGGCAACCTATTTTGGGCCTTCGCCTACAACACCGCGGCCATACCGCTGGCGGCGACCGGCGTGCTCAATCCAATCATCGCCGGTGGAGCCATGGGCTTCTCGTCGGTCTTCGTGGTCACCAACTCTTTGCGGCTGCGACGCTTCAAGGGCTACCGAAAGGCCAAGGGACGGATCCCGCGGCCAGCCACCGCACTGCCCGCCGCGACCACAGTTCAAACACTCACACCAGACTCAAACACTCCTGAGGAGACAACAATGAGCACACTCACCTACTCCGTTCCGAGCATTTCTTGCGGCCACTGCAAGAAATCGATCGAAGACAGCGTCAGCAAAGTCAACGGAGTCGACAAGGTCGAAGTCGACATCGACGCCAAGTCCGTGTTGGTCGAAGGCACGGCCTCAGACGACGCACTCCGCGCCGCGATCGATGACGCTGGTTATGACGTCGTAGACGCCTAAACCAACGGATGCGATGGAGCGCAGGTTCGCGCCGCACTCTCTTACCATTCGGTCCTTGCCCATTCACTCAGGTGGGCCTCTCACGAAAAACTTGATCACCTAGAGACGCCGGTCCCTACGGCGCTTGGGTGCTGGTTCGCTGCACATGACTCGACCTCGGGAGTTTCCGGCAAGTTAACCCGCCGTTGGCTGCTGTTGCATATTCCGGTTACTGGAAACGGCTTGGCTGTCTCTGAACGGCACGTCAACCTGTGCCGGAATACGACAATCCTGGAGGAAAGACTCAGATGGAACGAAAAGCCAATCGGTTTGTGTGGCTATTTGCCGTACTTGCCACCTTCTCGTTAATAGCCGCGGCATGCGGCGACAGCGGTGACAGCGGCGACAGCAACGACGCGCAAGCCACCACCACGACCGACGCGCCGACTACTACCGACGCTCCCACAGCCACTGCCGCAGCAGCAGACAGCTCCTGCACCGGCACCACCGCATCGGAGCTCGGTGGCCAATATCCCGGCCAGTTCGAACTCGTCGAATACGAGGCCGCCGCCGGGTGCACCCTGTCGTTCTCGGACAATCCCGACATTGCATCGCTGGCATCGCAGATCACCCACATCACCGGTGATCTCCCGGCCGTGGCCGATCGGCTCCCCGCCGAGCCCTTGGTGATCGCTCCGAGCGAATCCATCGGGACCTACGGCGGCGTGTTCAACGGGCTCTCCCGCGCCAACGAAGCCGGTACCTCCGACCTTTTGTCGTTCCGCCACGTCAACCTCGTGCGGTTTGCTCCCGACCTCGTCACCATTCTTCCCAACGTCGCCAAGGCGTTCGAGTTCAACAGCGATTTCACCGAACTCAGCTTCACCCTCCGCGAGGGAATGAAGTGGTCAAACGGCGAAGCGTTCACCTCTGAAGACGTGCGTTTCTGGCTCGAGGACCTGGTCGAAAACCAGGACATCGCCGGAGACATCCGCAGCAACTTCGTCATCGGCGGCGAGCCCCTCGGCATCGAGGTCATCGACGACCTGAACTTCAAGTTCATCTTCGGCGCCCCGACCCCTGGATTCCTCGGCACCTTGGCCACCACCTTCGTGCAGTTCTTCCAGCCCGACGAGTTCCTCAAGCAGTTCCACCCCGACTACAACAGCTCGGTCACCAGCACCGATGCCATCCTCGAGATGTGGTCGCCGTCCAACTGGAAAGACGTCGGGTCTCCATGGCTCACCGGCACCGGTGATGTCTGGACTCCCACCCTCGAGCCGTTCATCGTGGTCGACGAGTCCACCGAAGAACGTCACTTGGTGGCGAACCCCTACTTCTTCGCAGTCGACACCTCCGGACAGCAGCTTCCCTACATCAATGAGATGTCGGAGTTGTTTGTCGAAGACAGTCAGGTCGCTCAGTTGCGCATCACCAACGGTGAGGTCGACTACAAGACCCAGGGCCTCACTATTGCCGACTTCCCCGTCCTTCAGGACAATCAGGACGGCGGCAACTACACGGTTCAGTTGGCGCCGTCGGCCGGCACCAACGTGTTCTACGCGTTCAACTTGGCCATCGCCGACCCAGCCCTCAACGCGGCATTCAACGATGTGCGCTTCCGTGAAGCTTTCTCGCTGGCGCTCAACCGCGACGAGATCAACCAGCTGATCTACTTCGGTCAGGGCATTCCCCAGCAATCGACACCGGCCGATCCCAACACCGTTGGTTTCGTCACCGATGACCAGCTCAACTCGTTCATCGACTACGACCCGGCGCAGGCCGGCGCTCTGCTCGACGACATGGGCCTGACCCCTGGCGCCGACGGCTGCCGAATCAGCATCAACCTCAACTTCTCGGACCAGGGTTCTCCCGCCGACATGCACGAGCTGGTGCGCGGCTACGCCAAGGACGTTGGCATCTGTATCACGGTCAAGCAGGTCAGTTCCGACCAATACCGTGAGGCTGCAGCCCGCAACGAACAGGAAATGCTCACTTGGGCCAACGACGGCACCACCGGCGCCTTCATCGTTGGTGCAACCAACCAGCTGATCCCGCCGTTCGGGCAGTTCTTCAACCCCGGACCCGCGCTGCACTGGGAAGCCGCAGCCGGAGTCGACAATGGCGTCGATCCCGTCGACCCGCCGGCCGACGTAACGAAGTTGATCGACCTCGTCGCCCAGTTCCAGCAAGCCCCTCTCGGTTCACCCGAGAGCGACAAGCTCGGTAACGAGATCGTCCAGATCCACGTCGACAACTTGTGGAAGATCGGAACCATCGGTTCGGTGCCCGCACCCACGATCTTCGGCAACGACCTCCACAACGACCCGGAGTTCACGGTTCACACCTACGACTTCTACTGGGCGTACCCGTTCAACACCTACTCCTGGTTTCTCCAGCGAGGCTGATAACGGGTAAATACCCGAATACCAGTTTCATTTAGCGGAGGCTCTCCCCACGCCGGGTCGGCAACGACCCGGCGGGCGGGGCCCTCTGCTGCGAGCGCAACATCTTTCTCAAGGCCGAAGGGAGTCGAACCAAGTAATGGCCAGGTACACGCTTCGGCGACTTATCGGCGGAATCATCACACTCACGGTTGTCTCGGTGATCATCTTCTGGATCATCGAACTGCCACCCGGCGACGCCGCCGACATTTACCTGGCCAAGAAGTTCCAGGGCGGCTCGGTTGTGAGCCTCAAAGAGATCGAAGCAGTTCGTCAGAGCTTCGGACTCAATGACCCGTTCATCCTCAGATGGTGGGACTGGATCAGCGGAATCATCTTTCACTGGGACTTCGGCCAGTCGCTCACCAACGAAACTCCGGTCAACAAGCTCATCGGCGACCGGATGCTTCTCACCACCATCATCATCTTCGCTACCTTATTTCTCACCTATGCGCTGGCCATTCCGATCGGCGTCTACTCCGCAGTGCGGCGCTACTCGATCACCGACTACGCCTTCACCGGTGTCGGCTACATCGGCCTCGCTCTCCCCAACTTTC
>Ga0114934_10001917_pt1 | contig 13447 bp, 11 predicted proteins | sample 4SBtaG_2_FD_99695 | JGI IMG/M metagenome (GOLD analysis project Ga0114934, IMG submission 99695) | Deep subsurface microbial communities from Kolumbo volcano to uncover new lineages of life (NeLLi) - 4SBTROV10_white metaG | ecosystem: Environmental > Aquatic > Marine > Volcanic ... | reverse complement strand
GGCGTTAAATGTCTCCATTCATCAAATCATTAAAGAAGAATTTGTTGATGATATTATCAGTGTTTGCAAAATAACGGGCGTGCCACCTCATCGTTTGGAACTGGAAATCACAGAAGGTGGGCTGGCGCAGTATCCGCAGCACATTGAAGCGGCCCTGTCCCGTTTACGGGAAGCGGGGTTCAGGCTGGCGATTGATGATTTTGGCACCGATTATTCTTCATTAAGTCGTTTAAAATCCTTTAATGTCGATTTGTTGAAAATTGATCGTTCATTTGTGATGAATATGACCGATGACTCTGATGATGAAGCGATTGTTAAAGCCATTGTCGATCTCGCCAATGCTTTAGGGCTTGCAACCCTGGCTGAAGGGGTTGAAACGCTGGAGCAATATCAAATGCTCAATCAAATCGGTTGCCATGCCTGTCAAGGCTATTATTTTGGTAAACCGATGCCGGCCGATGTGTTCACTGAGTTTTATTGCAAACATGAGGCGAAAAAAACACAGGTGAACGTGGATTTTTCCATCTGATTGCTGGCTGACCGGTTCAGGGACAGTTAAGCCAAATCTGTCTATATTCCATACTCTTCCCGTTATCGCTTTTTTATAAACTCCGGTAATCAAAACGGATTCATTATAAAATAGCGCATTGCCTTATATAACGTTTTAACCTGGCATGGCTAAAAAAACAAAACCCAGAAAGCAAACCCCACGAAAAAAAACACGTACGAAAAAAACCGTTAAACTGACATGGTGGAAAAAAACACTGTTATTGACAACGGCTGTATTTTGTTTTGTTTTTTTCAGTTATGTCGGCTATTTGGACTATACCGTCAGACATCAGTTTGCCGGCAAACGTTGGGCATTGCCTGCCTATGTTTATGCGAATCCAATTGAATTTTTCACAGGTTTTCCATTAAAGCGCCAGCAATTTGAAGACTTGCTGTCGCAGCTGAATTACCGCCGTGATTATCATTTATCGACGCCTGGCAGCTATTATCGGAAGGGCGATAGTTTTTATCTGAAAACCCGCCGTTTTCAATTTTGGGATGTGCTGGAGGACAGTAAAAAAATCAAGGTTACGTTTCAAGCAGATAGCGTTAAAAATATTATCAATCTCAAAACGCGTGGAACGCTGGCGATTGTGCGGCTGGATCCGGTACAGATCGGCAGCTTTTATCCAACCCGAAAAGAAGACCGTATTCTGATCAAACTGGAAAATACCCCTGATTATTTAATCCAGGGTCTGTTGTCCACAGAAGACCGCAATTTTTATCAGCACCATGGCGTGTCGATCAAGTCTATTGCACGTGCGATGTGGGCCAATATCCGAGCAGGAGCTTTTGTCCAGGGCGGCAGCACAATAACACAGCAATTGGTTAAAAACTTTTATCTGACCCCGGAAAGAAGTTTGTGGCGAAAGCTCAATGAAGCCCTGATGGCATTGATTCTTGAATACCGATTTGAAAAAGACGATATTCTCGAAGCCTATTTAAATGAAATTTACTTAGGGCAGGATGGTGCCAGTTCGGTGCATGGTTTTGGTCTGGCCAGCGAATTTTATTTTGGGCGGCCGTTACAAACCTTGTCATTGGATCAAATTGCAACCCTGGTTGCGTTGGTCAGAGGGCCATCCTATTACGATCCGCGACGTTATCCCGAACGTGCGATCAAACGTCGTAATCTGGTGTTGAGCGAAATGCATCGACAGGGCTATATCACCAAAAAACAAATGCTGGCGGCACAGTCTAAAAAACTGAATGTGGTATCCAGGGTTCATCGCCCCTCGAATCGTTATCCGGCATTTATCGACCTGGTCAAACGACAGCTCCGGCAAGAGTATAAAGAAAGTGATTTGACCTCTGAAGGCTTGAGAATTTTTACCACGCTGGATGTGCAAACGCAGGATATTTTGCAAAAGACAGTCAGCACCAAACTGAAGCAGCTTGAAAAACGTCCCCGGGTCAAAAAACTGGAATCGGCGGCTATCGTAACCCGGCGGGAAAATGGTGAAATCGTGGCGCTGGTGGGGAGCCGTCATGCCTCGTCTGCAGGGTTTAATCGTGCGCTCGACGCGTTGCGGCCGATTGGCTCACTGATGAAACCGGCAATTTATCTGACAGCGCTGGAATATCCAGATCGCTATACCGTCATCACGCCTGTCAGCGATACGGCGATTACCGTGAAGGGGCCAAAAGGTAAAAACTGGACACCTAAAAATTATGACAATAGTGAACATGGTGATGTGCCTTTGCATACGGCACTGAGCCATTCCTATAATCTGGCCACCGTTCATGTTGGCATGGATATCGGCGTTGCCCGGATTGCCAAAACCCTGCGTCATTTGGGCGTTAAACGTGAAGTTAAACTGTATCCCTCATTATTGCTGGGAGCAACGCCATTGACGCCACTGGAAGTGACGCAAATGTATCAGACCTTTGCGGGTGATGGCTTTGCAACACCATTGCGTTCGATTCGGGCGGTGATTTCACAAGATGGCGAACGCTTGCAAAGTTATCCGTTTAGCATTCGGCAGACGGTGGACCCTGCGGCCATGTATCTGACCAATACGATTCTGCAGGAGGTCGTCAGAGAAGGGACAGCACGTTCCGCCTATTTATATTTACCTGAAACACTGGGTCTGGCGGGAAAAACCGGTACTACCAATGGCTTGCGGGACAGTTGGTTTGCAGGCTTTAGTGGCGATTATCTTTCTGTCGTCTGGGTGGGCCGTGACGATAACAAGCCATCCGGCCTGACCGGTGCCAGTGGTGCACTGCAAGTCTGGATTCGGCTGATGCGACAAATTACCTCGCAGGCGGTGAATTTAATCCCGCCGGATAATGTCGTCTGGGTGTGGATTGATCCGAAAACGGGATTGCTGGCCGATGAAAGCTGTGAAGGCGCTCAAAAATTTCCGTTTATAAAAGGCTCAGAGCCCACAGAAAACGCTGATTGTGTTGAAACCGAGCTGGATCGGGCCAAACATTGGCTGAATGATTTTTTACAGGATACCTTTCAATGAAAATGATGATTAAATTAGTGGTCGTGATGTTTTTTTTAAGCCTCTCGGTAAGTTATGCCGAACAAAAACCTGTTCAACAGCTTAAAAAATTCCTACACAATACTCGCACTTTAGAGGCTGATTTCAAACAGGTGAGTATGGACGAGTATGGCAATCCGGCGCAGCTTAGTTCCGGCGTGTTTTATCTGCAACGTCCGGGCAAGTTTCGCTGGAATTACAGGCAGCCCTTTGTTCAGGAAATTGTCGCTAACGGCGATAAGGTCTGGTTTTATGATGCTGACCTGGCGCAGGTGACCATAAAATCATTGGATGATTCCTTAGGTTCGACGCCCGCTTTATTACTTAGCGGCAAGGTTAATCTGGAACAGAATTTTATACTTCAACAACAGGGTGTCGATGAAGATTTGAGCTGGATCCGGTTGACGCCGAAATCTGAACAAAGTAATTACAAAAGAATTCTGATCGGTATGCACAACGACCAGATTGCCGGCATGGAACTCAGTGACAATTTTGGCCAATTAACCCGTATTTATTTTTCAAATATTAAAATCAATCAAAAATTACCTGAAAATATCTTCGATTTTGTGATTCCTGAAGGTGCTGATGTGTTTGGGCAGTGACATCCAGTCAGTAACAAGCAATGCTGTTTTTAAAGCCTTGTATTGACAATATTAAGCAACCTTAGTACTTTAATAAGTTTGCCAACATTTAGCCTAAAGAGCCTTGAATGGAAGAATTTGATCGCATCAAACGCTTGCCTCCCTATGTATTTAATATTGTCAATGAACTAAAAGCCAAATCACGTGCCGCAGGTGAAGATATTATTGATTTCGGTATGGGTAATCCTGATCAGCCCACACCCAAACATATTGTCGACAAATTAGTCGACGCGGCGCAACGGGATGATACCCATCGTTATTCCGTATCAAAAGGGATTCCACGGTTGCGCCGCGCCATTTGTAACTGGTATCAGGAGCGTTACGATGTCAGCCTGGATCCTGAAACAGAGGCGATTGTCACGATTGGATCAAAAGAAGGTCTGGCGCATTTGGCGTTGGCGACATTAGGGCCGGGCGATGTCGTTCTGGTTCCTAATCCCGCTTATCCGATTCATCCTTATGGCGTGGTGATCGCTGGCGCTGATTTGCGACATGTGCCGCTGGTGCCTGGTGTCGATTTTTTCGAGGAATTGCAAAAAGCGATTCTCGACTCATGGCCCAAGCCAAAGATGTTGATTTTGAATTTTCCAGCCAACCCAACCACGCAATGTATCGAACTGGATTTTTTCGAAAAAGTCGTCGCCATTGCTAAAGCGCATAATATCTGGGTGGTGCATGATATTGCCTATGCCGATATTGTGTTCGATGGCTATAAAGCGCCATCCATTCTGCAAGTTGAAGGCGCTAAAGATATTGCAGTCGAATTTTTCTCATTGTCAAAAAGCTATAACATGCCCGGCTGGCGAGTAGGCTTTATGTGTGGAAATCCAACCCTGGTTGCCGCATTGACGCGGATTAAATCCTATATGGATTATGGTACCTTTACACCGATTCAGGTCGCCGCGATTACCGCCCTGGAAGGGCCGCAAGATTGCGTGGCCGAAATCTGCGCGATGTATAAAAGTCGCCGCGACGTGCTGTGCGATGGCCTCAATGCCATGGGCTGGATGGTGGAAAAACCGAAAGCAACCATGTTTGTCTGGGCGCCGATTCCAGAACCTTATAAAAGGATGGGCTCACTGGAATTCTGTAAAAAAATGATTATAGACGCCAAAGTTGCCGTGTCACCGGGGATTGGCTTTGGCCAGCATGGTGATGACCATGTCCGATTCAGTCTGATTGAAAACGAACATCGCACCCGTCAGGCTTTGCGTGGTATTCGTCATATGCTGAGGAAAGACAACGTTGTATAATACGCGGCCAAAGATTACTTGATTGTCAGGAGTTACATTTGAAACCGGTAAACATAGGCATTTTAGGGCTGGGAACCGTTGGCGGCGGTACTGTCAATGTACTGAAACGGAATGCAGAAGAAATTTCCCGCCGGGCTGGGCGAAGGATTATTGTCACCCGTGCTTCGGCCAGAACGCTGGACCGTGAGCGTATTTGCGATACCCGTGATATTGCGCTGACAACAGATCCCTTCGAAATAGTTAACGACCCTGAAATCGATGTCGTGCTGGAATTGATTGGTGGCGATACACTGGCTAAAGACCTGGTTATTCAGGCGATCGAAAACGGTAAGCATATTGTTACGGCTAATAAGGCTCTAATCGCACTGTACGGTAACGAGATTTTTAGCCGTGCCAGCGAAAAAGGCGTCATGGTTTTGTTTGAGGCCGCCGTTGCCGGCGGTATTCCTATTATCAAAGCTATCCGGGAGGGTCTTGCCGGCAATCAGATTGAATGGCTGGCGGGCATCATCAATGGCACTGGCAATTTTATTTTGACCGAAATGCGCGATAAAGGCCGTGATTTTGCTGACGTATTGGCTGAAGCGCAGGCCTTAGGCTATGCCGAAGCTGATCCGACTTTCGATGTGGAAGGCATTGATGCGGCGCATAAATTGACCATTTTGGCCTCAATTGCCTTTGGTATTCCGCTGCAATTTGAAAAGGCCTATACCGAAGGGATTACCGGCATTACCCGGGAAGATGTGGAATATGCTGAAGAACTGGGTTATCGCATTAAGCACCTCGGCATTGCCCGCAAAACGGACAAGGGTATTGAATTACGCGTGCATCCAACGTTGATTCCAGAGCGCCGACTGATTGCCAATGTCGATGGCGTGATGAATGCGGTGTTGGTTAAAGGCGATGCCGCAGGCCCCACCTTGTATTATGGAGCCGGTGCCGGTGCAGAGCCGACAGCGTCGGCGGTCGTCGCCGATGTCGTCGATGTTGTCAGAGCGATGACCAGCGATCCTGAAAATCGGGTACCGCATCTGGCTTTTCAGGCCAATGCGCTGGTCGATATTCCGTTGTTGTCTGCCGATGATGTCAAAACGGCTTATTATTTACGGCTGACAGTGGCAGACAAAGCCGGTGTTTTAGCGGATATTGCCAGAATTTTGGCAACCCATCAAATCAGTATCGAAGCATTGATTCAAAAAGAACCCAAACAAAATGAAACCTTGCTGCCATTGATTTTATTGACGCAGCGCACACAAGAAAAAGAAATGAATGCGGCAATCGGCGAGATTGAAGCATTATCTTCTGTCACAGGCTCTATCTGCCGCATTCGTCTGGAAACATTGAAATAATATGACAACACAAACACGTTACACAGGGCTGATCGCCCGTTATCAAGACCGCTTGCCAGTTACCTCAAAAACACGCCTTATCAGTTTGGGCGAAGGCAACACGCCGCTGATTCAATTACAGAATATCCCGCGCCTGATTGGTAAGAATGTAGATATTTATGTCAAATACGAAGGCTTGAACCCGACCGGTTCATTCAAAGATCGCGGTATGACCATGGCTGTGACCAAAGCGGTTGAAGATGGCAGCGAGGCCATTATCTGCGCCTCGACCGGCAATACTTCGGCGGCTGCGGCAGCTTACGCCGTGCGCGCCGGTATTAAAGCCTTTGTGTTGATTCCAGAAGGCAAAATTGCACTCGGTAAACTGGCACAGACATTGATGTATGGGGCTGAAATCATCCAGATTAACGGAAATTTTGACGCCGGTATGTCATTGGTTAAGGAAGTTGCCAGCCATGCACCGGTAACGATTGTCAACTCTATCAATCCATTTCGTATCGAAGGCCAGAAAACGGCGGCCTTCGAAATTGTGGATGAATTGGGCAAAGCTCCGGATTATCATTGTTTACCCGTTGGTAATGCCGGCAATATCACCGCTTATTGGAAAGGCTATAGCGAATATGCTGCCGATGGTGTGTGTAAAAATCGCCCGGTGATGTGTGGTTATCAGGCCGCAGGTGCCGCGCCGTTTATAAAAGGTGAAATGGTGGATGAACCGGAAACGGTGGCGACTGCAATCCGCATTGGTCATCCTCAATCCTGGGATAAGGCCTGGAATGCGCAGAAAGAATCGCGTGGCTGGTTTGATGCCATGACCGATGAACAGATTTTGGCCGCACAGAAAATGCTGACGCAATATGAAGGCATTTTCTGTGAACCGGCTTCTGCTACGTCATTAGCGGGTGCATTGCAAGATATCGGCAATGGCAAAATCGCAGAAGGCAGTACCATCGTCTGTACGTTGACTGGCAACGGCTTGAAAGACCCGGACAGCGCTATCATGCAATGCAAGGAAACACATCCGGTCACGATTGATGCAACGCTGGATGCCGTTAAAAAAGCTATTTTGGATAATATGGCTTAACTGTTATTCCCATTACTTGCTATTAAAAACCGGCGTAATGCCGGTTTTTTTTGACATTAAAGATTCATCTGACTGTCATGAGGAAGACATAAAGCAAGTGTAATCTCCTTTCTGGTTAAGGCATTTAATAGCTACAGATTTATTCGAAGGGGGACAAATGACACTTCATTATCGTACAGTCTGGATTTCGGATACCCATTTGGGTACAAAAGGCTGCAAGGCAGAATATTTACGTGATTTTCTCGATCATGTGGAATGCGACACCTTGTATTTGGTCGGCGATATTATCGACTTATGGAGCTGGAATGTTAAGTCGGGTTTTTATTGGCCGTTATTGCACAGCGATATCGTACAAAGAGTCATCAATAAATCCAGGCAAGGTACACGCGTGATTTACATCCCGGGCAATCATGATGAAGCCTTGCGTAAACATGCCGGGATAGAATTTAACGGTATTGAAATCCACTTAAAACATATCCATACGACAGCCGATAAGCGTTGTTTTCTGGTTTTACACGGTGACGAATTCGATAATATCGTCTGTCATAATCGCAGTCTGGCCTATATTGGTGGCGAGGCCTATGAAATCCTGTTGGTAATCAACCGCTGGTATAACAATTTACGAAAAATGCTGGGATTTAAATATTGGTCTTTGTCAGCCTATTTAAAACATAAAGTCAAAAATGTTATACAAGTTATTGATAATTATCAGCATGTTTTGAGTTTGGAAGCCGATAAAGCACAGGTGGATGGTATCATTTGTGGGCATATTCACCATGCCGATATGACGAAAATGGATTCCGGCAAGTTATACTGTAATACCGGTGACTGGGTGGAAAGTTGTACAGCCCTGGTAGAAGACTTTTCAGGAGAACTGGAGATTATTCATTGGTCGGATCAAAGTTTTCAGCTTTTGGAGCAGACACCGTTGAAAACATCTGTAAACGCCGAAAAAGCGAGTTGAAATGCTGCAAAAATCACTTTTAATGGTTTCAGGCAGCATCCTGTTTGTAATCGGAATGATTTTATTTCCATTGCCCGTCCCGTTTGGTTTACCTACTATGGTGATCGGTTTAGCCTTGATGTTTAAAGCATCCGACAAGGTTAAACGTCGCGTGATTCGCCTTTCCAATAAAAACCCGCATAGTCGAAAATTATGGCAAAAAGTGCGGCAGAAGCGTATCGAAAGAAAGCGCGGCTGATGACTTTTATATAAGAGTGCATGATTAGCCCTCGTTTTAAGCGTAATTTAAGTGATAAATCACATAATAAGTTCCACTTAAGTCAATATTTATATTGAAAAAAGCTATTTATCAGCTAGGCTTAAAAATACCTTGGCGTTTTTAAGTTAATGGAGGAATAGGTATGGAAAGAAGAATTTATCCACGGGTCGCGACTCAATTACCTGCGATAGTCATGAATGAAGAGGGCGTACAGGTCAGGACTTTGGTTAGCGATATTTCCGGTGATGGGCTTTGCATGGAATGCAATACTATCGAGCGCGATTTAGTAACCCCTCATGGTCGATTTGTGCGTGACGATGGCAAGCCTGTTGAATTGTTTGTAGAGCTTGATTTGCCGGATGAAAATGGCTCGAAGACACAAATTCAGGCGCGTTGCCATGTGACTTTTTCACGTAGAGTCTCCACCAATCGCTGTATGCTGGGTTTACGCTATATGGATCTTGAGCAGGGTGCCTATCAGCGTTTATTGCATTTTATTGATTCGATGTTACAGCATAATGTCTTTAGCCAATGCGCGTCATGATAAAGTTGAGGGCTGCAGCCAAGGTTTTAATGTTGTTGTTTCAGCATCGTAATAATGGCTTGACTGAGTTCCTGTTTGATATCTTCACGGACAATCGGCTGATCTTCTGTATCGGTCAGATAAAAAACATCTTCAACCCGACTGCCGATTGTTGTAATTTTAGCATCATGGATTTGTAAGCCAAATTGCATGAATACCTGGCTGAACACTGTCAACAAACCATTCCGGTCGGTCGTTACAATTTCCAGCGCTGTATATTTATCACCGCGATCCGGTAAAAATGAAATACGCGTTTTTATCGGGAAATAGCGCGCTTGCCGGGATTGACATTTAAAACGGGTAGGCTGGACTAATTTTTTCTGCTGCAGGTTTTTTTTCAAGGTGCTGGCGATCTGAGTTTCCCGGTAAAGATCATCAATCGCCGCGTCAGATTGTTCTAAGACCTGAAAGCTGTTTAAAACATGCTGGTGGGTGGTGGTAATAATGCGCGCATCCAGAATATTCAAGCCTAACTGATCCAGGGTTGAGGCGCAGATCGAAAAAATACCTTTATCGTTATGGGCATAGACAAATATTTCCACACTGCCGCGTTGCGTTTGTGGGCGCAGTAAAACTAAGGGTAAGTCATTCTTTTTGACGCCAGCGATGGCCAGGGTATGCCAAACGATTTCTTCGGCCGAATATCGGATGAAATAATCATCTTTCACTGCAAAATTTTCCCAGCAGGCCTGGATTTTATGCTCGGGAAAGCCCGCTTGCAGCAGACCTTTTATGGCTTCCCGTCTGTTTTGCTGGTAAATTTCCGAGCGTTCAACAGGATTCTCAAGACCGCGGTGCAATGCATTATGGGTGGCGATATATAAATCGCGAAGCAAGTGGTCTTTCCAGTCATTCCAGAGTTCAGGATTGGTCGCGCGAATATCGGCGACAGTTAATAAATACAGGTAATTCAGCTTTTTAATGGTTCCGACCTGGCTTGCGAATTCAAAAATGATATCCGGATCACTGATATCCTTTTTTTGTGCGGTTATCGACATTAACAGATGATTTTTGACCAGCCAGACTATGGTATTCGTATCCGGTTCACTCAACAGATGCTGTTGGCAAAATCGACGGGCAATATCGGCACCGATAATCGAGTGATTACCGTTCCGGCCTTTGCCAATATCATGAAACAATCCAGCCAGATACAACAGTTCGGGTTTTGGAATCAGCAAAAAAATATTATTACAGAAGGGTAATTCATCATTATGCTTTTCCAGCGCAAAGCGCCTTAAATTGCGGATCACAAAAAGTGTATGTTCATCCGTCGTATAAATATGAAACAGATCATATTGCATGCGTGCCACAATATGTGCAAAGTCAGGTAGATAGGCGCCTAAAATACCATAGCGGTTCATGCGCCGGAGTTGATGAGTCAGGCCCTTGCCTTGAGAGAAAAAACGCAAAAACAGTTGATTGGTCTTTTTGTTATGACGAAAATCGTCATCAATGAGAGCAATATTTTTGCGGATTAAACGCAAGGTACTGGCTCGGATGCCTTTAATACTGGGTAACTGTTGTTGTAATAAAAAAATCGCCAGCAAGTTCAGTGGATTTTCTTCGAAGACTTCATTATGGTTGACCTGAACATAGCCATTAATTACTGAAAATGCATGCGAAACAGGGATCAATTTGGGTTTTTTATGATTGAGAATAAAACGCTCATTGAACAACTGTAATAGCATCTCGTTGAGTTGCTCAATATTGACCACAGTTCTAAAATAAAAATGCATGAAGGCTTCAACGTCACTTTCGCCCTGTGCCGTTAAAAAACCAAATTGACTTGCCAGGTCACGTTGATAATCAAACAACAGGCGGTCTTCACAGCGACCGGTTAAAACATGAAGTGCAAAACGCAAACGCCACAATGTGTCGCGCGCATGAATCAGTTCCTCATATTCAGAAGCCGGTAAAAAACGGTATTTGATTAACTCGCGTAAGGTCTTACTGTGATAATGATGCTTGAATACCCAGGAAATGATCTGCAAATCGCGAATACCGCCGGGGCCTTCCTTGATATTGGGTTCGAGTTTATATGCGCTGTCATGATATTTTTCATAGCGTTTTCGTTGTTCGGCCATTTTCGCCAGAAAATAATCCTCGGAAGGCCATAACGATTCCGCATTTAATCGTTGATGTAAGGTATCCGCTAAACGTTGATCGCCATCAAGAAAACGCAGCTCCATCAAGTTGGTCAGAATCGTCTGATCATTTCGCGCTTCGTTGATTGATTGTTCCAGACTGCGAACAGCCATGCCCGGTTTCAAGCCAATGTCCCATAGAAAATTATTGAATGCTGACAGTGCTTGTTTAAATGCGGCATCGGGTGATGCCTGCACTAAAATGGCAATATCAATATCGGAGAAAGGAAAAAGTTCCTGACGTCCATAACCGCCTGTAGCGATCAAACAGTGCTGAGCCGCGCTATCGGTAAAAAAATGTTGCCAACACGATACCAGCACGGCATCGATAAAATCGGAATTTGCCTTCAATAACGGATAGGGCGCTTGTTCAGGGTCAAATTGCTGCTTCAGGGCAAGCTGGTTCTGTGCGATCTTGTCACAAAACGCCTGAGCCGGATTATCGTGTTCAAAAAACACGGAAAATGAAGGTGTAAGCACTGAATTAACGTTCTTCCTGACGTAATGTCAAAATTTCATGGCCGGTATCGGTGACGAGAATCGTATGTTCCCATTGGGCCGACAGGCTGCGGTCTTTGGTCACTGCCGTCCAGCCGTCTTTTAGAACTTTCATGTGGCGTTTGCCGATATTCAACATCGGCTCAATGGTAAAAATCATACCGGCTTCAATCACCATGCCTTCACCGGGATTACCAAAATGCATCACGTGCGGGTCTTCATGAAAATTCTTGCCAATACCGTGGCCACAAAATTCACGCACGACAGAATAGCGATTCTTTTCGGCATGAGTTTGAATCGCGTGACCGATATCGCCTAGCGTGATACCGGGTTTGACCTGCTCAATGCCTAAAAACATGGCTTCGCGTGTTACGTCAACCAAGCGTTGGGCATGGGGTGCGACTTTGCCTACGCAAAACATCTTACTGGTATCGCCATGATAACCGTCTTTAATGACAGTAATATCAATATTGACGATATCGCCATTTTTTAACTTCTTGTCACTGGGAATGCCATGACATATTTGATTGTTAATGGAGGTGCAAATCGATTTCGGAAAACCGCGATAATTCAGTGGTGCCGGAATGGCCTGCTGCTCATTGACAATATAATCATGACACAAGCGGTCGAGTTCATTCGTCGTTACGCCAGCGACAACATAAGGTTCAATCATCTCCAGAACTTCTGCTGCCAGTTTTCCGGCCACCCGCATTTTTTCGATTTCGTCCGCTGTTTTGATCAAAATACTCATATTACTTAAATAAAGGCTCAAAGATTCTATTACTATACCAGAATTGCTGTTCTCTTGATGGATCAGAGAAAATTCCGTCAGGGCAAATTCGCCTGTCAACTCGGGCATTAGCACCCATAAAAACAAAAGTATGTCTATTTAGCCATATCGGTGCTGTATTTATCCTATGAGTGAACAGGACTTCCAATGGGATGAGACAAAAAATCTAGAAAATCAACGAAAACATGGTGTTACATTCTATGAAGCACAACATGCTTTCCTTGATACAAACCGTGATATCGCAGAAGATTTAGAGCACAGCCAAAATGAAAAACGATATTATTGTTTTGGTTTAAACGAGCAAGGTAGCGGCATTCTCAGTGTTCGGTTTACTTATCGGTCTGGTTGCATCCGTATATTCGATGCAGGTTATTGGCGCAAAGGTAAAAAGATCTATGAGCAAAACAATTCAATATAGTAACGAGCCAATCGGTGATTTAAAGTTAATACCTGATTTTCTGCCATCACCTGAAGAGCTTGCACATAAACAATAAAACACTAAAGTCACAATCTCGCTTAGTTCTGAGAGTGTTGCCTATTTTAAAGACACTGCAAAAAAACATCACATGCAATACCAAAAAATAATTCGGCAATTACTCGATGAGTATGTGTCACACCAAAAAAGTGCTAATAAGTAGCTAAAGCGGACGTAAAAAACACGCCGTTTAGCATGGGCGTCAGAGCTGATGTGCAAATTGCATAATCCATAACACATTGATTTTATTTAACTAATTATTTAATGCGTTTACCCTGTAAATTCCGTGACAGTTGGTTTAGCCGTGACAAGGCTTTAAAAGCCGCATCAAACACTGTGAGCAGCGATGATGATCGGCGGGTAGGG
>Ga0114934_10001916_pt1 | contig 13450 bp, 15 predicted proteins | sample 4SBtaG_2_FD_99695 | JGI IMG/M metagenome (GOLD analysis project Ga0114934, IMG submission 99695) | Deep subsurface microbial communities from Kolumbo volcano to uncover new lineages of life (NeLLi) - 4SBTROV10_white metaG | ecosystem: Environmental > Aquatic > Marine > Volcanic ... | reverse complement strand
CGTTCGACGCTTCTCATCGACCGCGCCGGGGTCCTGCGCTGGCAGTGGAAAAGAGTGAAGGTCGAAGGACACATCGATGAGGTGCTGCAGATTCTGAAAGACCTCTACGACGCCGATCGGGAGATCAATCCCCTCATCTATACCCGCCGGGCTTGGCGGGCCCTCTCTGAAGAGCCCGTCTCCAGAGACGAGATAACAAGGTTGATCGAGGCGGCGCACCTCGCCCCCTCCTGCTTCAACAACCAGCCCTGGCGGTTCGTCGTCGCCCAAGGGGAGAAGCTGGAGGCAGTGAAGGAGGCGCTCCCCGACGGGAACTACTGGGCCAAGCGCGCTTCAGTGATCATCGCCGTCGCCTCCCACCGGGATCTGGATTGCAAGCTGAGCGACTCTCGTGATTACTTCTTGCTCGGCTGCGGGCTGGCGGTCGAAAATCTCGTCCTGCAGGCGACCCAGATGGGCCTCGTTGCCCACCCGATCGCTGGCTATGACCCGCTGAGGGTGAAAGAAGCCCTGGAGATCCCGGAGGACTACGTGCTGATCACTTTGGTGGTCGTCGGCAGGCGCGGCGATGTGGCAGTCTTGAGCGAGAAGCACCGCGAGATCGAGCTCGGCCCAAGGGAGCGCAAGTCTTTGGAGGAAGTCCTTGCTTGGGAAAAGTTTAGCTTTACCGCGAAGGAGGGATGATGGAATACACGACTCTTGGTCCAAGTGACTTTCAAGTCTCCAGGGTCGGCCTGGGGACATGGCAGTTCGGCAGCGAGGGCTGGGGCTTCGGGGTGGACTTCACTGGAGAGGACGCGCTGAACGCGGTCGCCACGGCCCTGGAGCTGGGGATCAACCTCATCGACACCGCCGAGATCTATGGTGAGGGCAGATCGGAAGAGCTAGTCGGGAAAGCAATTAGAGGAAGACGAGACGAGGTGGTCATCGCCACCAAGGTCTCCGGAGGGCACCTGCGGAGACGCGACCTGCTCAGGGCCTGCGAGGGGAGCCTTAGGCGGCTCGGGATCGAGACCATCGACCTCTACCAAGTCCACTGGCCCAACTCCTATGTCCCGCTGGAGGAGACGATGGCCGCCCTGGAGAGGCTGATCGAGCAGGGTAAGATTCGTTTCGTCGGGGTGAGCAACTTCCCCGTCCCGCTGCTCAAAGAAGCGCAAAGGCATTTCAAGCACAGGATCGTGGCCAACCAAGTCCGCTACAACCTGCTGCAGCGGGATATCGAGAAGGAAATCCTCCCCTACTGCCAGGGGCAGGGGATCGCGATCATCGCCTACAGTCCACTGGCCCAGGGGCTGCTCAGCGGGAGGTATGATGAGAAAAACCTGCCCCAAGATAAGGTCCGCGAGCAGAACCTGCTCTTCCGCGGGGAGAACCTGAAGAGGGCCCTCGAGGTCGTGGCGGCCCTCCGGGAGATCGGCGCGGCCCATGGGAAGAGCTCGGCGCAGGTAGCCCTCCGCTGGCTGCTCGAGCAGGAGGGCGTCATCGCCATCCCCGGGGCGAAGCGCCCCGAGCAGGTCGCGGCCAACGCCGGAGCGATGGGCTGGTCGCTGGCTCCCGAGGAGCGGGAGCGGCTGGAGCGGCTGGCGCGGGACCTGAAGCTGTCTTACCTCTAGTTGGTGAAAGGCGGGTGCAGATGGGCAGAGCGATGATCTCGGGCCTGCTACTCTTGGCGCTCTTCCCCCTCGCCGGCTGCGGCCACCGGGGCAGCGAGAAGGTCCAGCGGGTCGAGGTCCGCGAGTATCAGGGGCAGAGGCTCGACTCGGTGGAGGACTTCCGCGAGAACTCGATCAAGGGCGTCCAGCGGCTCGACATCGAGCTGTATCAGTTGGTCATGGAGGGGCTGGTGGAGCGGCCCCAGGCCTTCCGCTACGCCGAGCTGCAGAAGTTTCCGCACACGAAGAAGGTTGTGACCCTCCACTGCGTCGAGGGCTGGTCGGTGAAGGCGCTCTGGGAGGGTATCCCTTTGCGAGAGATCTTCGCCCGGGTCCGGCCGAAGCCGGAGGCAAACACGGTGATCTTCTACGCCGCTGACGGCTACAGCACCTCGCTGCCGCTCGATTATGTTTTAGAGAAGAACATCATCATCGCCGATCGGATCAACGGGCTGACGTTGCCACCGGAGCAGGGTTTCCCTTTTCAACTGGTGGCCGAGGCGAAGTGGGGCTACAAGTGGATCCGCTGGCTCACGCGGATCGAGCTCTCCGATAACGCAGATTACCGCGGCTACTGGGAGAGCCGCGGCTACAGCAACGTGGGCGACGAGGGCGGCCCGATCTTCGGCGACTGAGCGAGCTCACCGGCCCTTTTGCAAATGACTCGCGTGGAGCGGCTTGATTCTTATCCGGCCGGCGGGTATACTTAGCTGAGCTAAGTAGTAGGTCGAGTCGAGAGGAGGTGGAGAAGATGTGGATCTGGGGAGTCGTCGCCGGTGTGAGCCTGGCCGCGCTGCTCGGTGCCTTGCTCCTCTACGACCGCGTGGGCCGCCGCCGCTGTCCTAACTGCCAAACTCCGGTCCCCGAATCGGCTACCACCTGCCCGCACTGCACGGTCAGTCTGGAGGAGTATCTCGCGGAGCAGAAGCCCCGACTGAGAAAGAAGAGCTGAACTATAAAGGAGGATTAGATGGTCGAGCTAGGCGAGCGAGCGCCGGAGTTCACCCTGCCGGCGACCGATGGAGAGGAGATCACTGAGGTAGCGTTGGGTGGAGAATTGGGGAGGGAGAACATAGTCTTGGCCTTCTTCCCCCTGGCCTTCAGCCCGGTCTGCACACAGGAATTGTGCGAGTTCCGCGATTCAATGGCCGCCTTCAACACGGTCCAGGCGAAAGTCTTCGGGATCAGCGTCGATAGCCCCTTCGCTTTAAAAGCATTTGCCCGGGAGAACCGGCTCCAGTTCACCCTGCTGAGCGACTTCAACCGCGAGGCCTCGCGGGCCTACGGCGTGCTCCACGAGGAGCTGATGGGCCTCCGCGGGGTGGCCAAGCGGAGCGTCTTCGTAATTGACAGGGAGGGGATTGTGCGCTACAAGTGGGTCAGCGATGATCCCGGGGTCAAGCCGGACCTGCGGGAGATCACCCAGGCCCTCGCAGGCCTGGACGGGTAGCGAGGAGGTCTCTGATGGAGAGCAACGAAGTCCTGGAGGCGATCAAGGGGCGGCGGAGCATCATCCGCTTTAAGCAAGAGCCGGTGACGGAGGAGCAACTGGAGGCGATCTTGGAGGCGGGCCGCTGGGCCCCCTCATTCGCCAACTCCCAACCGTGGGAGTTCATCGTCGTGCGGGACAAGGAACTGCGCACCGAGCTGAACGGGTTGGTCCAGCGGATCGCCGTCGCCCGCCGGGGGCACGTCGCGCTGAGCGCGAGCGGGATCGGCGATGCGCCTGTCGCCATAGTGGTCGCGGTTGACCCCTGGCGCGACCCCCAGCACCACCTTGAGGCGGGCGTCGCCGCGGCACAGAACATGGCCCTCGCCGCGCACAGCCTCGGGCTGGCTACCTATTGGGCCGGGGTCTACAGCCCCCGCGGCGGGCGGCGGACCCCGGAGGGGAAGATCAAGCAGCTTTTGCATATCCCCAAGGAGCACCGCGTAGTCGCCCTCTTCCCTATCGGCGTGCCCGCCTACGAGGACGAGAGCGAGCGGCGGGGATTGAGCGAGTTGGTCCACTACAACCGTTACGGAGGTGAAGGATGAAGTTCCGATGTCGAGAGTGCGGCGCGCTCTTCTACAGCGATGGGCCGCTCCGGACCTGCGGCTTCTGCGGTGGCGAGCTAGAAGACGTCACCCCGCAGCGTGAACGGGTCTCCTGTCCGGAGTGCGGCGTGGAGGTTGAGGTAATCCACAGCATCCCCGCCTGCGAGCACTTTGTGCTGAACAACGCCCCGGGGAGCCGCTGTCTGTATTTTGCTCAACCGCGGCGCTGCGCCATCGCCCACCTGCCGGAGTATCAGCCCCGAACCGGCATTATCCTCCCCCAGGGGGCAGAACACTGAGATGCCAATAAACAGGATGAGCTTCAAGGTTGGTGGGGAGGCCGGCCAGGGGGTGGAGTCGAGCGGCGCGGGCTTCGCCAAGGCGCTGGCTCGAGGTAGTCTACAGATCTTCGCCCATCAGGAGTATATGTCGCGGATCCGCGGCGGGCACAATTTTTTTCAGATTCGTGTGGGCGATCAGCCGCTCTACGCCCAAGCCGACCGGATCGAGCTGCTCTTGGCCCTCACCGCAGAGGCCATCGCGCGGCATTGGGAGGAGGTTGTCCCCGGCGGGGGGCTGATCTACGACGAGGGGCTGAAGTTGCCCCTGGAGGAAGGAGAGCTGAAGGAGCGCGGGGTCCAGCTACTGACGCTTCCGCTGGCGAAGATCGCCCTCGAGGAGGGTGGCAGCCGGGTGATGCTGAACACCGCGGCCCTCGGCGCCGCCGCGGGAATCACCGGTTTCCCGGTAGAGCACCTGGAGAGCGTCATCGAAGACAATTTCAAGGTGAAGGGCGCGCCGGTGGTCGAGGCGAACCTCGCCGTCGTCCGCGCCGCCTGGGAATACGCCGCCCAGCGCTACGCTGCCGATTTCCCCTATAAGCTGCAGGCCGTGGAGGCCCCACCGCGGATGGTGATCCACGGCAACGCCGCCTTCTGCCTCGGTGCGGTCGCCTCCGGTTGTAAATTTATTTCAGCCTACCCGATGACCCCCGCTACCTCAATTCTGGAATGGTTCGCTGCCCACGCCCATCAATACGGCCTGATCGCCCAGCAGACCGAGGATGAGATCGCTGCGATCACCATGGCCCTCGGCGCAAACCACATGGGCCTGCGCGCGATGTGCGCCACCTCCGGCGGCGGGTTCTCCCTGATGGTCGAGACCCTGGGCCTCGCCGGGATGACCGAGACTCCAATAGTAATTGTCGAAGCCCAGCGGCCGGGGCCCTCGACGGGGCTCCCCACCAAGACGGAGCAGGACGATCTGGAGTTCGTCCTCCACGCCTCGCAGGGCGAGTTTCCCCGGATTATTTTAACCCCGGGAACCGTGGAGCAGGCCTTTGAGGCTGGGTCAAGGGCCTTTAATTTAGCCGAGCGCTACCAGTGCCCGGTGATCGTCCTCAGCGACCATTTTTTAGCGACTTCCCTGCGGACGATCGCGCCGGAGGAGTTCGATTTAAACAGGGTCGAGATCGACCGCGGGGAGCTGCTGAGTGCAGAGGAGTTGGATAAGGTCCAAAATTACAGGCGCTATCGGCTTACCGAGACTGGGATCTCCCCCCGGGCGTTGCCCGGCCATCCCCAGGCGGTCTACGTCGCGCCAGGGAATGAGCATGACGAGGAGGGTCGGATCACCGAGGACCCCGGGCTCCGCCGGGGGATGATGGAGAAGCGGATGCGCAAGCTGGAGCGAGCGAAGCACGACCTGCCGGAGCCGGAGCTCTACGGCCCCGAGGAGGCGGAGCTGACCTTCGTCGCCTGGGGCTCGACCTACGGCCCCTTGCGCGAGGCGGTCGATTCCTTAAACGAAAACGGAGCGAAGGCAAACATGGTCCACTTCAGCACGATCTGGCCCCTCCCTCCGGATGCGGCGGAGCCCCTCCTCTCCCGGGCAAGGCGTCTAATTGCTGTGGAGGGCAACTACAGCGGCCAACTGGCGCGGCTGATCCGCCGCGAGCTGGGGATAAGAGTTGGCGGTCTGATCAGGAGATACGATGGGCTGCCCCTCTCGCCCGGCTATATCCTGACCAAACTGGAGGGGGTTAAAGATGCTTGACCTCAAGCTCTACCAGAGCCCGGAGAGGCCGACTTGGTGTCCCGGCTGCGGCGACTACGGCATCCTCGCTGCGGCGAAGAAGGCCCTGGCGGAGCTGGAGATCCCGCCCCATCGGGCGCTGATCGTCTCGGGGATCGGTTGTGGGAGCAAGTTGCCCCATTACATGAAGGTCAACGGGTTCCATGGGATTCACGGCCGCGCGCTCCCGATCGCCACCGGGGCGAAGCTGGCCAATCATGAGCTGGCTGTGTTAGTCGTCGCCGGGGACGGCGACAGTTACGGCATCGGGGGGAACCACCTGCTGCACGCCTGCCGCCGCAACCCCGATATCACCCATCTGGTAGAAGATAATCGCATCTACGGCCTGACCAAGGGCCAATATTCGCCGACCTCGGAGCTGGGTTTTATCACCGTCACCTCGCCGGAGGGGACGGTGGAGCTCGGGGTCAACCCCTTGGCGGTCGCAATTGCCGCGGGAGCGAGCTTCGTCGCCCGCGGCTACGTCGGGAAGCTGGAGCACCTCGTGGGTCTAATCGCCCAAGGAGTGCAACACAAAGGCTACGCGCTGATTGATGTTCTCCAGCCCTGCGTGACCTTCAACCGTGTCAATACCTACGATTTCTACAACGAGCGGGTCTATAAGCTCGAGGAGACCGATTATGATCCCCACGATCGCCTGGCGGCCTTCCAGAAGGCGCTGGAATGGGACGAGCGGATTCCCATCGGTATTTTTTATCAAGAGGAAAGGCCGACGCACGAAGAGCGCTTCCCCGTGCTGCGTGAGGGGCCGCTGGTCGAGCAGATCTTGAAGCCCGCCTCGGAGGAGTTTGAACAACTGAAGGCGGAGTTCGTATAATCTGGATTCACATTTTAGATTGCAAGGAGGAGCAAGCAAGATGGAGAAGTGGCAGTGCACTGTCTGCGGCTATATCTACGATCCGGAGAAGGGCGACCCCGACGGGGGGATCGCCCCAGGGACGCCGTTTGAGGAGATCCCTGATGATTGGGTCTGTCCCGTCTGCGGGGCGGCTAAAGATATGTTCGAGAAGGTCGAATGAGGGTCATCATCGTCGGCAGCGGGATCGCCGGGATCACTGCGGCGCGGACGATCCGCGAGCAGAGCCCTGATACTAAAATTGAGATCTACACCGAGGAGGAAGACCATTACTACCCCCGACCGCAGTTGATCGAGCTGCTCGCCGAGCGCGTCCCCCTGGAGCGTGTTTTTCTCTATAACGAGCAGTGGTATCGCGACCGTGGGATTGCCATCCATTTAAGGGCGAGGGTGGAGGGGCTCGAGCCGGAGCGCGGGCAGATCATCTTAAGAAATGGGGCTAAAGCCGGCTATGATAGGCTACTTTTAGCGACCGGCGCACGGCCTCACCTTCCCCAGATCCCGGGGATCGAGCACGAGGGCATCTTTACTTTGAGAACCGTGCGCGATGCCCTGGCACTGAAGGGAGGGGCACAGGGGGCGAAAGAGTTGCTCGTCATCGGCGGCGGGCTTCTCGGGCTGGAGGCCGCCCGCGCCATCTGCGCCGCGACCGGCGCCCGAGCCTACGTCCTCGAGCGACGGGAGTGGCCCCTCTCTCGCCAGCTCGACCGCCAGAGCGGGGAGCTCTTGATGGAACGGCTGCGCGAGATGGACGTCGAGATCATCACCGCAGCGCAGAGCAAGGGGATCTTGGGCGACGGCCGCGTCCGCGAGGTCGAACTGGCCGATGGCAGGACCATCGAGGGCGATCTTGTCTTAATAACAACAGGCATTCAGCCGAATAGCGAGCTGGCGCAGCAAGCCGGTTTGAAGGTCAATCGTGGAGTTACCGTCGATCAGCATCTCCAGACGAGCGCGCCCGAGGTCTACGCTGCGGGCGACGTGGCCGAGTTCAAGGGGAGGATCTACGGGATCATCCCTGCGGCGCTGGACCAGGCCCGGACCGCCGCCTTGAACATCGTCGGCCAGGAGGCGAAATACAGGGGCACTGTCCCTTTCAACACCCTGCAGGTGGCGGGGATCGAGCTCTTCTCCGTCGGGGAGATAAACCCGCAGGGCGAGGGATATGAAGAGCAGAGACTACGAGACGAGGAGCGAGGAATTTATAAGAGACTTGTCTTCAAAGATGGAAAACTTGTTGGGGCGATCCTGCTCGGCACGAAGAAGAATTCTGTCCAACTGGCCCGGCTGATCGCCTCAGGCCGCGATCTCGCTGATTATAAGCAGGGACTGCTCGCCGACGACTTCGACTTCAAGGGGCTTCTAGGTTAGCGCTTATGGTTCTCCATCTTGGTTGCCAGGCGCTGTGGATCTGGTAAGGAGCCTCCACTGGTGGCCAACCTGAAAGCCGAGGCTCCTCAAGACGGCTAGCGCTGCAGCGTTCCCCTCCCAGGTATAGAGCGAAGCTGTCTTCATCCCCTTCTCCCCCAGGAGATCCATCGCCCGGGCGGTGAGGGTCCTGTTCAGGCCCCGGCCCCGGTGGTCGGGAAGCGTGGCCGCCGGACCGAGATAGCCGCGCCGGGCATGGTAATGGAGGTTAAACTCCCGATCCGAGCGGGCGATGACTGCGGCGACCAATTTGTTTTCACATTCGGCCACCTGGACCCACTCCTCGCTGAAGGCGGGGTCCTCCTCTTCCCACCTTGCTAACACCCCGGGCTGCAGCCGCTCCCCCCGGTAGGCGGTATTCACGACCTGGATGAGAGCCTCCTCCTCATCGGGCCTGAGGCATCGAAGAGAATATCCTGGGGGCACCAGCGGTATCGGCCTCGGTTGGTCCAGCTCGGCGATCATCTGGTAGAGGCTTCCCGCAGGCCCATAGCCCCTGGCGGTGAAGGATCCAATTCTCCCTTGGTCTTCGGCATCGACCATGATGGTGACCTTGGTAGTAGGGGACTGAGGCTCGATGGCCGCCAGCAACTGCTCTTTGATCTCCTCCCGCTCTAGCCCCGGCCGGGCGCAGATCTCAAGCTCCTCACCATACCACTCCCGGCGGAGCAGGGTGAGTCCCAATATCTCACCTTGTTTATCGACCGCCAGCAGGATGGGGCTTGCCTCCTCTAGCTCCTCGCGAAGCCTCTCCTCAGTATAGGGAATGAACTCATAGCTCCCCCGGAAAGTTGCATTCCAGAGCGCCACAAGCGCGGGCAGGTCCTCTTCCTGATACGGTCGTAGCTTCATTTTCTGGTGACATACTCAATTAAATCCACAGTCCTGCAGGAATATCCCCACTCGTTGTCATACCAGGTGAGGACCTTCACCATATTCCCACCCATTACTCTTGTAGAGAGGGTATCCACAACCGTTGAATAGCTGCTACCTATAAAGTCCCGCGATACCAGGGGTTCCTCGGTATATCCCAATATCCCTTTCATCTCATTCTCAGAAGCCCTCCTCAAAACGCTATTTACCTCCTCTACCGTCGTGCTTCTTTTGACAATAGCGGTAATGTCAGAGATGGATGCACAAGGAGTAGGGACTCGAATTGACATCCCATCGAACTTCCCTTTCAGCGAAGGGATGATCTGGGTTACCGCTATAGCAGCATTGGTAGTAGTAGGAATGATTGATACAGCCGCCGCCCGTGCCCGGCGCAGATCCTTATGGGGGAAATCCAAGATTCTTTGATCATTGGTGTAGGAGTGGACCGTGGTCATCAAGGCCTTCTCAATCCCAAAGCTATCCTCCAAGACCTTCATTACGGGGGTTAAGCTATTGGTGGTGCAGGAGGCGTTGGAGATGATATGATGCTTATCAGGCTTATAGTCATTTTCATTGACCCCTATATTGATCATTACAGCATCTTCCGCCTCCCCCTTATACCGGGAGGTGAGGACTACCTTTCTCGCTCCCACGGCGAGATGTTTTCGACAATCCTCGATCTTGGTGAATCTTCCCGTAGATTCGATAGCTACTTCCACTCCCAAATCCCTCCATGGAAGCTCCGATGGATCTTTAATCGATAGAACCTTCAGTCTCTTACCATCTATAACGATAGCATCGCCCTGCGCCTGCACCTCACCGGGGAAGGCCCCAAAGGTAGAGTCATGCTTAAAGAGATGTGCCAATGTCGCTGAATCGGTTAAATCATTGACCGCTACAAAATCCAACCCCTCGACCTTATTTACCAAGGCTGCCCGCAACACCAGTCGGCCTATTCGCCCGAAGCCATTGATTGCCACTCTAATCGCCATCTACATCACCCCTTCTCAATAGAATAGGTTAGCCAATTCAATTAGCTCCTCGGGGACTGGCTTCGGCCCGCCGAGCGCCTCCTCCAGGGGGACGGGGACCACCTCCCCGCCGTGGAGGGCGGCCATCACGTCAAATTTTCCTGAGAGAGCGAACTCTGCCGCCCTAACGCCGAGCCTCGTGGCCAGGATCCGATCGAAGGGCGAGGGGGAGCCGCCCCGCTGGAGATAGGAGAGGGTGGTGACCCTGATCGGCAGATCGGTCTTCTCCCGCAACTGGTCGGCGATGTAGTGGCTGACCCCTCCCAGCACCACATGGCCGAACTCGTCGGTCTCCGTCTCGTGGACCACCTGCTGGCCAAGCTCCTGGGGCACGGCCCCCTCGGCGACGACGATGATGCTGAACCGCTTACCTCGCTCGATCCGTCGCTCGATCCGCCGGTGGACCTCCTGGAGGTTAAATTCCCTCTCGGGGACGAGGATCACATCCGCTCCCCCGGCCAGGCCGCCGAAGAGCGCGATCCAACCGGCATCGCGCCCCATGACCTCCAGGATGAGGATCCGGTGGGTCGAATAGCCGGTGGTATGGAGCCGATCGAGGGCCTCGGCCACGGCACAGATCGCTGAATCGAAGCCGATGGCGTAGTCCGTCCCCCGCAGGTCGTTATCGATCGTCTGAGGGATCCCGACCATCCCCAGGCCATATTCCCCCAGCCGGTGGGCGACGCCGAGCGTGTCGTCACCACCGATGGCGATCAGCGCCCCCAGGCCGTTGCGCTCATAATTTTCTTTAATCCTCTCCGGGCCATCTTGAGACTTGAAGGGGTTGGTCCGCGAGGTCCCGAGCATCGTCCCCCCGACGTGGAGGACCCCTGAGACGTTCTCCAGCCTCATGGGCTCAGCCCGATCCTCGAGCAGGCCCAGCCAGCCGTCTTGAAAGCCAATCGTCTCGATCTCCTCTTCATGGGCGCGGCGGACGATCGCCCGAATGGCCGCGTTGATCCCCGGGGAGTCGCCCCCACCGGTCAGAACTCCGATTCGCTCCATTTTGCATCACTTCCTTTTAGCTAAGAGCCATCTCAGTAATCCCGATACCAGCTCTCCCCCCGCCCCTCCAGCTCTATCCGCGGGTATCCCCGGAAGGGGCGCGCCTCGAAGTAGGGGGTCGCATCCTGCGAGGCAGCATAGAGCCGTTGGAAGTTATCGACGCCGCTAGTGGAGAGACACTGCTCGACCGCCTCGATATCCGGATAATAATTTACACAGTCCTGCCAGATCGCTCGACCTCCGAGGAAGCCTGAGGCCCCGTTCTCGGCAGCAATACGGACGTTCTCCACAAATTCATCGATATCCACCCCCGCCGAGAGGATCACCCAGGGCACCCGCGCGAGCTCTGTCACCCTCTTGCAGAAACCCTCCACCGCGGTGAGGTCATAGAGGGGCTCCCTCCGCTGGCCGTCGAACTCACCAGCGGCAAATTCCTGGCAATATTTGAGATTCGCTGGAAACTCTACTTTCAATATATCAACGTTATATTCCGGCTTGGAGAACTCGGAAACGTAATCAAAGACTATTTCCGGCTTCCGCTTGGCATAAGTCTCCTCATCTTCATCCTCCTTGAAGGGGTAGCCGACCAATTCCAGGACATAAGGGATGTCATTCCTTACGCAGGCCTCGCCCACCTCCCTGATGATCCTCCTCTGGTGCTCGACGACATCGGGCGAGGCATCGCCGCGGTAGTAGATCAGTAGTTTAGCGGCATCGGCCCCCAGCCGCCTTGTCTTGGGGACATCCCATCCCGCGATCAGCCTGGATTTGCGCTCCTGGCCCGAGGGGCCCACCTTCTCGGCGCCCGTCTCCTCCAAGGTGATGAGCAGTCCCACATCCTTGGGGAAGTATTTGAGCGCCTCCGGATAGCCGTAGACAGGATCGATCAGCGTCCCGCTGGACCAGGGGGAGAGGACCTTCACTATCGCCCGCTTAATTGCAGCCAGGTCTCCGTAGGCCACCTCGCGGGAGAGGACTCCTCGCAGCATCCGCTGCAACGAGCCTCGCTGGTCGATGGCCATCATCCGGAACCGGCCCTCTTCATCCGCAATTCTTTTTAACCCCCGCAGCTTTCCCGCTGACATCTTTACTCTCTCCATTCTCACATCCCTTCTGTCTTGGTTCAGTTCACAAGTTCGAAGGTTCCAGGTTCAAGAACCTGCTAACTTGGAACCTGCGAACCGATGTTATACGATGGTCTCTTCCGTCTCCTTGTCGAAGATGTGCATGAACTCCATCTCGACGATCAGCTTGACCGTCTGATTGATCTCCACCTTCACCCGCGGGTCGAGCCGCGCTACCAATTCCTCCTTGCCACTCTTCGCCAGGATGATCTGCTCATCGCCCAAGGGCTCGCGGACCCGCACCCGCGCCTCGAGGATCGCCTCCGGATCGTGATCAGGGACCATCTCCTCTGTCTTGAGGTTCTCCGGGCGGATCCCGAAGATTACCTCCTGGCCGCGGTAGCCTTCAAGCTCTGTCGCCTTATCCTGGGGAATCTTGAGCTTAAAATGCTCCCCTGCCGCGCCATCCGCGTTCATCAGGTAGAGTCTCCCCTCCTCACCGAGCAGCTTGGCCGGGAGGAAGTTCATTGCCGGGCTGCCGATGAACCCGGCGACGAACATGTTCGCCGGATGGTCATAGGTCTGTTGAGGGTCGGCATACTGTTGGACCACTCCGTCCTTGATCACCGCCACCCGCTGTCCCAGGGTCATCGCTTCCACCTGGTCGTGGGTGACGTAGATAGTCGTCGTTCGGAGCTCCCGATGGAGTTCTTGTAGCTCGGCCCGCATCGCCACCCGCAGCTTGGCATCGAGGTTGGAGAGCGGCTCATCAAAGAGGAAGACCTTGGGATCGCGGACGATCGCCCGCCCGACCGCCACCCGCTGACGCTGGCCACCCGAGAGCTCTTTCGGTTTACTCTTGAGCTTATCGGTGATTCCCAAGAGCTCTGCCGCCTTCCGCACCCGCTCATCGATCTCCCTCTTGGGGACCTTGCGCAGCTTCAAGCCGAAGGCCATGTTGTTGTAGACGTTCATATGCGGATAGAGCGCATAATTCTGGAAGACCATCGCGATGTCGCGATCCTTGGGGGGGACGTTATTGACCAGCCGCTCGCCGATATAGATCTCGCCCTCCGTTACCTCCTCTAAACCAGCGACCATCCGCAGGGTAGTCGTCTTGCCACAGCCGGAGGGGCCGACGAGGACGACGAACTCTTCATCCTCGGCCCGCAGCTCAATCGAGCGCACCGCCACCAAGTCGCCGAACTTCTTCGTCACCCCTTGCAGGACTACCTCAGCCATTCTACCCTCCTCTCCATTCAATTATCCAATCGCACCTATCATCTTAGCAGAAGGAGAGAGCTAAGTCCAGCAGCGTTCAGCTCAGAGTTCTATCTGCGGATCCTCCCAGCCTCCCCTTTTGTCTGCAGCAGCCCTTCGACCTCCTCCAGGGTGGACCAGTTGAGG
>Ga0114934_10001914_pt1 | contig 13456 bp, 14 predicted proteins | sample 4SBtaG_2_FD_99695 | JGI IMG/M metagenome (GOLD analysis project Ga0114934, IMG submission 99695) | Deep subsurface microbial communities from Kolumbo volcano to uncover new lineages of life (NeLLi) - 4SBTROV10_white metaG | ecosystem: Environmental > Aquatic > Marine > Volcanic ... | reverse complement strand
CGTGCCCACTCTATTACGTAAAAGGTTATTGCAGTACCTATTCCCTGCCGCTGGAAATCCTGGTGAATAAATATAAAATATTCAGCCCAGTTCATCGGCATGGAAAAGAGACTGGCATGACCAATAACCCGATCCCCATGCAAGGTTACAAGATTAGTACCACTATTTATTAGATCTTGAACCCATTGGTGCCTTTTTTGTTTATCAAGCGGAGGAAGACCTTGCACAGAACCGAGGGGGTCATACGTATCATACATGTGAATCAATGATGGGAAATATGCCTCTTCATAAGGTACTATGTCAACACGCCGGCCCCTTTTACTTTCAATACTTTTTTTAGATAAAAAGGGCCTCATGTTTCTATCCTGGTTTAAGCCTTTGGCATGTCAATCAGGCAGCGCACTGAAATCTGATTTTGTTTTCTTGAATAGTTCCCTTTCTTTAGGCCAAAGTATCATCTGGGTGCAACGGAAAAAGGCGATCGTTTTACCGGTGTTAACCGCTTTGACCTCGGCATCTAAAACATGAGTCACGCGCCCCTTGTGTAAAAATCTGGTTACGCAACTTATATCCCCTTCAAGCGTCGTGCCTGTAAAATTGGTTTTCAGTTCGATGGTTGTAAATCCGTTCGCGCCCTTTGGAAGGCTGTTGATCGTTGCATACCCGCAGGCTGTATCAGCGAGTGCAATAGCAGAAGAGGCATGTAAAAAACCGTTCGGTGCACAAAATTTCTTCCTTACTTTCATGCGCGCTCGCACTTCATCAGGATCTACTGACAGGATTTCAATATCCATGTGGCCCGGCAGGTAATCTCTCCCCAGGGCATTCCATTCTTTCAGATTCTCAGGAATTTTTAATCGTTCCATTGTTTACCTCGTTTTCATTTTTAACATGGATGATAAAATGTAAACCTTGCTCAGAAAATGGAATCAGGTAAGGGAGAATAGGCTTCATTGAAACAGGGGGTCAAGTCTCGCTTTGGCTTTTCTTCAGCCTTTAACCTTCTTGCTTCTCTCACATCATTTTACCAACGAGATAGACGGAATAATGGTGCCGAAGGCGGGACTCGAACCCGCACAGGCGTTGCCCACCACCCCCTCAAGATGGCGTGTCTACCACTTCCACCACTTCGGCACGTTTAGCCAAGCATTCTATTTGTTTTTCCCTTCCGGCCTGGGTTGCGCGTTTGGCTTGGGTTTCTGGCTGGTTGTAGGAACCGGCTTGGTGCCCGCTTTGGCGGGTGCAGCCTTTTTAGCCTTGTTCGGGATAATCGTCGAGGTTGCCATATTCCTGTGACCGCTGGAGTAAGCCAGCAGCAACGAGGTTAACATGAAGATAACCGCTGCGCCTACTGTAACCCTATTGAGGAACGGCGTAGAGCCGGAACTCCCAAAGACGGTCTGGCTTGCGCCGCCCCCAAATGCTGCGCCGATATCACTGCCCCGTCCGGTCTGCATTAAAATAATCATGATCAAGGCAATCGCAACAATCACATGCAAGATGGCAATAAATGTAACCACTTCAATTCCTTTACAGGCTTTGCCTGATAATTTCAGAGAAGGATTCGGCCTTAAGACTTGCGCCGCCTACCAGCCCTCCGTCTATATTTTCCATGGTGATCAGGCCTTCAATGTTCTCAGGTTTCACGCTTCCCCCGTACAAGATCCGCACCATTTCAGCAGTTTTGCTTCCTACCAAGGACTTGATCCATCCGCGGATGAAGCCATGGACCTCCTCCGCCTGCTCCGGAGATGCAGTCTTTCCCGTGCCTATCGCCCAGATAGGCTCGTACGCAAGAATCATAGTCTGAACCTGCTCGGATGTCAACCCGTTCAGTCCATTTTTGAGCTCTTCCTCGATGATAGAGTAGGTTTGTCCTGCCTCCCGCTGTTCGAGAGATTCTCCGACACACATGATAGGGACAAGCCCATGGGAAAAGGCTGAGCGAACCTTTTTATTCACAGTTTCATTTGTTTCATTGAAGTACTGGCGCCGTTCCGAATGCCCGATGATCACATGGCTGCAGCCTACATCCATCAACATCAGGGGTGAGATCTCTCCCGTGAAGGCGCCTTTCTCCTCCCAATGCATGTTCTGACCGGCAAGGAGAATGGGAGACGATTTCAGGATTTCGGAAACAGCATAGAGGCTGGTGTAGGGAGGGGCGACAAGGATTTCTACGTCATCCGTGTTGATATCGGTTATCCGGCCAAGGATGCCCTCGACGAGCTCTACCGCCTCCGCGGTCGTCATATGCATCTTCCAGTTTCCTGCAATCATCGGTTTTCGCTTCATTGTCCGCTCCTTGAGATTAGTGTGTCTTGAGTGCCCGAATGCCGGGGAGGGGTTTTCCCTCCAGGAACTCGAGAGAGGCGCCACCACCGCTTGAGATATGTGTTATCTGGTCTGCGGCCCCTGATTCGTGAATGGCACGGATGGAATCCCCACCACCCACAACACTTTCCCCGGCAGATGCGCCGACTGCCCTTGCAATGGCATAGGTCCCTCTTGAGAATGGAGCCATTTCGAAAACGCCCATCGGCCCGTTCCAGAAGATCATGGTTGCTTTCCTGATATGTTGGGAAAACGCTTCAATAGTTTTAGGGCCTATATCGACACCTATGTATGGTGAAGGAATATCAGCTGTATCAGTAGTTTTGTGGGGAGCATCTTCCCGGATTTCAGTGGCGATAACATGATCCACGGGAAGTGCGAGGACGGTGTCTGTTTCGATCGCCTTTTTAAAGATGGCCTCGGCATCATTAAGGGATTCCTTCTCTACAAGGGAATTCCCTACATCGATCCCCTTAGCCTTTAAAAAAGTGTAGGCCATGGCGCCTCCAACGAGAATGATTTGAGCCTTGTCCATGAGGGAATTCAGGACACCCAATTTGTCCGAAACCTTGGCACCCCCGAGAATCAGGACGAACCTTGATGTTTTTGCCTCCAGAACGTGGGTAAGGGCCTCGACCTCTTTTTTCAAGAGAAATCCTGCCCCCTTTACTTTTACATAGTCCGGAATACTCGCCACCGATGCGTGCGCCCGATGGACGGCTCCAAAGGCATCATTGATATAGACCTCTCCCAGTGAGGCGATTGCCTGAGCAAATGACGGATTGTTCTGCGTCTCTTCCCTGTGAAACCTCAGATTTTCAAGCATGAGAATCCTTTCTGGCCCCAGTTTTGCAGCCATGGATTGCACCTCTGGTCCGATACAATCCGGGGCCAGGGTAACGGTTTTCCCAAGAATATTTGAAAGCGCTTCAGCAACGGGGCGGAGGCTCAGGTGTGAATCACGCATTCCTTTGGGTCTCCCCAAATGGGACATCAAAATGATCTTGCAGTTTTTAGAAAGGGCATATTCAATGGTGGGAAGGCTCATGCGAATGCGGGTGTCGTCCGCTACCTTTCCCTCGGGCGTGATAGGGACATTGAAATCCTCACGGATAAGGAGCTTTTTTCCGTCAATGGGGAGCTGATCAATCGTTTTAAAAGGTAATGTCATTTACATCCCTTTTGCCACAAATCCAAATAGCTCGCTCATACGATTAGAGAAGCCCCACTCGTTATCATACCAGGAGAGAACTTTTACCATCTGACCTCCGATCACCTTCAGAGATGGAACATCCAGCGTAGATGAATGGGGATTTCCGTTGAAATCGATGGAGACCAGGGGTTCTTCGCTGATACCCAAAATCCCCTTCATACTTCCCTCGGCGTAGGATTTGAAGGTTTTGACGATTTCTTCCACCGTTGTCTTTTTGGAAAGCCAGGCGACAATATCAATAATAGATACGTTAGGAGTGGGAACCCGTATGGCCATGCCGTCGAGTTTTCCATCCGTTTCGGGAATCACGAGTGAAAGAGCCTTTGCCGCACCGGTCGTGGTTGGAATCATGGAAACCCCGGCTGCCCGGGCACGCCGCAGGTCTTTGTGGGGCAGGTCAAGGATGCGCTGGTCGTTTGTATAGGCGTGTGTTGTGGTCATTAATCCGTATTCGAGCCCAAACCTATCTACAAGAATCTTGACGACGGGGGCAAGGCAGTTGGTGGTACAGGACCCCATGGAGATGACATCGTGTTTTGCAGGATCGTACTTCTCGGGGTTGACACCTAAAACGATTGTAACATCGGCATTTTTCGAGGGCGCGGAGATGATGACCTTTTTGGCACCTGCAGCGAGATGTCCGGCTGCCTTGTTCCTATCAGTGAAAAGGCCCGTGCTTTCCAAGACGATGTCCACATTCAGTTCCTTCCATGGAAGTTTGGCCATGTCCCTTTCTGAAAGGACGCGAATACTCTTGCCATTGACTACGAGATAGTCGCCATCGACCGAGACATCCGCATTGATCTTTCCGTGAACTGAATCATATTTCAACAGGTGCGCCAGGGTCTTGCTGTCGGTCAGGTCATTGACCGCCACGAACTCAAGGTTATCCTTGTTTAAAGATGCGCGAAAAACATTTCTTCCGATACGCCCAAATCCATTGATAGCAATCCTTAAAGCCATAATTTCCTCCAGTTCTTAGGTTTTAAGTGCTTATAGCGTATTTACGGGCAATTTTCAAGGCGATAAGTCTTTTATTGGAGTGGAAAGTCAAAGTGTAGTCAATGCAAGTATGTAAAAAGGGCAAGTAGTTTACCAGAGGGACTTCATTTCTTATTTAATCTATTTCATTGTATTACCTTTCGCTGCTAAGGTAAAATGTGTTAAATAGGGTTTGGCGGTGGCAACTAAAGGGGGAGAAAAACAATTGATAAAATACAATCCAGTTAGATCAAAGAAGCTTTGGGGTAAAAACCTTGGCCAGGGACTTGTGATTCTTTTTGCCACAGGTTTTTACACGGGCTATGCCCCCGTTGTCCCCGGAACCTTTGGAACCCTCGTGGGGATTCCCATCGCCCTGATTTTATCGTTTTTCCCGTTATGGGAATCAACCGTTATGATCCTTTTATTGATAGCCGTTTCCTGCTGGATAGCGGACATGGCTGAAAGGCTTTACGGGATGAAGGATCCCAATGATATCGTCATAGACGAGGTAGTGGGGTATCTCGTGACGGTCTGGGCGCTCCCCTTTACCTATGTGACGGCCCTTGCCGGTTTTATTCTTTTCAGAATCCTGGATATCCTGAAGCCTTTTCCCATCCGCTGGGTCGATAAGCGGATTCCCGGTGGCATAGGGGTGGTGATGGATGATGTCCTGGCAGGGGTTTACGGGTGCATTATCCTCCATATTGTATTGAAGGTGTGGCATGGCTGAGGGGATCAAACCGGAGGAAGAACTTTACCGTTTGTTGTTGGAAAGGAGTACAACGATTGCAACGGCCGAGTCGTGCTCCGGGGGACTGCTGGCCCACCGTCTGACCAATGTGCCGGGGGCTTCCAGGGTTTTTTTGCTGGGAGTGGTGAGCTACAGCAACGAGGCAAAGGCCAGGGTTTTGGGAGTTGATGCAGGAGTGATCAAGGAGAAGGGTGCCGTTAACCCGGAAGTAGCCATCCAGATGGCGGAAGGGGTCCGGAAACTTGCCGGCAGCGACCTTGGGATCGGGATCACAGGGGTTGCGGGACCTACCGGTGGCACAAAGGAAAAGCCTGTGGGAACGGTTTACATCGCGCTGTCCCTTCCGGAAATGGAAATCGCCGAGGCTCGGCATTTTCTATTTGAAGGGGACAGGGAATCGATCAAATTTAAGACGACGGATGCGGCTATCCAATGGGCCTGTCATATATTGGAAGGCATGTAGCCGTTTCCTGGAGATGCCTTTGGGGAGATAGCATTGATGATGACCAGAAAAAGGCTGATGTTCCATGCCCTTCTTTTTATATTGACGGCTATCTCTACCTATTTCGTCGCGGGCTTTTGGTACGCATTTCCACTTATGAGCATCCTTTTGTGCCATGAAATGGGACACTTCGTGATGAGCCGGTATTACAGCGTGGAAGCCACGCTCCCATTTTTTATCCCCTTTCCCCTGTCTCCCTTCGGGACCTTTGGTGCTGTCATCAAGATGAAGGGGTTCATCCCGAATCGTAAGGCCCTGTTTGATATCGGGGCTGGCGGCCCCATTGCCGGCCTTATCCTGACCTTTCCCACCATCTATTTTGGACTGAAGATCTCCCGGGTTGTACCGGTGGAATTGTTCCACGGCAAGGGGCTAATCCTTGGGAACAGCCTTCTGTTCAAGGGGCTTGAATATCTGGCCCTGGGTCATATTCCGAAGGGGTATGACGTAGTTTTACATCCTGCCGCGTATGCCGGGTGGGTAGGGTTATTCGTGACAGCGCTTAATCTCCTTCCCATAGGTCAACTGGACGGTGGCCATGTCCTTTACTCCCTGTTTGGCCCGAAGAGTCTGAAAGTCTATCGAATTGGAATTTTGCTCTTTGCTATTTATGCCCTGTTTTTTAACCCCGGATGGGTGTTGCTGGTTATTCTGCTTTTCTTTTTCGGCCTGAAACATCCCCCACCTCTGGATGACTTGACGCCACTCGATCCAAAGCGCCGAATTATAGGGATTGTAATGCTCATCATATTTTTTAGTTCTTTCATGCCCTCCCCATTCCCTGAACTGACAAAGGAACTGGGGGGGCTTGCGGGCTGATGCAGGAAGCAGGATATTTTTACCTTTACAGCCTTGGTTGTCCCAAAAACCTCGTTGATTCCGAGTGGCTCGGCAGTCGGTTGAGGGAAGCAGGATGGCGGCCAACGGATGTCCTAAAGAAGGCTGATGTAGTCATTATCAATACCTGTTCATTCATTGAGCCTGCGGTCAGGGAATCTATTGATAGCATTCTCGAGTTACACCGGGCCGCACCTGATGCACGATTGGTGGTGACGGGGTGTCTTCCCCTGAGGTATGGGAAAAAGCTAAGGGATTTGTTACCGGAGGTCTCGACCTTCTTACTATCACGCCAAATGGAGTGGTTGGACCATACATCCGTTGAAAGGGTTCTTGCCGGAATAGGATGGGTGGTCCATCAGCAGAGGCCTTCTTATGAAGCAACTCAGTTATGTCGGATTATTTCGACCCCATTCTATTCGGCTTATGTGAAGATTGCCGATGGCTGTAACCGAAGGTGCGCCTTTTGCACGCTCCCTGCTATACGCGGCAGGTATCGGTCGAGGCCATTGAACGATATCGTCCATGAAGTGAAGGACCTTGTTGATCAGGGTGTGAAGGAGATTGTCCTCGTTGCACAGGATACGGTGGGATACGGCATGGATCTGGGAGAAAGGATCACGCTCGCAACACTTTTAGAACAATTGGGAAGCCTTGAAGGGATAACCTGGATTAAAATCCTTTATCTCTATCCGGACATTCGCCGTATCAATCGTGCACTTATCGAGACCATGAAACGCCACAAGACAATCTGCCCCATATTGGATGTCCCGATTCAGCACGCATCTCCCCGGGTACTGGAGCTCATGCGTCGCCCCGGCATCGACGCTATCAGGCGAATTCTCAGCCGTTTGCGAGAGGTTCCCGGTATACGGTTTCGGACCACAGTAATGGTTGGCTTTCCGGGAGAGTCCCGCGAGGACTTTGAGCGTCTCTGTGCCTTTATAGAAGAAGGTTGGTTTTACAGCTTGGGAGTTTTTCCCTATTCGGACGAAGAGGGCACCCGGGCCTATGATTTCCCGGACAAGGTCCCGGAAGATGAAAAACAAAGGCGGGTCGAGACCCTCATGGAGATCCAGCAGCGCGTTTCCTTTGGGAAACATCGGGAAATGATAGGAAATATCTTACCTGTTTTGGTGGAAGGACTACACGAAGAGACTGATTTGTTATTGCGGGGGAGGACTGACTTCCAGTTTCCTGAGATCGATGGTTGTGTGATGATAAACAAGGGGACGGCAGAGGTTGGGCAGATCGTACCCGTTAGAATTACCGATTCCGGTCCATATGATTTAGTGGGTGAAGTCGTGAATTCCTAAAGCGAATAGGCAGCTTCTACCTTGTTTCTTTAATTCGACAGGGGAAAATGCATCTCTGGTTTTGTTGCAAGGCCATGGATTTAGTGGTAGCTTTTAGAAAAAAAGGAGGGAATGGCGATGGAGAAATATACGCTAAAACCGGTTGAGCGGTGTGAGGTGGTTGTCCTCGTGGACAACTATATAGATTTACTCTTGCCCCCGAAGGATGGAGTAGTTCGACCACCGTTGGCAACAGGGGAAACCATCCCTGAGGACACCATTCTTGCAGAGCATGGCTTGTCTATCTTGATTCGGTTATCCTATGGAGGGAAGACCCACTCAGTTCTGATGGATGCAGGATACACGGACAAGGTGCTATCTCATAACCTGAACTTCCTGGGCATCAGCCTCAGTGATGTGGAGATGGTGGTTATGAGCCACGGTCACATGGACCACTATGGCGGCCTGGTGTGGGCAGTCGGCCAGATAGGAAAAAGGCCGGTGCCCATTGTGATTCACCCAGGTGCCTTCGCCACTCCAAGGTTTTTTAAGCTGCCAGACGGTCGGGACCTCCGCTTTCCCGTTATGGACCGGAAGGCGGTGGAAGCGGCCGGGGGGGCGTTTCAGGAATTTTCGGAGCCGAGCCTTCACATAGAGGACCACCTCTTAATAACGGGAGCGGTCGAGCGGGTCACGCCTTTTGAGAAGGGGATGCCCAACGCCTATGTAAAGCAGGGGGGCGAACTCATTCATGACGACATCATCGACGATCAGGGGTGCGCAATCAATATCCGGGATGAAGGAATTTTGTTGATTTCCGGATGTGCCCACGCTGGAATCATCAACACGGTGAAATATGCCAAGAAACTCACCGGGGTGGAGAATGTGCTGGGAGTTATCGGTGGTTTTCACCTTACCGGCCCGGTCTTTGAGCCGATTATCGGTGATACGATTGAGGAGATGAAGAAGATCAACCCAAAACGGCTGGTTCCCATGCATTGCACGGGCTGGACGGCTATCAAGGCCTTCGAGGCTGCCATGCCGGACGCCTTTGCCCTGAACGGTTCCGGTACTATGTACCAGTTTTAGGACCAATGCCGAGTGCTGCCATCCTTACGATTGGGTCGGAACTCCTTTTAGGGAAGGTTGTAGATACCAATGGCGCCTATCTCGGGGAGGTACTTTCATCGGCTGGTTTCGATGTAAGGAAACGTATTTCGGTTGGCGACCATAAAGAGGAAATCAACCGTTGGGTTCGTATCCTTTTGAGTGATACGGACCTTATCGTAACAACTGGGGGGCTGGGACCGACTAAGGATGACTTAACACGGGATGGAGTTGCAGATGCCTTGGGAGTTCCACTGAGATTTCAGGAATACCTATTGAGAGAGATTGAGGAAATTTTTGCCTCGCGGGGATTTCATATGACGGAGAACAACCATAGGCAAGCCTATCTCCCTGAGGGTGCCCAACTTATTTCTAATCCTGTCGGAACGGCTCCGGCTTTTTACTATCGTACGAAAGAAGGGAAGGAGATTGTTTGTCTTCCTGGCGTTCCCGGGGAGTTAAAATTTCTGGTGGAACGGAAGGTTATTCCACATTTACAGGAGGCCTTTAACATCAGCGGACATTTGAAGCGAACACGAATCCTAAAGGTTTGTGGGCTCGGGGAGAGCGGTGTGGATCAACAGATAGGTGACCTGATGAAAATGGAAGGGAACCCCGTGGTAGGGCTGCTTGCCTCTCCAGGTATGATCAGGATTCTTATCACCGCCGAAGGTAATAATGAAAAGGAAGTCGTGGAGAAGATAGGACCCGTGGAGCAGGAGATCCGGCGGCGGTTGGGAGGGCTGATATTCGGGGCTGATGACCAGACACTTGAAGGAGTCGTACTTGAGAAGCTTGCTAAGACGGGTGGAACACTTTCCATCAAGGATGCGGCTACGGGAGGAGAAGTTCTCAGGAGGCTTTTAGCGGTTTTTGACGGAAGATACTACTTAGAAGGAAGCCTCGATTTTCATTACGGTTCGCCAAAGGGGGAAGACCTTGACGGTGCAGGGGAGGCATCGGATATCCGGATTCGCATCAATTCCATGGCTCCATCGGAGGGGAAACTGAAAATCTTCGAGGTTTCCATTCAGGGGAAAGGAAAAGAAAAGGTGGTAAAAATTCCTCTTGGAGGGGCGAAGGGGGAGGTCGAAACCCGTCTGGCTGTCATTGCCATTGATCAACTCAGGAAGTGGCTGGATGATGTTTCCGTCAAGGCTCCATAGCGGGGTTGAGATCTTAGGATCCAAAGTAAGAACCTAAGCTGTGGGATTTTCCCAGTGTATATGCCTGTTATTTTAACACTTAGTAAAGGAGGTAAGACCATGGAGCACAACGCCATATATACAGCAAAGGCACCAGAGGCCATAGGTCCATATTCCCAGGCAATCGTTGTGGGAGATTTTGTTTATGTATCAGGGCAGATTCCGATTAATCCCGAAAGTGGGGAGGTAGTTACGGGCCCGATAGAGCGTCAGACAGAGCAGGTCATGAAGAATCTGGAGGCCGTCTTGCTTGCGGCGGCAAGTGACCTGGCGCATGTGGTTAAGACAACCGTCTATCTTAGCTCGATGGATGATTTTAGTGTGTTTAACAATACCTATGCCTCGTTTTTCAAGGAACCTTATCCCGCCCGGGCGACTGTGGAGGTAGCGGCACTTCCTAAAGGGGTTCTAATTGAAGTTGAGGCTGTGGCCTATAGGAAGTAGCAACCTTTAGTAAGGGAAGATGCCACAGGTGTCATTCAGGAGACGGAGGGATTTCCCACCTTCAAAGAATTCGATGACGTTCAAGGCGCCGAAATCCTGGCGGAAATGAAAGACGTTGTGAAGATCGAGCCCCAGGACCCAGCAGATAATCAGGCTGTTGATACCGCCGTGAGCAACCACTGCAAACTCCTCACCCTCGTGGTGCGTGGCTAATTGTTCGATGATAGTGATGGCCCGTTGTTGTGCCTCGATGAGGTTTTCGCCGCCCGGGATCCGATAATAGACATAGTCCTCGAATTTCTTTTTTGCTTCTTCGGGATACTTTTCCCATACCTCTTTGAGGGTTAAACCTTCCCAGATCCCCTGCTTTACCTCGCGTAGATCCCTAAATTCTTCTCTCGTGACATCGGGAAAACTGCGGGCAAGGATCTCAGCGCCTTTACGAGCTCGTATCAGGTCACTGGAATATATCCCTTTTACCGGCCGGTTTCTTAAACGATTAGCTACCCTTTCAATCTGTTTCATGCCCTCTATTGATACATCTACATTTAGGTGCCCGTTATAGCGAAAGGTATCACCATTCGTGTTGACGGTCTGCCCGTGCCTTACGAGGTAGAGGCGCGTAATAGCGTAGAATTTAGAAGGGTTCCATAGGGCATCAATGCGTTTGTTCATCTTGTGGAAAAAGGGGAGAAAGGCATCTTTATCCTTCCTCCCTGTGAAGTTTATGATTTTTTGGTTACGCCTTACGCCTTGCCCATGAGGTATTCATGAATGGCGTTGGCAGCCTTTCTTCCAGCCCCCATGGCAAGGATAACGGTGGCGGATCCTGTCACAATGTCGCCGCCGGCATAGACCCCTTCTTTGGATGTTTTACCCGTCTCGGGGTCGGCGGCAATGTATCCCCGCTTGTTGAGTTCAAGGTCAGCGGTTGTGTTAGGAATCAGCGGATTGGCACGGGTTCCAAGTGCCACGACGACCATGTCGCACTCCATGGTAAAGTTGGAACCCTCGATGGGGATGGGCCGTCTCCTGCCGGATTCGTCAGGTTCGCCAAGTTCCATGCGTATGCATTCCATTCCTGTAACCCAGCCTTCATCATTGCCTAAGAAACGAACAGGATTGGTGAGCAACTCGAATTTAACACCCTCTTCCTCGGCGTGATGAACCTCTTCGGAACGTGCAGGCATTTCTGTCCGTGATCGCCGGTAGACAATTTTTACGGATTCTGCGCCAAGTCTCAAAGCGGTTCGCGCGGAGTCCATGGCCACGTTGCCTGCACCGATGACGGCCACGTTTTTACCCAGGGCAATGGGGGTGTCGTACTCGGGGAATTTATAGGCCTTCATAAGATTGGAGCGGGTGAGGTATTCATTAGCTGAATAGATGCCGCAAAGGTTTTCTCCCGGAAGATTGAGAAAGAGGGGAAGTCCGGCACCCACACCCAGGAACACGGCATCGTGATCTTCCAAGAGTTCGTCCACGGTGGCGGTTTTTCCTACAACCACATCTGTCTCAATTTTGACACCTAATTTACGGAGATAATCTATCTCGGATGCCACAATGGCCTTGGGGAGACGGAATTCGGGAATCCCGTAGACGAGAACGCCACCCGGTTTATGAAGGGCTTCGTATATAATCACCTCGTGTCCCTTCTTGATAAGGTCGCCGGCCAGGGTCAGGCTGGCGGGACCTGAGCCAACAACTGCGACACGTTTTCCTGTTGAAGGGGCAGCCTCAGGAATGGTGACGAGGTTGTGATTCCTCTCGTAATCTGCGGCAAATCTTTCAAGGCGCCCAATGGCTACCGGCTCAGCCTTCTTGCCAAGGATGCATGTGCTTTCGCACTGGTTCTCCTGCGGGCAGACCCGGCCGCATACAGCGGGCAGACTATTTTTGTTTTTCAATTGCCTTGCTGCAGCAGCGAAGTCACCTTCGACGATATATTTTATGAATTGGGGAATTTCAACCTCTACAGGGCAACCCTTGATACATTGAGGTTTTTTGCATTGCAGGCATCGCTGCGCCTCTAACTGGGCCAATTTCTCATCGTAACCATAGGGGACCTCGTCGAAGTTGTGGGCGCGGACCTTAGGATCCTGTTCCGGCATTGCCTGGCGAGGAATCTTATTCTTTCCTTTATCAGCCATTTTTGAACTGCCTCCTTTTCTTCTATGCGTGTTTTTGCTTAAAAAGTTCGTATGATTTTTTTTCTTCTTCTGTATACATCCGAAGCCGTTTGGTAAGTTCGTCGAAGTCGACCTGGTGACCGTCAAATTCAGGACCATCAACACAGACGAATCGTGTTTTGCCACCCACTGTAACCCTGCAGGCACCGCACATCCCGGTGGCATCCACCATGATGGGATTCAGGCTAACGGTTGTTGGAACATTGAAGGGTTCGGTAGTCTTGCAAACGAAACGCATCATAGGAACGGGACCTATCCCAACGACCATCTTGGTGTCGTTCCTTTCTTCAAGGATTTGTTTCAGGACATCTGTAACAAATCCATGGTGTCCATAACTCCCGTCGTCGGTAGTAATCCTCAAATCATCCGTCACTTCCTTCATCTCGTCCTCGAGAATCAAAAGGTCCTTTGTGCGGGCCCCGATGATTCCGATAACCTCGTTGCCGGCCTCTTTATAACCTTGGGTGATGGGATAGAGGACGGCCACTCCAGTTCCGCCGCCAACACAGATAACAGGGCCATCGAACTTCTTGATGTGCGTAGGTGTGCCCAGCGGGCCGATGACGTCTACAAGGGAGTCCCCGGGCTCAAGGGT
>Ga0114934_10001910_pt1 | contig 13464 bp, 14 predicted proteins | sample 4SBtaG_2_FD_99695 | JGI IMG/M metagenome (GOLD analysis project Ga0114934, IMG submission 99695) | Deep subsurface microbial communities from Kolumbo volcano to uncover new lineages of life (NeLLi) - 4SBTROV10_white metaG | ecosystem: Environmental > Aquatic > Marine > Volcanic ... | reverse complement strand
GAAAAGGAGAAAAGAATGACAAAGATAGCAAGCGATGTAACCAAACTCATTGGAAATACCCCTTTAGTAAAACTAAATAAAATAGGCGCTGAGATAGGTGCAAATTTAGTAGCCAAACTTGAATCGTTTAATCCCTGTGGAAGTGTTAAGGATAGAATTGGGGTGAGTATGATAGAGGATGCTGAAAAAAGAGGGTTAATTAAAAAAGATGCAGTAATTATAGAGCCAACCAGTGGAAATACAGGTATTTCTCTTGCCTTTGTTTGTGCTGCAAGAGGATATAAATTAATTCTAACTATGCCCGACACAATGAGTGTGGAGAGAAGGAAACTTTTGAAATTATTTGGAGCAGAGCTTGCTCTTACTCCTGGTTATGAAGGAATGGCTGGGGCAGTGAGAAAAGCAGAAGAACTGGCATCTAAAATTCCCAATTCCTTCATCCCCCAACAATTTAAAAATCCAGCCAATCCTGAAATTCATAGAAAAACGACGGCTGAGGAAATCTGGAGGGATACAGACGGCAGGATAGATATATTAGTTGCTGGCATAGGTACAGGGGGAACAATTACCGGTATAGCCGAGGTAATAAAAAAGAGAAAGCCAAACTTTAAAGCTATTGGTGTAGAGCCGGCTAATTCCCCTGTTCTTTCTGGAGGAAAACCTGGACCTCACAGAATTCAGGGTATAGGAGCAGGATTTGTGCCCAGGGTCTTAAAGATGGAGCTTGTGGATGAGGTTATCCCCGTGGAAGATGAAGATGCAGAAAAGATGAGCAAAAGATTAGCTAAGGAGGAAGGAATATTAGCTGGCATATCCTCAGGAGCAGCAACCTGGGCAGCCCTGCAAATAGCAAAGAGGAAAGAAAATAAAGGCAAATTTGTGGTAATAATTTTACCTGATACAGGCGAGCGTTATTTAACCACTTTATTTTAAATAAAAGGGGGATAATTTGTTTAAAAAATTAAAAGAAGATATTCATACTGTTTTTGCTAGGGATCCTGCTGCAAGAAATACATTAGAGGTTATCTTTTGCTATCCAGGATTGCACGCTTTATGGTCCCATCGAATAGCCCATTGGCTTTGGATACACAAATTCCTTTTCCTATCTCGCCTCATTTCTCATATTAGCCGTTTTTTAACTGGAATTGAGATTCATCCTGGGGCAAAGATTGGGCGTAGGTTCTTTATAGACCATGGGATGGGTGTTGTTATAGGAGAAACTACTGAGATTGGCAATGATGTATTAATGTACCAAGGTGTGGTTTTGGGTGGTACAAGCTTAGAAAAGAAAAAGCGCCATCCTACTGTAGGAAACAATGTAGTCATAGGAACTGGGGCTGTAATACTTGGCCCTATAAAGATAGGTGATGGTGCAAAAATCGGGGCTGGTTCAGTGGTGGTAAAATCCGTCCCCCCAGGCTCTACGGTAGTAGGAGTTCCTGGAAGAGTAGCGGAGAAACATCGAAAGTTAAGCTTCGACTTAGAACATGGAAAACTTCCCGATCCTGTAGCTAATGTCATTAAAACTCTTTTAAAACGACAGGAGGAAATAGAGAATCGTTTGAAAAAATTAGAAATTATTGAAAGATTTTCCTTTAACAGAAACAAATTAGAAAATAAGTTCATCTATAGAGATGGAATATAGAAGAGGTAAATGCGTTAATGAGTAAAAGAGGCAAAGGGTGAATGCGTTGATGCGTGAAAGAGGTAAAAGGTTCGACGTTCAACGTTAAAAAAATGCGTAGACGGGTAAATGGGTGAATGAGAGGAACAAAAAAGACAAAATAGACGAGAGAAACGAGATAAACGTCGCACGAGACAGAGGAGGTGGTGTTCATGATATGGATCATGGGCGGCCCGAAAGGGCAAAAACAGCTTTTAAGTTGGATAAAGTAAATGGGATTTCTTAATTTTTGAAGTGCGAGGAGGTTTTTGATATGGCAAAAACAATTGCTGAAATTAATGAAAAAATTAGCAAAGGAAAAGCAGTTGTAGTAGATGCCGAGGAGATAATTGACATTGTGGAGGAAAAAGGAGTTAAAAAAGCTGCTCAAGAGATAGACGTTGTTACCACGGCCACCTTTGGTCCAATGTGTTCATCAGGAGCTTATTTCAATATTGGACACTCCAAACCCAGAATAAAATTAGGTGGGGGAAAAGTTTATCTTAATGGAGTCCCTGCTTACGCTGGTCTTGCAGCAGTGGACATCTACCTTGGAGCTACTGCTCTTCCTGAAGATGATCCGAGGAATAAGGTTTTTCCTGGAAAGTTTGAATATGGTGGAGGACATATAATCCAGGATCTAGTAGCAGGTAAAGATATAAAATTGGTAGCTACTGCCTATGGGACGGATTGTTATCCGAGAAAGGAACTAAATACCTGGATCAATTTAAAAGACTTAAACGAGGCTGTGCTTTTCAATCCTCGAAACTGCTACCAGAATTACAATGTGGCAGTTAATCTATCAGATAAAATAATTTACACCTATATGGGTGTTTTAAGACGAAATTTAGGTAACGCTAACTACTGTAGTGCTGGACAGCTTTCCCCTCTTCTCAACGACCCACTTTATAAAACAATTGGAATTGGCACTAAAATCTTCTTAGGTGGCGGAACCGGTTATGTAACCTGGCAGGGAACTCAACATAATCCCACTGTTAAAAGAAAAGATAATGATGTTCCTGTAGCCCCGGCTGGAACTTTAGCGGTGATAGGAAACCTCAAAGAGATGTCCCCGGAGTATCTTGTGGGAACAAGCATGCTTGGCTATGGAGCAACTTTAACTGTGGGCATCGGCATTCCCATTCCCATCCTAAATGAAGAGATATGCAGATATACAGCTGTAAAGGATGAGGAAATCTGGGCCCAGATTATTGATTACAGTAGCACTTACCCTTTAAGAGAAAAGGGAAGTCTTGGAGAGGTAAATTACGCTGAGCTCAAAAGTGGGAAAATTTTAGTAAAGGGTAAACAGGTTCCTACAGCTTCGCTCTCCAGTTACTCTAAGGCTAAGAAAATTGCTAACATTCTCAAAGATTGGATTCAAAGAGGTAAGTTCCTCTTAAGCGAACCAGTAGCTTATCTGCCTGGCCCGGAGACCGGCTACACCTTTAAATCATTGAAGGAAAGATAAGTTTTGATAGTTAGCAAGAGGGGTAAGGTTTTAATTTAAGAAGATCTTGCCCCTCGGCTTTGCCCTAAAGGTGTATTAGAATAAATAACCGGTGAAAAAAGTTCGGACTTAAGAAAAATGAGAGATAAAATAAACTCTATTTGTGAACCGAAGAATAAAGAGGCCAAAAAGTGAGTCAAATAACGGTTAAGGTACCTGTAAATTTAAAAAGGAAAATTGGGAAAGATAATGTTTCAATTGATGCAGAGAATGTTAAAGATGCTCTGGAAAAATTGGAAAGCAAATTTAGCGAAAAGTTTAGTGAAGGTTTTTACATCTTTTTCCTTAATGGATGTATTCTTGATAAGAAAAAATTAAATCAGATAAAACTGTCCTCTGGTGACACTTTGCATATATTTTTACCTGTAGGAGGTGGATAGTTAAGTTTATAATAGCTCAAATATAGGAACTCTATGAAAATAAAGTTAAATGAAAAAGAAATTGATGTGGTAAGTGATATTAATGTTTTGGATCTAAAGAAAAAATATAAACCTGAAGCAGATTTGATTATCTATAATGGAGCAGTGCTGTCCCAGGTGCAGGTAAAAAAAATAAAACCAAACCCTGGTGACAGTGTAGTTCTAATCAAGAAAGGTGAGATACCAAGTAGAAGGGAGCTGGAATCATTGATGGTTGCACGCCATACCCCGGGTGTGCATGAAAAGGTGAAAAAAGCAATTGTGGGTATTGCAGGAGTTGGTGGATTAGGTTCACACGTAGCGATAGCTTTAGCGAGAATAGGTATCGGGAAATTAGTAATCGCTGATTTTGACATCATTGAACCTTCAAATCTTAATCGCCAAGCATTTAATGTTGATCAGATAGGTGAAGTAAAAGTTAAGGCTTTGAAGGAAAATATCAAAAAGGTCAACCCTTATGTGGAAGTAGAAACTCATCAAATAAGATTAACCGAAAAAAATGTTCCCCGGGTATTTAAAGAAGTAGACATATTAGTTGAAGCATTTGATGTTCTAAAAGAGAAAGTAATGTTGGTTAATAGCTTCGGTAAAAAATATCCCGAAAAACCAATAGTAATGGCTTCTGGTTTAGCAGGGTATGCTCCCTCAAATTGGATTAAAACTCGGAGAATAGCTAATTCTGTTTATGTTGTTGGTGATATGGAAACAGCAGCTGGTATTGGTTGTGGATTGATGGCTCCTCGGGTAGGTATTGCTGCTTACCATCAAGCTAATCTTGTCCTAAGGTTAATCTTAGGTGAAGAAAAAGTAAAATGATAAAAGGTTATTATAGGAGGAATGGAAAATGTCTGAAAAAAAGATTTTCACTGCAGTAGGTGAAAAAGAGATCACCAGAACAATCGTTAGTAGATTTGCTGAGCAATTCTGTGAATATGTAGAAAATGATTGCATAATTATTGGTGCTGGACCGGCTGGCTTAATGGCAGGGAAAGAGTTAGCAAAACATAATTTAAAGGTGTTTATTATCGAGAGAAATAATTATCTGGGCGGCGGCTTCTGGATTGGTGGTTATTTAATGAATAAAATTACTGTGCGAGAACCTGGGCAGGAAATTCTCCATGAATTAGGAGTACCTTTTGAAAAAGTTAGTAATGGCTTATATGTAACCGATGGACCCCATGTCTGTTCTAAACTTATTGCAGCCACTTGTGATGCTGGAGTAAAGTTTGCCAATATGACGGTTTTCGATGACGTGGTGCTACGGGAAAAGAATCGTGTTAATGGTGTGGTAATTAACTGGACGCCAATTAAAGCTTTACCTCGAGAAATTACCTGTGTTGACCCAGTGGCTTTAGAAGCAAAAATGGTCATTGATGCCAGTGGGCACGATGCTTGTGTAGTAAAAAAATTAGAAGAAAGGGGACTACTTAAGACCCAGGGATTTGGGGCAATGTGGGTTGAGGTATCCGAAGATTTGGTGGTTGAACATACTGGTGAAGTTCATCCTGGTTTAATTGTTGCAGGTATGGCTGTTGCTACCACTTATGGACTACCTCGTATGGGACCAACTTTTGGAGCAATGCTTCTTTCCGGGAAAAAAGCAGCTGAAGTTGTTTTGGAAAAATTAAAAAAGAAATAGTTATGGCAAAGATAAATGCACCTTCCATCTTTTATCTTTATGATGGAAGTAAAACAGAAACATTTAAAATTAAGGAAGTAGGCCAATATTTAAAAACAATCTTTAAGAGATCAAAAATAAAAATCCGGCAAGAATTTGTTTTTTACCACCTCTCTTACTTATCATCCGTAGAAAAGAAGAATAAAATAGATGAATTATCTCAAAAGTTTGCTCTTGTTAAGATACGAGGGGTTAAAAACAAAGGTTTTTATTCTGATTTTCTTCCTGGTGAAGTGGAATATGAGAAAAAGAGAATACTTAATCCAGAAAATAAGTCTTATGGAGTTGTATATGATGGGTTTAAATTAAGAGCAAATTTAGCTGAATTGATACCTAAGTCTGAATCTAATCTCCAATATTCTCATATTATTTTTACCAATCAATTATTTGCTACCTGGGATGAGAGTGACAAACGATATCATTTGCGAGTAAGCATTTATGGATTTCCCTCTATCATTTCCACCACAGGAATTGTGGAAGCACCAGCTAAACCACGAGTGTTTTACTTAAAACAACAATTAGGTGTGGATAGGATTACCTTAAAAAAAGAATTTGCTGGTAGATTTATTGATTATAACGATCCCCGTCTGACTGAAGTAATAAAAGGGTACACCCTACAAGCTATTTTTTATCAGATGGGAGAAAATCCCTTTTGTAATGATAAGAATTGTCGTCTTTATAATGCACATTGGCAGGAAGAGGTTATCCAAGCCCAACTAAACAGTCCATATGAACTTTGTCAAACTCATAAGCATCTTTTAAACGAACTTGGGTGAGAGTAATCTTTTATATTCGTATTTAGTTGGGAAGATTCCCCTTTAAATCATTGAAGGAGAAACCAATTAAATAAGGGAGGTGAGGAATAATGGCTAAGGATCCTGTTTGTGGGATGGAGGTCGATGAAAAAAACGCTGCCGCGAAGACTGAGTACAAAGGGAAGACTTATTACTTCTGTGCTCACGGGTGCAAAGAAGCTTTTGAGAAGGAGCCTGAAAAGTATGTAAAATCTTCAAGAAGGTGTTGTAGTTAGGGATTGGAGAAACAGTGGGGTAAGGCGATTATCTTTTTAAATTAAAGCCTTACCCCTAAGCTTAACTTTCATTTTTTGTGAATATTCACCGCAGAGGTCACAGAGTACGCAGAGACAAAACAAAAACTTAAATAAAATAACATATTCAGCCACCAAGACACGAAGACACCAAGATTATACAATAATTCTCCTCATACCATTTTTAATGATAATCTCTTCGCAATTTCTTAGCTATTAAGAAAAGGTATTGAGATTATTTTATGGGTTTAAGGCTTATATTTCCCCGTTTGTGCCTTGGTGACTTAGTGGCTAAACTATTACATAAAAGAAAAATATCAGCGATAATCAGCGTTCATCCGTGGCTGAATAGTAAAAAATTAAAGAATAATTGGAGTGTATACCAAAATATGTTTAAAAACAAAGTTATTGTAGCAATGAGTGGTGGAGTTGATTCATCCGTTGCCGCTGCCCTGCTTAAAGAAAAAGGTTATGAGGTTATTGGAGCAGTTATGAAAATTTGGTCCGGTAAATTTTTTCCCGAGAAGGCTCATCACAGCTGTTATGGACCAGGTGAGGGGCAGGACATTGAGGATGCTCGTAAAGTTGCACAAATCTTAAAGATTCCCTTTTATATCTTTGACCTGGGGAAAGAGTATAAAACCGAAATACTTAATTACTTTTATCATGAGTACCTATCAGGAAGAACTCCAAATCCTTGTGTAAGATGTAATAGAATGATTAAATTGGGAGCTTTAGTTGAAAAAATTCAAGATGCAGGAATTAAGTTTGATTACATTGCTACTGGTCATTATGCACGGGTAAAATACGATGAAGCTCGCCGTCGTTACCTACTCAGAAAGGCACTGGATTTAAGGAAAGACCAATCTTATTTTCTCTTCTCCCTATCTCAAGAAAAGCTAAGATATTGCTTATTTCCCTTAGGTGATTATACTAAAGAAGAAGTGAGAAAGATAGCCCGGAACTTTGGGCTCGGTGTTAGTGAAAAGTTAGAGAGTCAAAATTTCATCACCGGAGGTTATTCTTCTCTCTTTAAGGGGTCAGCAAAGCCAGGACCAATATTTGATAAGCATGGAAATATTCTGGGAGAGCACAGGGGAATCCCATTTTACACCATTGGGCAGCGCAGGGGATTAGGTATCTCAGCAAGAAATCCCTTATATGTAACTGCTATCGATCGGGAAAAAAATGCCATTTTTGTAGGCACTAAAGAGGAATTATATAAAGATGAGCTTATAGCTTCACAGATAAATTGGATAGCGATAGAGATGATAGATCGGCCCTTAAAGGTAAGAGCAAAGATAAGGTCTCTTCATAAGGAGGCTGAAGCAGTGGTATCTCCATTGGATAGAGAAAGAGTGAATGTAAAGTTCAAGGAGCCACAGATGGCTATCACCCCTGGACAGGCAGTGGTCTTCTATGATGGAGATATAGTAGTGGGGGGAGGAACAATAGAATAATTACAGGAGGAAAAATAAAAGATGAAAAAAATATATCTGGATTATGCTGCTACTACCCCTACCCATCCTGAGGTAGTAAAGGAGATGCTTCCATATTTTAACCAAATTTATGGGAATCCCTCATCCATTTATCAAATTGCCCAGCAAGCAAAAGGAGCAGTTGGGGAAGCAAGGGAAAAGGTTGCCAAACTTATTAATGCTAAGCCAGAGGAGATTATCTTTACCAGCGGAGGAACTGAGGCAGATAATATGGCCATAAAGGGTATAGCATTTGCAAATAAAAACAGAGGAAATCACATTGTAACTTCCAAAATAGAGCATCATGCGGTTTTAAATACCTGTAAGTGGCTTGAAAAACAGGGATTTAAGGTAACATACATTTCTGTAGATAAATACGGAATGGTTGATCTTGATGAGTTAAAGAAAAGTTTGACAGATAAAACTATACTTATTAGCATAATGCATGCCAACAATGAGGTTGGAACAATTGAGCCTATCTTAGAAATTGCAAAAATTGCTAAGGAAAAAGGGATTTATTTTCACACCGATGCCGTGCAAACAGTGGGAAAAATTCCCATAGATGTGAAAAAAATAGGGGTAGATTTACTCTCTCTTTCTTCCCATAAATTATATGGACCAAAGGGAGTTGGAGCATTATATATAAGAAAGGGAGTAAAAATCTCACCCCTCATTCACGGTGGTCATCATGAGAGGAATAAAAGGGCAGGAACAGAGAACGTTCCAGGAATTGTTGGCCTGGGGAAAGCCTGCGAAATTGCAGCTAAGGAAATGTCTAATGAGGGAAAAAGACTGAAGAGGTTAAGAGATAAATTATATAAAGGTTTAAACGAGCGTATAGATGAGATGCCTCTTAATGGTCATCCTCAGAATAGGCTCCCCGGAAACTTAAACATCTGCGTAAAATATGTTGAAGGTGAGTCTATGCTTATAAATTTAGATTTAGAGGGAATTTGTGCCTCAAGTGGTTCTGCCTGCACCTCAGGGTCCTTAGAGCCATCCCATGTGCTCTTAGCTATGGGTATTCCTCCAGAGGTTGCCCATGGGTCATTAAGGTTTAGTCTAGGTAGAGAAACTAAAGAGGAAGATATTGACCGGGTAATCAAGGTTTTGCCTCCCATTGTTGAAAAATTAAGGGCAATGTCTCCCTTTGGCAAAAAGGTGGAGTCAGAAGAATATAGAGGATAAAAATGAGAGATCAATTCTCACTATACAGCAAAAAGGTAATGGAGCATTTTCAACATCCACGCAATGTGGGAGAGATAAAAAATCCTGATGGAATTGGTCATGTAGGAAATCCTATATGTGGGGATATTATGGAACTTTATATAAAGGTAAAGGATAATAAAATTGTTGATGCTAAATTTAAGACATTTGGGTGTGGAGCAGCTATAGCCACAAGTTCTATGGTTACCGAAATGGTTAAGGGAAAAACAGTTGAGGAGGCGCTGAAGATATCTAACAGGGCCGTAGCACAGGCTTTAGATGGCCTACCTCCCATTAAAATGCACTGCTCTGTTTTAGCTGAAGATGCTCTTAGGGCAGCAATTGAGGATTATTTAGCTAAAAAAAGCAAGAAAAAACATAACAGTTCAGCATAAAGATAAAGGTTTAATCACATGCAACAATCTAAGATGGAAAATCTAAAGAAGATGCTAAGGAAAATGGGTAGTGTAGTTATAGCTTTCTCTGGTGGAGTTGATAGCACTTTTTTGCTCAAAGTAGCTCAGGAAGTTTTAGGAAAGAGAACTATAGCAGTTACAGCAGCCTCATCAACTTATCCAAAAACTGAACTTGAGGAAGCAAAAAGATTAGCACAGCTTATAGGCGTTAGACACATCATAATTAATTCAGAAGAAACAGAGCTTGAAAACTTCAAACAAAATCCACCCAATAGATGTTACTATTGTAAAAAAGAATTGTTCTCAAAATTAAAGGAAATTGCTAAAAAAGAAAAGATTAACTATGTGTTAGATGGAACAAATTATGATGATTTGGTAGACTTTAGACCCGGCTTGCAGGCACTAAGAGAACTTAATATTGCATCTCCTTTGAGAGAAGCTAAGTTAACTAAAGAAGATATAAGGAATTTGTCAAAGAAGATGAATTTAGATACGTGGGATAAACCAGCCTGCGCTTGCCTTGCATCAAGGTTTCCTTATGGAGTAAGGATAACCAAAGAAAGATTAGATAGAATTGATAGGGCGGAAAATTTCATAAGAAATTTGGGCGTGAAACAATTGCGGGTTAGGTACCACAATGAGATTGCAAGAATTGAGGTAAATAAGAAGGATATTCAATTAGTACTAAGGCACTCGGATAGCATAGTCAAGAAATTTAAGGAGCTTGGGTTTATTTATGTAACCTTAGATATGGAAGGATATAGAATGGGCAGCTTAAATGAGGTGTTAAAGTGAGAGAAAGAATAGAGGAGATGCTGAGGGACTTTAAATCGGGAAGAATCAAAACATCGCAGGTTTTGGATAAACTAAAATCTTTCCCCTTTGAGGATTTAGATTTTGCAAAGATAGATACTCACAGGACATTGCGTAAAGGGTTTCCAGAAACTATTTTTTGTCAAGGGAAAACCATTCCACAGATATTGAAAATACTAAAAAGTATGTCTAACCATGATCACAATATCCTGGGAACAAGGGCAGACAAAGGAGTATATAACGCTGTAAGAAAGGTCTATGATAATGTAGAGTATAATGAAATCGCAAAGACTTTTGTAATAGAAAAAGAAAAGGTAAAATTAAAAAGCGGTAAGATTTTGATTCTCAGTGCCGGAACAGCAGATATTTCTGTAGCAGAAGAAGCTGCTGTAACTGCTCAAATAATGGGTAACAAGATTGATAAGGTTTACGATGTAGGAGTAGCTGGCATTCATAGATTATTGGCCTACAAAGAAAAAATTTTTAAGGCAAATGTTATTATCGTGGTTGCAGGCATGGAAGGTGCCCTAGCAAGTGTCGTAGGCGGTTTAGCTTCAAGCCCGGTAATTGCAGTTCCAACAAGTGTAGGCTATGGTGCAAGTTTTAAAGGCATCGGCCCTTTATTGACAATGCTTAATAGCTGTTCCCCTGGTGTAGCCGTTGTTAATATTGACAATGGCTTTGGTGCTGGGTATTTTGCCAGCTTAATAAATAGGTGAAGAAAAATGAGGATAGCGTATTTTGATTGTTTTTCAGGCATTAGCGGGGATATGATACTGGGAGCTTTAGTGGATATGGGTTTAGATATTGATTATCTAAGAAAAGAGTTTAAAAAATTAAGTATCTCTGGCTACGATGTAATGGCAAAAAAAGTTGAGAAAAATCATATTTATGGAACAAAAGTTGATATTACCGTAAGGGATAAGCAAACACACCGTAATTTAAGGGATATTAACAAGATAATTGATGATAGCACATTAGGTGGGCAGGTGAAGGAATTGAGTAAAAAGATATTCCTAAGGTTAGCTAAGGCAGAGAGTAAAGTTCATAATGTGGACATAAATAAAATCCATTTTCATGAAGTTGGTGCAATAGATTCCATATTAGATATTGTAGGAGTATCAATAGGATTAAAAAAATTAAATATTAAAAAGGCGTATAGTTCCTATTTACCTCTTGGCACAGGCTTTGTCAAATGTTCACATGGGCTTATTCCTATACCTGCCCCAGCAACGGCTCAATTGATAAGGGGTATTCCTGTTTATTCAACAAATGTCAATGGAGAACTAGTCACTCCCACAGGCGCCGCCATTATTACTACTTTAACCAATAATTTTGGCAAAATGCCATTGATGAGTATCGATAAAGTTAGTTATGGTGCAGGGAAATCTAATTTTGAGCAGCCAAATTTATTAAGAGTCTTTACAGGAGAACTAATAGATGAAAGTGATTACGCTGGCGATGTTACAAATATGATTGAAACCAATATCGATGATATGAACCCAGAGCATTATGAGTATATAACTCAAAAATTATTTAAGGGCGGTGCCTTAGATGTGTTTTTTACAAATATTTGGATGAAAAAGAACAGACCCGCTGTTAAACTTAGCGTTATCTGTGCTTTGGAAAAAACCAATAGGTTAATAGATATTATTTTCAATGAAACTACAACTTTGGGGGTGAGAGTTTATAAAACTAAGAGAAGAAAACTATTTGTTGAGAGGGAAAAAGTTAAGACAAAATATGGGGAAATTAATATTAAGATTGGGAAGTTAAATAACAAAGTTAAAACAATTTCTCCAGAGTATGAGGATTGTAAGGGAATAGCCGAAAAGAACGATATACCCCTAAAGGATGTTTACGATTTAGCTAAGATAAGCTACTTTTCTAAACAGAAAGTAACGCCTCATCCACTAAGTCACCAAGACACAAAGAAGTAATATGTGATATGTAATGTGTGAAGGGTAAAAAAGCCTCTTTACTACATGTTACACATTACTTGTTGTCTTTCGCCTCTTTAAAATTTTCAGTGTCTTCAGTGATTAACTTTTCTTATAATAGGTAAGTTTTCCTAAAGAAGTAATGTCTATAGAGCTTTGTTGGATATCCCCTATGGGAAACCTTTTTTAGCCTGGAAATTGGTTGATAGTTATTAGTTCTTGGTTCTTAGATGATGAAATCCTTTGATTAATTAAATTGACAACATTCCAACTGGCAACTTACGAACTATTAACTAAGAACTACTGGCGAGGTTGTTTTGCATAGATACCAAAAGCCCTTTAGTAAAACTAAACTATTACAAAAGATATGGGTCTAAGTAAGGATATAAACATAATTCAGATAACTTCTGAAAAAAGAGAGAAGTTAAAAGATAGAATAGTTCGTGAGATTCCATTAACCATATTGGTAAATGATAAAGAACTTATAACCCTGCAGTGTAGTCCTGATAAACTAAAGTATTTAGCCATTGGCTTTCTGCTTTCCGAAGGCTTTATTAAAAAAGGCACAAGGATAAAGCATATAATATTGAATGAGAGAGGTTGGTATATTGGAATAGATTTGGAAGGAGATTCTCCAATTGTTAAGAATTTACCTTTTAAAAGGGTAATTAGCTCAGGGTGCAGCGGGGCAGTTACTTTTTACAGGGATATTGATGCTAAAGATTGTGCTCCCTTGAAAAGTCAGATTAAGTTTTCTCATGAAGATATATCCAATTTAATAAAGAAACTGGAGAAAAGGTCTTTAACTTTCAAGGATACAGGAGGAGTTCATTCCTGTGCCTTAGCTAACCAAGAAGGGATAGAGGTATTTGCTGAGGACATTGGCAGACATAATGCGGTGGACAAAATCTTTGGGAAATGTTTTATAGAAGGAATTCCAACTCAAGACAAAGCTATTTTAACAAGTGGAAGGGTGAGCTCAGAGATTTTAATTAAGATAGCAAAGAGAAAAGTCCCCATCATTGTCTCTCACTCAGCACCTACAGATCTAGCGGTAGATTTGGCAGAAAGATTGAATCTTACCTTAATTGGTTTTGCGAGAGGACGCCGAATGAACATCTATACCCATAATTATCGGATTATATAAGAGAAAATAACTATTTAGTCACCAAGTCACAAAGAAGTAATATGTAATATGTGAAGAGTAAAGAAATCTTTTTACTTATTATCGTCAATTGAGTTTTTGTGACGATGTGTTAATGTGTGAACACGTCTTTTCCATTTTCTTATTTT
>Ga0114934_10001909_pt1 | contig 13471 bp, 23 predicted proteins | sample 4SBtaG_2_FD_99695 | JGI IMG/M metagenome (GOLD analysis project Ga0114934, IMG submission 99695) | Deep subsurface microbial communities from Kolumbo volcano to uncover new lineages of life (NeLLi) - 4SBTROV10_white metaG | ecosystem: Environmental > Aquatic > Marine > Volcanic ... | reverse complement strand
GGCAGCGCCTGTAACAGTTTCCCCAACAGTAAAAGACCCAGAGGCCGCTACAACTAATGTAACTGTACCTAAAGGGTACGTAGAAACGGAAGAAGAAGAAGACAAACGAGCAAGTGATTGCGTTACTTGCTCAACTGTCCATAAATTAATGCCTCTGTTTGACCATTCTGCAAATAGAATGTTTAAAGACCTTCTAGCGGTAGCAGAATCGTATCCTGTACGTAATTCTAAACCGCATCTTTCAAAGGCTTCTTCCGTAACTTCAGCCATATTTAGGTTGAAATCATAAGATCCAGAAGTTGCCATGCTCTTATCTCCTTAAAGGACTGTTTAATCCTCTCATTTCATTAACGAGTCTATTTTATTTTCTAATCGATCAAATCGATCAAACATTCTATTTATATCTTTTGCCAAATCATTTTTAGTAACATAATCTTTGGCAACTTCTTCTCTTGTTTTATTTAATAGTATCTCAATTCTTTGAACATTACTATGGTGAGCTTTAAGAAAATAAAAACAAACAGCCCCAGCTAATGTGAGAACACTGTTCCACATGTATGATGTCATTTCATCCATTTTAATACGACTTAACAACTTCTATAACAATGCTGTAACTATCACCTGAACTATGACCTGTCGTAGTCAGCAGAATATCACCTGTGACCCCAGTTCCAGCATAGTTAGGAAGACCAGCTACTTGACCAGAAAGATCTACAGTATCCGTATAGTCAGCGGGTAACCCTATCGCAACAACATTTGTTGTTGCATCGTATAAAAGAGTTGCCGACATGCCTACTGTGGAAAAAGTAATTTTACTTATACTAATAGATGATACTGATTCACCTTGAGCGTTGTTAGAGAGAGTAGACATATCTATCTTCTTAACTGCCGACTCTCCCGTTCCATCACTAAGGTTAGTTAGATAAAAAACCGCTTTTTTATCGCCATCTTGTAGCTTTGTTGCACTAACTGCATCTGCCATAACTTACTCCTTAATTACCTTAAATATTAATTAAGCTACTTGTACGTACTCAATTATAAAAGTAAAAGAACCAGCCGTAGTAGCATCCTCCGTATTAGTAATATTACAATAGATGGTGCGTTCTGCTGATGCATATTGAACAGAAGCAGGAGCCGTGGCAGCGTCTTGAGTTTGAAGAACAAGAGATGTTACCGTAACGTTTCCAACAACAACAGTTGTACCAGCATCCAATATTTCATCTGTTTGAGCGGCAACAATTTGAGCACCCGAACTTGTTGTACCAACTTCATAACCAATATCACCAGAACCAATAACAGGTGATGTAACACAAAAGATTTTAATGTCTGTTATAATAGTGTTGGCAGGTTGCGTAAATTCACCAATTGCAGGACTATCTCCAGCGGTAGTGTTAACTGTAACACCAGTAGCAAAACCCACATGCTTAATATACTTATCTGTAACAATTCCTGTTGAAGCAATATCACAAGTGGTTGTTTCAGCACCTGTTGTAGCGTTAGTGTTAATAACTTCAAAGCCGTTTTCGGAGCGGACGGGACCGCTAAAAGTTGAATTACCCATAATAGGTTACTCCTTACAAAGTATACGACTCTATAGTCTTGTAAGCGTCTGCTGGGGCAGTCTATAAAGTCAAAAATCCCAGAAAATAAGGAGAGAGTTTCCCCTCTCCTTAATTCAGTTAAGCGCCGGGAGAACCATACACGCAACGTGGGTCAGAGTAACCGAAGCTATAACGCTCACGGGCTTTGTACCGTACATTACCTGTATCGAAATCACCTTCCATCTTAGTAGACATAGGCATACGTTCAAAATGAACGAAACCTCTTGGTGCGTCCGTTTTAATAAAAAACGCATCCGTGTCTGAAAGATAATGATTAACCGTATAGCCATTAGGAAGCATACCCATGTTTCTTATGGCGTTTACATCATTATCAGAAGTACTAGGACGAAGAGTAGACTCGAGAAGACGATCCGCAACAAATTGTAGTGCTGGCGGAACAATCAACTTCATACCCCGTACTGATACCCTCAGACCTTTTTCGTCAACAAAACCCGCTATATCAATAAGCGAATTTTCAAGACTAGTCTCGTTTAAATCAGCCGCAGTTGCTGGCTCATTAGCAAGATCATTGTTATTGGTAAGTGGATGGTCAGTAGCGCAAAGCTCTTTTCCATCACCACCAGTAACAGTAGAATCAAAAGCGGAGTTTAATACAGCAGCCGCTTTAACTTGCTTAGTATTAGCCATACTACGTGCTAACGCTTTAGTGTAACGAGAAGCAAGACGATCATAAAGATTATCCTCGATAGCTTCCTCAGTAATTGAGAAAGCAAGAGCAATAGTCTCATGCGTGTATCGTGCAGTATATGCTTCTTGTGCATCATCAAAGCTGACCGCTGATCCTTCACCTTTAACAGGTGCAGTACCAAACCCAGCAAGCATTACTTCTTCTTCGAATGCTCGCTCTGAAGATTCTGTATCAAAAATCTCAGCAGCTTCATTATCATACCTAGCGTACTCTAACCCAAATAAGGCATTGAGGCCAGGCTCTAGCTCTTTAGCTAGTTGTGCTCTACTTATAGCCATTTCTCAATTCTCCTATACGCCAGTGGTTGAAGGTGTACCAGATGCAATGGACCCAACAGGTGCATTGAACGGGTTGTTCAACCTTACGATTGCGCCGATTCCGGCAGATGCAAAATCTTCGTTCTCAGGATCTTCAACCCATCCTAAGACACGTAGTCCCAAGGAGTTGGTTGTAGCCAGAGTACTGATAGCCAAACGACCTAGTGAAACACCAGTAGCATCTGTACCCGTTATACCTGTAGAAAGATTTGCGTTTAGAAAGACACTTGCGCGAGCAGTTGCCTTACTTGTCCACGAAGCATCCGTAGCAATTACATATAGCTGATTAGGATCATCTACAATAAATGCTTTAACTGGATGATTACTATCTGCACCTGATCCAGGCCAGTAGTTACTCCATGTTGTTTTTCCAGTGACGCTAGAAACATACTCACATCCTTGAAATACGCCTAGATGACTAACAGTTCCACCAGCAGCGTTAGCTGTATGGTCGATATATCCAGAAGCAAGAGGAATAACCAATTGTCCGTGATAGATCTTGTCACTGTTGTCAGAGGCAATTTCGTAAGGAGTATATCCCGTAAGGCCAGTGGAATTGGCTCCTCCACCTAACTTATTTAGGGGGCGAAGACCAAAACTTCCGTTTGAATTAGCCATTTAGTTTTCTCCTAGTCCTCACTCTGAGGACCTCCAAAAGTTACACTTGAACTCCTATCAGGTCTGCTGATAGGCATTGCCGGATGTTGCTCTCGAGCTAACTCGTTATCAACAGCCGTCATTTGATCCTTGGCTTGGCCAAGAAAGTATTCATTCCGCGACTTAACTACATCTTCAGGAACTCTGGCTAAAAGAAGTCCTCCTACTCCGATTACTCCTGCATGTTTACCGTCTTCAACGGTAGGAATATCAAAGTCAGGAAACTCTTCTCCGCGAACCAACTCATATCCCTCACGGGATCTAGCTGATACGTTTTTCCGATCATCAAAGCCCATAACACTTTCCCTAATCCAACGGTGTTTATAACCTTCGGGTGCGGGAGGCGCATCTAACATTGATGGCGGCTTCCATGGTTCCTTGCGTGTTTGCTTAACACGGGTCTCATTTGCGCGGGGCGTCCTTGGTGACTTTTGGCGAGTTGTGTTCTCTTCGTTCATGATTAACTCCTATTTTACGTATTTAGCGTATTCATCAAGTGGTACATTTAGCTTTTTCGCAATAGCAACTTGAGAAGGCGTTAATCGCACAGTTTTACGTCCACCTCTATTGCGGGATGCGGAAGTTTCGGCTGACGCAACCTTTTTACTTCCACCCGTTTTTGGCTTTGCTCCAAGTTTATGAGGAAACTCAGATTGAAGCCGTTTATCAAGCTCAGAATAGTACTCATCTGATTGCGGGTCAAATTGTTCATCCTCAACTAAACGCCGATGAACCCCAAAAGCGGCATATGTCATAACTTCATCGTTGCCAAACCACTCATTCCGTGCTGCCCACTCTTCTGCTTTAGGGTCTGCCTTTGCCGGAGGTTGTTGAGGAGCAACGGGTTCTGGAGCAACGGGAGTTTGTGAAACTTCTTCCCCTTCCTCTTTAGAAACCTTTTTAAGCTTGCCTTTTTCAACTGCAAGCTCTGATAAAGCTTCTTGAACATCCACTATTTTATCCACATCACCTGTTTCGTGAGCTTCTTTTAAAAGTTGTTTAGCTGATTGAATTTGAGTCGTTACTCTGGTATCGAACTCTTCCTGAAAACCTTTATCAAGTTGTTCTAAACGTTTTTTAAGGTCCTCGTTTTCTGATCTTACATTTTCAGCGTATTGAACAGCAGACTGTTTCTGTCTCTCTTCTTCACGCATTCTTTTTGTAAGTTTATCTATCCTAGACTTAACTCCAGAGCTATATTCTTCTAGCTCTTCTTCTGAGGCAGACTCTTCTGCAACTACTTCAGGAGTTTCCTCTTCAGTTTGTTTAACTTCCTCTTCTGAAGATGACTCTTCAGAAATATCTACATCAACAGAAGATTCTTCCGAATCCCCTATATCAATCTTCTTTTCTTCAGTCGGCATGATCTATTCTCCATGATCTATTTCTTCTTTCTATACATGTTTAATATCATCAGGGTCTTTAATAGTAGCAATGACTTCGTCATCGTTGATGATACGAACTTCGCCACCGTCAATTTTAAATCGAGCGCCAGCATAACGTCCTATGCAGATCCAATCACCTTTCTTGCACCACGGATCACTGTCCGATCCAAACTTGTTAGAGTCTTGGTACGCCAAAGGTCCAACCTTTAAGACATAGGCCACAACGGTAGCTAACGCCTCACGGTCTCGTATCTGGTCTGGGATTAAAATTCCACCGTCACTGGTCGCTCTACCTGCATAAGGCATTACTAAAATGCGCCATCCGGTGGGTTGAGGTAGTCTTTCGCTTAACGATACATCTAGCAAAGAAGGATCGAGAACTCTTTCGTCTTTTTTGACGTAAGCTGATTTCTTTTTATCTTTCTCTTTCTCTGCTATATGTTCGGGAACATATAGTTTCTTGGTCATTCTAACTCCTGTTTCTCCAAATAATCTTTAATTTCTTGCTCTGCATATTCAAGCCCTTTTAACTCACCTACAAGTTCTCTGTAAGATTCCAAGTCTCTAGGGTTTCCGTGAAGGATAGCATCCTTAGTCAGTTCTGCACGGTTTTGAATTGATTTTAAAACGTTATAAGCAAACGTGGTAGGGTCTGCCATTAAAACGTACCTTTAAAATTCCTTGGTTTAGCTGTACTTTTCTTTATCTCTTTAGGGGTAGGTATACCTAAAAGATCCCCCATTCCCATCGCCGCTTTATTTGCCGCTATAGCTTTTTTAAGGGCGGCTGGATCACTTTTAGCAGATCCGCCTCCGTTATAGCCAAAGTTGTACCCTTCATCATCAGTTACAACAGAGAAAGTTCCATCAGGATTCTGTATAACAGCAGTACCGGCTCCTTGTTGCTCTTGTTGAGCCTCTGCTTCTTTTCTGGTTTTTACCTTGGCAGGAAACGTAGGGGGTTTTATTCCTCCTTCCCTAAAAGACATTCGGCTAGGTCTGTTTAATTCATCTGAATAAGATTGAGCTTCGTCTTCTTTAACAAATTTAATATTATCCGGCATTAGAAAGTTCCTTTGCCACCGTTATCATTATAGGTGAAACCTTTAACTTGAGCGGGGGGTGTGCCTTTAACACGTGCCATGCCACCGTCTGCAAAACCTTTTGACTTCCTACTATAGTCATCAGTTCCAAGATTTGCCCTAATAGCCTGTATATCTGATTTACCAGCATTTTCTGAATAGGTTTTCCAAAACTCCCTTTTTTCGTCTGGCGTTAGATTTTGTATTTCTCCAACTTTATTACGAGCCATTTTAAGAGCGTTAGTAATTATTTTCTTCCTTCTAGATTTAGGTTTATTTACACTACCAGATGAAGAACCACCCTTGTTGTAACCGTTCATTTTCTTTGCTGTTTTCATAAGACTACTCGCCTTTCCTTTAGAAATACCCATTTGCCTAGACATTTGATTTATACCAGCCATCTTAATCTCCTTGTTTTTTAGTAACAGACTTTAAGTTCTTTTCCTAGTGTTTTTTTTCTTAACCGATTTTACCCTACGTGGTTTACCAGCAGGTTGACCTAATCTTTTCTTTTGAGCTATTCTAGATCTTTTTTCAGAAGAAGTAAGCTCACGGGCAGTTTTAGGCGTTTTGCTCGAGACTCGTTTACTTGGCCTACAATAAGGAGTACCCCTCTTTTCTCCCTTCTTTCGACCACAAGCCTTACCTGTTCTTACATCAACCCAATCTTCTTTAAACCAACGTTTAAGAGCCGCTCCTTTTTTGGTTTTACGAACAGCCATTAGAATACTTTTACTTTCCGACCACCGTGTTTAGGAAGAACAGCACCGCAGCCATTTGTTCTAAGAATGCCACCTTTTGCTCTTTTAGCTGATTTATTACCCCAGTTACTTGCTCCAACCTTTCTACACTTGGCAATTGCTCCAGACGCATAAGCAGAAGGAAAAACTTTATACCTTGCTTTTACTTTACTATAACAAGCGTCTTTAGTAGCCATAACTAATCCTTATTATAAAGGTTATCAAAAGTCACAGAAGGATCCATATAACTGCCATCACTTTCAGCGTTATGCATCCACTGACTTGGCTTGAAATCAGGCGCTCCTTCACCCGTTTCCCAAAGAGCAGGACTTGTTGTCCTAACTCTGTTATTGGGTAACGCAATAATATTTCCTGTCCAACTTCCAGCGTCCGTTAACTCAATAACGTGACTCTGTTTATGTTGTGCTGGGTCATCAGCAATATCTGATTCTGTGTAATCAACTGTAAACATGTACTTGCCTGTATAAAAATCTCCGTCAATCTTACAAATCCAGGGACTTGAACTAGTTCTATCATACTTAATAACAGAATGATAGTGAGAGCTACAGTCCCAAGGTTGAGCATGATGCGTAACCATTCTATCGGGCCACTTATCTAAAGGAGTATCTGCAACTAAAGCCGTTATAGGCATTCTAGCCCACATAGCCCCACCATGAACATTCTCTTCGTCCGTATCGTCACTTTCGCATCCAGTAAATATTAACTGAAAACTTAAACATCTATCCGGAACTGTATTAACTGCAATCGCCATAGCATGGAGATATTCTCCATGATACTGCTCATGATTATGCGTAAACTCTCTTCGCACCCAACAATGAAAATGCGGGATGTTGCTTTGTAAGTACGGCATTAAGCTCTTTTTCTGCCCGCACCACCTTTAGAAAAACCTTTTTTCTTCATACCGCCTCTGGCATAACCTTTTTTCTTGCTCATGCCTCCACCCATCATTTTCTTACGGGTTCCACCTTTTTTCTTCATCATAGTTTCTATCCTTACTTTTTAAACTAACATTTCCAACGTCTTCTAGCCTGTCTTATCCTTGAATTAGGATTGTTCCTTGTTTTAGCAGAACTTCTTTTTAACTGACCAAGTGACCTCGCGCAATATGACTTTCTTCTTTTAGCAGCCTTACTTCCTCTTTTAACTTTACCCGTAACCGCTGTTTTTAACTTAGACCCTGGATTTTTCCTACGATAAGCCTTTACGCCTTTTGCCGTCATTCCGGCTCCACTTTTGGTGGGGCGATAGTTTGCTCCTTTTCCTTTGGTGGTTTTTCGGATGGGTCGTTCTCTTTTTCTTGCCATGGTGGTCTACGCCTATCCCATTCGTTTCATGTGAAACAGTCAAAAAACATTTTAAACATCATATCATAATATCCATAGTATTAAATGAAAAAAAGCCTCTACAAAAAACATCTATCTATTCTCCACGGCCAGCGGTTCCTTGGTTAATTCTTTCCAAGTTAACGTCTGCCCTTAATAAAGCTATATCTTCTTGAGAATCAATTTTGTCACGGGTAATTTCCTGACGCTCACCTTCTCTTTTCTCTTCGAACTGTTGTTTAACCGCAAACTCGTTTGCCTTACGCTCTATGTCCGAAGCTTTTATGTCGAGTTCCTTAGAACGCAATTCAACCAACGGATCAACCTCACCTTCTGGAGGTGGCATCAAAGCAGCCATAACCTCTTGAGTATATTGAGCTATTAATTGAGCAACTTTCGACTCTACATCCATTTGAGGAGGCTGTTGTCCTGTTTGTTGTGCCTGTTGTGCCATAACCGTCATCTCAGCCATTGCAACACCCCTTGCTTTAAGTGCTATGTGTTCGCATAAATGCGCCTGTAAGAGGCCAAAAACAGCGGGGGTAGTAGAAGGTATAGGCGTCATCATAAAAGCTATATGAGCCTGTATATGGGCGTCATGATCCTGTGTAGGAAAGGCTTGAAGCATTTCTTGTATTACAGACCTCGCATTCTCAATGCCGGGATCAATAGGTTGAGGCGCAGTAGGCGCTGGTAGTAGAACATCAATGTTTTGGACTCCTATCGCCTCATATATTCTCCGATATGCCTCATATAAGTTGTGCATTTGCGGATTTGTCTGTGCTAACTCTAATTGTGTCTGTGCCAAGGCCAATCTTTGCGACATTGAAAAAATATTTGGGTCAGAAACGGGTACAATATCGATTCTATCGTCAAAATCGGATTGTTTTACGCTAGTTTCAGCACCGTATACGTTATATGGGTACACGGGAGGTAAAGATTCTGCAAAAATCTTAGCCAACATGTTAAATTCTTGCTTTTGGGCGTAGTGCATACGCTTATGGATAGCTGACATGACCTTAGAACCACGTTCCAAGAGAGCAACAGTCGTTCCAACCGCTGCTTTTTGGTTACCATCGCCTACTTGTAGGTCTGCGATAGCGGCAAAACGTCTTCCAGCGTCCACAACGAAGCCTAAAAGCTGACTTAATGTCGCGCTTGGCTCTTTATACGGAAGTGGCATGATACTTTCTCGAAGAGCACCACCGGGGACATCAATATCGCGAAACTCACCAGGAGAAAGAGGTTCATCAGCATCACGAATCCGAATACCGCGAGCTTTAAAGCCAGCAGGAAGGTTAGCCAGAGTACCTGCATCGATTAATTGCCTCAAAATAGACGTTGCAGAGCGACCTAGCCCTCCAATCATGTGTAAAAGACCAAATCCGTAAAAACCTAGGCCTGGTAAAAACTTATAATGCGTAAAATACTGTAATTTTCTGTAATATTCGTCATTTTCAGCCCAATTTCTTCTTACAGACAGTACCGTTCCGCTTCCTTCGTCAATTGTAACGATATAAGGAAGCTTAATACCTGTTACTTCGTTATCTAAAGGACTCCTATGCTCAAAACCCTTTAAATCTAAGTCTACGTGCATCTCCAAAAGGGTGCAATCATCACTGTCCGTGGTTTTTTGGATGCCCATAAGGTTTCTTTCTTTCTCACGAAGCTCATCTTCGCCCTCATAAGGCTCCAAATCGACATCCCTATAGAAACCAGCGGCCTGAAACTTACGAACAGAGTTCTCATCCATACGGGTAACGTGGGTAATGCGGGAGGCAGACTGTAAATCCGTAGCATTATACGGAACAATCAGGTCGTCAGCCGGAATAAACCGCGAAACAGCACGATCCAGTATGTCATCAAAGTAAGTTTTCTTAAAAGCACTGCCCGCAAGCGGAAGATAAAACAGCAAACGATCCATCTCAGGGTCGTATTCTTCCATAACAGTGGTTATTTGATAATTCATAAACTCAGCAACACGCTGTGACTGAGCTTCAACTTCAGGATTTGACGCTCCAAGGATCAATGTCCGTACAGGACCAGAGCTTGGAAGTAGCTCTTTGTAAGCTTGCGCTTGAAATTGGGTAACAGCTTCCGCAATAACAGGGTGGGTAACACCGCTCGAGCCTCTAAAAGGCTCTTCTCTGTCTTCGTACTTAACACCTAGTAAGTCCAGACCGTTACGATAAGTATCTTCCCACTCATCACGACTGTTTTTATCATCTTCATAAAGAGAAATAAGTTCTGACGATATATCCATCAGATCTCTTTCGTCCAGAATCTCTGCAAGATTTGCATCTTGCTCCGCCATCAACTCTTCCTGAACAGCGTCTTCAAAATTAAGAACTACAGAACCATCTTCTTCTTCTGTTATTTCTGTTGGTTCCTCAATAACCTCAATTTCTTCTTCTTCTTCGAACTCTTGAGGCATACCTTGTGAAGGCATTGCGCTATCAATAAGAGATATTGGTGTGTCAGCCATTATTTAGATACCCCTTTAAATTTTTCAAAACTGCGGAGGCCGCCCAAGCCAAGCATCCCTAATAAAACAGGCATCATGACCGATAGATCCATTACGGGTAACTGTACCAGATAGCCTGATTGAGCCAGTATAAAAACTAATATCGGCTGCAGAACATAAGTATAAGCTAAAGCAACACCGCATGTCCACCCTATAAACGGACGCCAGCCCGCAACGAACATGGATCTGTGCTGTCCTTCCGCTTTGTTTATGTCTAATTGAGCTAAATCGATCTGGGCAAGGTGTTTTGTAAGTTCCGCCTCGATCTCTCTTTTGGCTTTAGCAGCCGCTTCTTTATCTTCTGGGAGAAAACGACTTACGACATCTCCCACAACAGGCAACAGTTTAGGTATAAGTGCAGCTATCATTTCTTGTTACTCATGTAAGCAGTCATACCCATATATGCACCAACCACGCCCGCTTGTCCAATATAAAACAAACCAAATAGATCAGATAGAGCTTTTATTCGCTCATCAGGAAAGATGGGTAGAAAGACTGCTGACGTAAAAAACAGCATAGACCACATGGAGACCCACGCCATGTGGCGCTGGGCATCGGACTTTTGGTGCTTATCGACTGCTTCTGCTATGACGAGTTCTTTATCAGAAACAACACCGTCACCATCAATATCAAGATCATTATGTACACTGTTTTTTTGTAGCTTTTTCTGGACCATAATGCGGAACAGTTAGCTTGGACCCTTTTCTTTTAAAAAGAAGCCTCCTGCTGAAACAACTATTCCTATAATAGAAACAGAAGTTATATCAATCAGTACGCCAGCGCCTACCAATATAACGCCAACAGCTCCACATGTTGAAGGCTCAATAGCACGATCTTTAATCCACTCTAACATTAACATCTCCTAATAATATTGACGGGAATGAACCACCGTAATGTCATCTTCTTCTTCATCCGAGTCAAGTCTTACAAATCCACCTTTACGGTATCTAATAAGTGCCATCGACATACTGTCGCAGTAATCGTCATTATCGCCATGGGGAAACGCCGCACACTCGTCAATCACCTCTTCCGCAAACCTCCTATCGGGCGCCCAAACCTTGCCAGACTCAAAAATAGGTGCGACCATATGCATCCTTGTATGCTTATCACGGCCCTTGGACGGTGTATAGTTTACCACCGGAACACCCGTTGCCCGTAACTCGTCCGTGAGCGGTGTACCAGTAGCCTTCGCCTCAATAATCACCATATCCGGCTCCCAGTAATTGTACTCCTGAAGTGCTTTCGCCTTTAATTCGGGAAAGTCCCACCGTCCACGCTGCGCATCCATAAGTATAATCGCCTCTGGGTCCCCCTCGTTTGGCTTAAACACACCCCAAGTAGTAATGGCAGAATAATCCGCTGTCTCCTTCTTCGAGAACGCCGTATCATAACTCTGCATAATATAACTTACCGGAGGGATCTCTTTTTTCTCCCACTTGTTCCACCACTCCTTCTTTATAATTGCACCCTCTTCGGCAACAGGATTCTGCTGCCATTGTGCATTCCACTTGCCCAAGGACAACGAAGCCTTGACCCTTAACAATTCTTCCTTCTTCCAGAACTCCGGCCACAGAACCTTGTCGCTGGGTAAGATTGCCGGAAACTCGACCACGTCCCACTGATCGGACATAACATCTGAACCTTGGGCCTTGAGCAGTTTGCCAGTAAGATCTTTAAGTGACCATCGCGTCATAACAATAACAATAGACCCCCCTGGCTGGAGTCTCTGCCGTGGACCAGAAGTATACCACTCGTAAGCACTTTCCATGGCCGTCTCAGAAAGTGCGTCCTGCTCTGAATGCGGATCGTCAATAATCAGCAAATCAGCACCACGACCTGTAATCGCACCACCAACACCTGCCGCATAATATTCCCCTCCTTGGCCCGTTTCCCATCGACCAGCAGCCTTGGAATCAATCCGTAAATCCACATCAGGAAAAATATCTTTATAAACCTGTAGCTCCATAAGGTTCCGCACCTTTCTTCCAAAACGCACCGCCAACTCCGCCGTATGAGTTGTCTGGATAATTTTGAGCTTGGGATTTTTTCCGATCAACCAAGCCGGAAGTAAATAAGATGCAAACTCAGATTTTGTATGACGGGGAGGCATATTGACAATGATCCGTGAACCGGGAGTCTCTGAAAGCTTTTCAAATAGTGTAGAAATTTTTTTGTGATGGGTCCCCTCTATGAAGTTCTCATAAACGTACTTTACAAAAACCATAAAATCTTTCTGGGCTTTTTCACGGACAATTAGTTTTTGTTGCTGTTCCTCGAGAGCAAGAACCTCACGGATAACGTCTTCAGACGCATTTAACAAAGGACACCTCCTGATGTATGATGGACAGATTATACCGGATCACGGTCCAATGACAAGTAGTTCAAATTATTTATGTCAAACACTATCTTCCGTTGCACGTCAGATAGTGGGGCGCCCGATTTTCCCCACCGAAAATGGGCGGGCGGGTCTGAGATCAATCGGGATTGGATCTAAGTACCTAGGAACGAAACGGGAACAGAAGAAAACGCCAACTGTTCCCATTGTTGATTATGTATGGCAGTATCCGTCCGTTTCAATTTGCAAATACATCCCGCACCATCTGACAACGATTGAATTATCGCTAGATGGTACAACGCTATTTCTAAACTGCTTCCACGTTTGACCGTCCGGTGATTGCAACCATTTCTTTTCAAGCGATAGTATCTGATTGTCATTCATAGGGACTTGGTCAACAGTATCATTGTATGGCATTATGTCCATCTCATTATTGTAATCACCATCAACGAACATTTGATAGCCATCTATTGAGCACGTGCCATCGCCTAATAATATTTCTTCCATCATGATCATACCAGCTAATATTAAATCACATGGCGCGTCATGTTTTTTATCGTGGTTGATTTCAAGTTGATGCTTTTCCATTAGCGATTTAGTTTGCCAAATTGTATCAACACGATTTGACCACTCACGAACACTTTTATTTTTTAATGTCTCATAATTTTGAGTAGTGTATATTTTTGTAAAGTCTGACATTTTGCTTTTCCTTTCAAAAAAAGCGGGAGGCAATGATTGCCTCCCATGGTTTTATTTTTCAGTTATATTGAATTGAGTAT
>Ga0114934_10001907_pt1 | contig 13481 bp, 8 predicted proteins | sample 4SBtaG_2_FD_99695 | JGI IMG/M metagenome (GOLD analysis project Ga0114934, IMG submission 99695) | Deep subsurface microbial communities from Kolumbo volcano to uncover new lineages of life (NeLLi) - 4SBTROV10_white metaG | ecosystem: Environmental > Aquatic > Marine > Volcanic ... | reverse complement strand
GCAAATGAGCCTGAATTTGACCGCCTTAAGAAAGGCGATTGATGCCCTGGAGTGCTCCCCTGCGATAGCGAAAAACAAAAAAGTCGATCTATCGGATGATGATCTTCTGGCAAGGATCCGCGCTGGAATCGCTCAGAACTTTAGGACCGCCTACGAACAATGCTGGAAATTCACCCGGCGGTGGATTCGCGAAAACCGCGGTGCTGATGAAGCGAATTACCCCCGCACACGCAAAGAATTGTTTCGCATGGCATCTCAAAACGGCCTAATATCAGATCCTCTGCCCTGGTTTGAATATGGAAACGCCAGAAATCTTAGCTTTTACACATACGATGAAAACGGTGCTGAACAGGTTTACCAGATTGCAATCAAATTTGTCCCGGATGCCAAATTTCTTCTCAAACAAGCGGGCAAAAGTATCAATCGCCTAAAATGCAACTGGATGTGCTGGACAGAATCGGTGGGGGCGATGGTTTTGCTTCTGGTTTGATTTTCGGTTTACTGGATGGTCATTCGCCGGAAGAAGCACTTCGCCTGGGTTGGGCACACGGTGCTTTATTGACCACTTACCCCGGTGACGTCAGCATGGCTTCTCTGGCTGAAGTAGAAGCGCTGGCAAAAGGTGGTTCATCCAGAGTTCAACGCTAATCGGAGAGACTGGCCAGAGAATGGATCTCCGGCCGGTCTTTTAATGTTTATCGGGCCATCCAGCCTCCATCAACGACCAGAATATGCCCGTTAACATAATTCGAGGCTTCAGAAGCCAAAAAGATCACGGCCCCGGCCAGATCATCCGCTTCACCCCAGCGACCAGCGGGGATGCGGCTGGTAATTTCCTTGTTGCGCGTTGGATTTTCCCGCAGGGCTTTGGTATTGTCCGTTTCAAAATAACCCGGTGCTATGGCATTGACCTGCACATTGCTTCTGGCCCATTCGTTAGCCAGGGCTTTGGTTAATTGTGCCACACCTCCTTTAGCTGCGGCATAGGCCGGTACCGTTATCCCGCCCTGAAAGCTCAATAAAGAAGCAATATTGATTATTTTGCCCGAGCCGCGGGCAACCATGGTTTTACCAACTTCGCGGCAAAGAAAAAACAGGGCATTTAAATTGGTCTCAATGACGGCCTGCCAGTCTTCGTCAGAATATTCCACTGCCGGCGCCCTTCTGATAATGCCGGCGTTATTGACCAGAATATCAATTTTTTGGTGTTTTTTCAGAATAGTGTCAATAACTTTTGTCAGCGTTGAACGATCGGTAATATCGACCGAAAAAAAGTCAGCTTGTAAGCCTTCTGTTTGAAGCAATTGCTGTGTATCCTGCAATCGTTCTTTATTGCGTCCTAATAAAATAACGAATGCTCCCGCTCTGGCCAGCGCAATAGCCATTCCACGTCCCAGACCACGGCCGGCGCCGGTTACCAGCGCAACTTTATTTTGCAGTCCAAACATTTTATTGAGATAAGACATCTTCCCTCCCGCTCATTGTTTACTTAAACAAACCAGATCGAATAAGGCAGAAAATGGATCATGCACTAATTTTTCTTTGTAATTGGGAATTTCGATGGCATACCGGCGGTAAAGGCCCAGATACTCAGGCTCCAGATTGCCGTAAAAAAGTGAAAATACGATTTGCCAGCGAGCGACCGGCGTGATTTGTTTGTGAGGCCAGGTATCGGGTCTTTTTAAATAAGGCGTCACATATTGTACAACATCCGCCAGCGCTACATTACGACTATTTTTGACCAGCCAAAGATTTTCGTTATCACAAACATAAACCATCTGAGCGATATAAGCATGCGCATTGAGATTAAAGATGGTATAGCTTAAACTTTTGGTGCGCTCCTCCTCCAGAGGAAAACGGCCGGGGGGTTCGATTTGTTTTTCAAACAAATAATCAACCACATGCTGCCGTGTCGCCTCAAACAGTGAGTCATTTTCTAAAAACCTGGCAATGGCCATTACCTGCGCACTCCACCAGGTGCTGTGATTGTTGCCATGCATTTTTTCTTTAATGCCGAAATCGCTTTGCGTTAACCATTTTAAGTAGACTCTTAACCATTCTTTAAGATGCGCTTGTTCTTCTGCAGGCCAACATCCGCTGGCCTGCAGAAAGCGCAAGGCAGGCATCAGTTCCACAAAACGATGCGTTTCGATAATACCAAAAGATCTGCCATTCGATTTATGGCGTACCGCCTGCGCATATTGCAAATGGGGCGCCATACGCGTTTTGGGATTGATAAACCAGGCTTTTAAAATTTCTCGAGCCTTTTGTGCTGAAAGCGTATCATCCAAAAAATAGGCTGCCAAACTCAGTGCCGTTAACTTGCGGTACATGTTCATCAGTAAATTTTTATGTCCAAGGAAACGACCCGGGTAGCGCAAGCCATCATGACGGATAAAAGGGCCATCCAGATTGGCAGAATCTGGCCACCAGTAAGGCGATTCACTGTAATAAGCATGAATATCGATATCTTTGAACGGTGCCCTTACACTCGTAATCGTTCGAATTGGTTCAGTCAGCGCATGTTGGGCCAGTTCGTTCAAAATCTGCAAAACAGAATGGATGGATTTGTTGGCCCGTTTCTGCTGTAGCGCCTGCACATCCTGTTCCGTTAACAGAATAAAGTCCCCGGCATGCAGTGAAGAAATTTTAAAAAGGCCGAGAAACAGCAAACCATAAATGATATATTTACGAACTTTTCGCATGAGGCTTAAGCGAAAAGGTTTAAATTAACGGCATCCATATCATCAAAAGCTTGATTTTCTCCTCCCATACCCCAGATAAAGGAATAGGCCTCCGTAGCTACCCCGGAATGAATAGACCACGAAGGAGAAATTACCGCCTGTTTATTGCGCATGACCAGATGACGGGTTTCTGAAGGCTCACCCATAAAATGAAACAGCAGCTGGTCTTCAGCCAGATTGAAGTAAAAGTAAATTTCGGTACGGCGCATATGTATGTGTGGCGGAAAGGTATTCCAGACATTTCCCTCTTTTAAATGCGTGATGCCCATAACCAGTTGCGCGCTTTTAACCCCTTCAGCATGAATGTATTTCTCAATGACTCGTGTATTGGCATGTTCCTGATCACCCAACTCCGTTTTTGCAGCTTGCGATTTTTTGATCAAGGTTGTGGGATAGGCCGCATGGGCCGGATAACTCAGCAAGTAGAACTCTGCCGGTTCTTCGGCCTTTTGACTGCTCATTTGAATCTCTTTGGCGCCCCGGCCAATGTACAGGCCATCCAGTGATTCAAGCTCATACGTCTGGCCATCCACTATCACCTGACCTTTTGCCCCAATATTGATGACACCTAATTCGCGTCGTTCACAAAAATAATCGGCAGCCATGGTTTGTCTGTTGGCGGTCAGAGCAATCGGCTGTTTTAAGGGCGCTGCTGAGCCGACGATAGCTCTGTCCAATTCCACATAAGTTAATTGCAAAAGCCCGGCATCAAAAAGTTCCTCAACCAGAAAGTAGTCTCGCAGTTCTTCAGAAGATAACATTTTGGCAGATTCGGGATCCGGTAAATATCGTATTTTCACGGAATGTTCTCCCTTTAAATTTCACTTAAGTCAAATAATTTTTCAGCTCAACGAATAATACTTTACATTTCTTCCCAGGGCTCTAAAATCAGATAATCCCCTTTAAAATCTTGGTTGCGCACTTCGATGACGGTGCGCTGATCCGGATAGCGGAAAAATTCGATTTGTGCCTGTCCATTAGCCATTTCAATGACATCGCTCCCCGTGGGAGTACCCAGATACCTTTGCAATTTTGCTCCCTGCAAAGCAGAAAAATATACCCGTTTGTTGTAATCCAGACTTCTTCGTCCCTGTTCATCCACGGCAGTGACGGTCAAAAGATAGCGAGACAATCCCATTTTTTTGACCTTCAAAAGCAATTTTTCGGCCTTTCCCGGTGGATTGAATTGGTATTTAATGGTCAACGTATCACTGCATACTCCCCGGCCATTTCCAAAACCATGAGCAATTAGCACATTTTCACCTTGTTGAAACGGCACCTGCCAGTTGAACCCCATAGCCGGAAATTGAGCAATATCTCTGCTCTTTTTACCTAAAGAACGCCCATTCAGCAGTAACTCCACCTGGTCACAATTGCTGTAAACACAAACCTCCCGGGCTTTGCCTTTTGCTCCATAGCGGTCCGTCCAGGTGTGTGACTCTATGTAGCAAAATGGATCTTGCTTATTCCAGTAACTCTTAAAAACATAGTAAGCATCCTTTGGCTGCCCTGCCCGGTCCAGCAAACCTTTTTGATTCATGTAGGGAATGGGATTTTCCGGTCGCAAAGGCGTGGCGAAATCTTTAAAAGCCCATTGAGCAGCCCCTGAAAACCAATCCAGTTTTTCCATAACATGCAAATGCCAGTCAAACAGATCCACAATATAATTTTCACTCCAATCACTACTGCGGGCGATGTTTTTAACCTTTGTCTGTATAGGAGCTTCTTCCCAACCCTGCTCCACCAGGCCTTCTCCTGAAATAACCTGTTCTGTGTGCCGGCCAACATGGCTCGCCCCACCGAATTCGGCATGAAAAAAACGTTTGTACTTTTTACGCGAGCTTTCCAGAGCTTTCTGATAATCTTTGTACACACCCGAATACCACCCGGCCCATATCGATGGCGAGAAAACATCAACAATACCCACAGCCCCCTGATATTTACGCACGGCCGTCACGCGCCCCGGATCCAGTGCGTGGGCAAGATCATTTAATTCACGCAACATCTTTTTTAAGCTGTCCGGGTTATCCCCATCCGGGAAGTCTGGCAACCAGTTTAATTCATTACCCAGTGACCAGATGATAATGGAAGGATGGTTGTAGTTTTGCAAAATCTGTTCTTTTAATAAATGTTTCGTGTTTTGTTGCCAGCTCTGCTGCCCCATTCCGCCCCGGCACCAGGGTAACTCGTCCCAGACGAGCAATCCCAGAGAATCACAGCTGCGGTAAACCTGCGGATCTTGTGGATAATGAGCCAATCGCACAAAATTGGCACCCATCTTTTTAATGGCTTCCATGTCCTTGCGATGTTGGGCATTGGGCATGGCCGCGCCATAACCGGCATGATCTTCGTGGCGATGCGTACCGCGTAACAGGAGGCGCTGCCCATTTAAAAAGAACGGGCCGTTTTCTTTGAATTCAAACCAACGATAACCAAATTTTTCCGAATAACTATCGATTACACCACTCTTTGATTCGATCTGAACCTTTAAGGTGTACAAATAGGGATGATCCGGTGCCCAGAGTTTGGGGCGTTTAAGTGCGGGTAATTGAATTGTCATTTCCGAACGCCCCTGCGCCAGAGTCGCTTTTTTGATCTTCTCTAATTTTTTGCTACCCTGCGCATCATTGAGATCGATCTTTACTCGCACCGTCTGTTTGTGTGCACTAACGATGTTTAATTTTAATTTTGTTTGCGCCACTTCTTCACTGACACGGGGCGTACTGATCAACAAACGGTCGAGGTAAGTCTGCGGTACCACTTCCAGCCAGACATCACGCGTTAATCCTCCATAGATAAAAAAATCCGATTTTTGTGAAGGAATAAGATCCCTGTTAAAAGCATTGGAAACGTAAACTAAAATTTCATTTCCTTTCCTGGGTAATAAATACGGCGTAATATCAAAACGAAAACCCAGATAACCACCCAGATGACTACCTACTTTTTTGTTGTTGACATAAACCGTGCATTCCATATTGGCCGCTTCAAAATAGAGCAATACCCGTTTACCTTTGGGTAAGTCATTGAGATAGAATGTCTTTTTATACCAGCTTCCTGCACGGCGATAGCCGGGTTCCATATCCACCACATCATAGCGATTCCAGGTGTGGGGTAAATCTACACGTTGCCATTGCCCCCTCATCCCAGCAAGATTTTTCTTTGAAACATCCTTTTCCAGGTATTGCCAGTTTTTATCTAATAAAATTCGCTGACGCAAGGGTTCGCTTTTGATTAAATTCCGACGTTTCCAATAGCGCAGCAAAGCGAGCGTAAAATAATAATCACCCGCAGGATAGGTTTCATCAACCGCCCATTTTTTATGATAGTTATAGACCTGATGCAGTAACAATCCTTCTTCAACAGGTCGCTTGCTGGTCCAGTACAGGTAATCGTTCAAAAGTGTGTCAACAATACGGTCAGCCAGTTGCAAATATTCTTCCATCTTTTCACCGGAATCGATTAGATCGGCCAACTCGTATAGACCGGCGGCAAAAATAGCCGCTGCCGAGGCATCTTTAAAATCTCTGGCCGAAGGAGCCGTGAGATCCCAGAATGGAATTAAATCCTCCGGCAGGTGCTCAATCATAAAATCAGCAAGGCGTTCAGAAGTCGCCAGGAACCGCTCGTCACCGGTATACTTGTAAGTTTTGGCAAATCCAAACACCCCCCAGGCCTGCCCCCGGGCCCAGGTCGAATAATCGGATGCGCCCTGGTGCGTCTGTTTGCGTTGCACCCTCCCACTTTCAGGATCGAAAACCACCACATGAAACGTGGATCCATCGGCACGTACATGCTGCTGCATACAAGTAATAGCATGTGCGTAAGCGGCTTCTGCATATTTCCACTGGCCGGAAACTTCAGAGGCCCAGAACAAAAGTTCCAGGTTCATCATAGTATCGATGATCGTCCAGCCTGCCTTATTTTTACTTCCCAGTTTTCCCCAGGCGCGTATAAAATGCCCTTTTTTATTGAATCGTTTGTAAAGCATTTCTGCTGCTTTTAAGGCAGACTGTTTGAATTCTGGAGAACCGGTTATTTTGTAAGCCTGCACAACCGTGGGTAAAAAGATAAACCCCATATCATGCGTATCATCCTTATTGGCAAAGGGCATCAACTGCCGGGCGAATTGCAGAGCCCGCTGTTTGAGAGTTTCGTCACCGGTTAAGTGGTACATATTCCACAGCTCACCGCCTAAAAATCCTGATAACCAGTTAACCTTTTCCTGATATAACCAGCGCCCATCCTTTGTAAAAAGTTGAAATCGACCCTCTCGCCAGTCGTCCATTTGCTGAACGCGTTGCGAGATTCGTTGCAGGTCAACACTTTTAGGAATTCCTTCGCATAAAGCAGAACTTAAAAGAATTTGAAAAATAAATATCACCCTGAGTAAAATTCTCATTGTTGATTCCTTTTATACATAATTTGTAGGGGATTATTGGCTTTTTGCTTTATTTTTCGAGCATATTTAAAACAAACATCTTTAAAAGATTGATTAACAAAATTCCGCTGCCATAACGCACCACTCCAAAAAGTGACTTTTTTTATACCGGGATCCAGAAAATACAATCGACTCCCCTGTTGGTTAACTTGTATGAAAGGTACGTTTTCTTCATTTATGACTAATAAAACGGCCAGAGAATCGCCGCTCAAAGCAGGAATTCCATAAACCATATCAATTAAGGGATTCGTTGTAATTTGGTAGTGAATTGCATTTTCAGGTTGTATAATACCAATCACCAAACCAGCCTGCCCTTTAACCACTTCAATTTCATGTTTGGTAAGATAACTCCCGGCTGCAATATAGTGTCTAGCGCGAATATCTACCTTATGGTTTCCCAAATTCCATCCTTTGTAAAGTATCTCAAATCCTGATCGTATGGGGCCATCTCCAATAAGATTATACACCACATGATCAACTTGTTTAGGCATATAAAATGGAATATCAGAAGAGGTATTTTGCTCAAGTAATTCAGAAAAGGTACCAGGCGAAAGATCATGTAAAGCAAAGGTACCGGCACCGAACGTTTCGCCTACTTTTAAAATATCCATTCCCCACCAATTCATTTCATGGTAAGAACTAGATGTGTCGTGACCTACGAACGGGAGAATCATTTTATGGGTAAGTTTTCCGAAGATATCCATGGCATTTCTTTCATCCAAATATAGCCGGTAACCGATTTTATCCGATTCCCAACCAGGCCCCTCATAACGAAGCCATCCTTTCTGTGAAAGTTGTTTGTACGTCTCATCCAGGTGATCTACCGTTTTAAAATAGCCTCCACTCCATTTTTGACCGTCAAAAGTTCCATCCTGTCGAATGGATAACTCGGCATGGGAACGTTTAATAAAAGAAGGGGCAACTTTCATTCCTTTTTCAATTTTGATTCGTTTTTGTTCTGAAGGCATAAAGTCCAATGATATCCCGATTTTTCCATTGGATAAGATTTGATAAGGAATAACCTGATTTTTTTCCGAAATCCTGAATATTTGCTTTTTATTAGTATTTTCTTCAGGGAAAATTTTATGAACGTCTATATCTACAAATGCATCCTCCCAATTTTGATGTAGAGGATTTTCAACTTCGATCCAGGCAACCTCTGTTTTTCTCCCGCACGACCAGATAAAGGTCAAGGCCAGAAGCACAATAAAGCCATAACGCATGGCGAATCTCCTTTTTGAATCTTTTCAATTGCTTTATAAAATATTATCTTAAATACTCCTGCCAGAGCAATGGTTGCCGAATAAAATAGTTACGTAAAACTTCATACTTTGTGGGATCTGCTTCTAATTTTTGCCATTGTTCAAGATATTCGTTGTTGGATAACTTTATTCCGGCAAATAGCAGAGAAGGATGCCTGACCGGCCACTGATCAAAATAAAGCACATCTTTTTTGAAAGGCCAGTTTTTTTTGTTCTTGATATAGGGAAACATAAATTCCACAGCTTTAGCAATACTGCGTCCGTCCGGCAGCGTATAATGCCACAAATCATCATTTTGGGAAGCGAGCAAGCAAACCATCACCATTGCATCAAGATTAAAAAGCGAATAACCATAAGGTTTGGTGCGAGCCAACTCCTTTGGGAAGCTACCATCCTTCGCCATCTGGTCAGGGAGTAGTGTACTTTTGTAAAAATCATGCACATAATTAAGTTTTGATGTGTCGCCCACTAATTTAGCATAGGACGCAACCTGCATGGCCCAGCAGGTCGAATGATTATTTCCGTTATCGCGTTCTTTAATGCCATAGGGATGCGTAAAAATCCAATTTAAGAAATGGCTAAACCAATCTTTAACGCCATTCAAGGTGTTCCTATCTATCGCACGCTTTTTTTCCAGAACACGCACGGCCTGGGCAACTTCCACCAGATGGATGGCATCAATTATTCCAATTCCACGTCCGGTTACACGGCCTTTAATAGCCTGGGCATAGAGCATATTAGGATTCATTTTTGTCTGTGGATCAATAAACCAGGCTCGCAGGTGTTTGATGGCGGCATCAGCGTATCGCTGCTCATTGGTCAGTACAAAAGCCGCCGTTAATGCAGGAACATGATAACTCAGACGCATCAACAACAGGCGATGCTTGATAAAATTGTCGGGATTGGAGAGCCCATCACGTCTTATATAAGGTCCATCAGGATTTTGGGGGTCGGGCCACCAGTAATCGCCTTCCGAATAGAAGTCGTGTATGCCGCCGGCACTGCGTTCACAGTGAAAGGCGGTTATAGTTACAGGCGGTTCACGCAAAGCAAATTTTGCCTGTGTGAGAACGCGATCGTGTTCGATGGTTTTTAAATCAAATTTTTCATGCCCGCAACTTATCAAGAATAGGATGATCAATAACGAAATGGTCCCATAGACGATTTTTTTCATCCTCCCCTCCTCACTTTAGTTTAAAAAAACAGGATTTCTTGTTTTACAGCAAACGTGCTTTAGCGAATTAACAACACTCTTGCCGCTTTGCTTTGCTCAGCCGTTTCAAACTTTACGATATATAATCCGCTACTGGCATCCTGCCCAAATTGATCCTTACCGGCCCATTGCCAAAAATGCATTCCGGCGTTTAGATCGGTTTTCTGTTGGGCAAAGACGACCTGCCCCAATATGTTGAAAACCGTTATTTTTAACTTTGTTCTGGTTTTTAATTCAAACTGAAAGCGAATTTGCTGGTTAAAAGGATTGGGATAATAACCAACAATATTCAATTGTTCAGGGATCAGTTCCTTTTCTGTATTATCGCTGACAATGGCCGTGGATTGCATGCGATCTTCAAACTGCGCCAGGTATAGAGAACGCGGTACCAGACCATCCCGATTACTGCCTTCGATATAACCTTCCGGCTCGTCGAAAGATGCTGGTGGTTTTTTACCGGTAATATGTTTCCCTTTACAACCAATGGCATAATTTTGTGCCGTCGGAGGTTTTTGAACAATCAGATCTCCATTTGCCACATCACAATTCCAGGCCACCGAATGAGCGGCTGCCCAGCCATGGCTGGTTCCGTAATATCCTCGACAATACAATCCAAGCAACCTGGGATTGTAACCCGGCCTCGGACCGTCCAGCTCGATCAAATTATCATACAATAAACCCTGTGACCAGCGCCGATGCCCCTCACTGGAAGCATAAGCACCGGACGATTTACAATCCAGGAAGACGATTCCACTCGTCCAGGATGTTCCATTGGACATATAATGATGCCGGCCGTTGGTTGCCAGACAATCTTTAAACAAAATCAGCTGCGATGCTGTGTAAGCTTCAAAATTGTATCTTCTTCCGCCGGTAATTTTAGAAACCGGGTCCAGTGCCTTACAATTCTCAATGGTTACTCTGGTCGCCGTATTGGTTCTAAATCCAGCTTCCCCAAAATGGAGAACCGTACAATTACGGACCCAGGCATCTTCTATTAAAAATAAATCAATCCCATTCCAGGGATGTGTTTCATCTTCTCCACCATCTGTTTCAATATCAATTCTCAAATTTTCAATACCAATCTGCGTTTCAAGTTTATGTCGCAAATAGGTATAGATATACGATTGAGAAAGACTGCGAATCAAGGTGTTAAACACCGGGGCATCGATGGTTATGGTATCTCCATTGATAGCTTTGATATAGCGATTATAGACAATAGGTTGACTTCCAATTTCCCAGGGAACATCCACACCTGGTTCGGCATGCGGATCATTGGAATGCGTACCTCCGTAATCAATGGCCTGCAACCATTCTTCGGTACAGGGATGAAAAATGATAATGTTATCGCCCACCTGGTAATAAGAAGGTTTTTGCACGCGAAACTGTCTTGAACCAACTAAAACCGTATCCGTCAGAATATTCGATTTCTTTCCCGGTACCATTTCACGCCATTTGGAATCATCACCTCCACCGGCCATTAACACCGTTCGTTGATTTGGAGAGTTTCCTCTGGCCCAGATAATCGTATTGCTGGCCGGGTCTTCTCCATCCCCTTCACCGCGCAGCACGATGCCACTTTTATTTAAATAGATCGTTCCATAAACCTGATAAGTACCGGCTTTCAAAAGAATGGCGCCTCTAAATCCATCAGCATCTGTTTGTAATTTTGCCAGTGAATCGATAGCCTGCTGGATGTGATCGGTATTGTCGCCTTCAATGGGTTCGATTTCTAGAACAACCGGAACGTCCGGAATGGGCTCTTCACCATTCTTATAACCGGCCCAACTGAAATCCGGTATCCCGTTCCCCTCGGCATCACGCACGTAGTGCAATCGATGGTCATCTCCATAGTATACGATTTGTGATTGCCATTCCCCCTGTGCAAAAAGCAGGGAAAAAGTCGTCATTACGTAAATGGTTAATATTGCTAAGAATTTATGCATATCTTCTTACCTTATCAATAAAAGTTTTTTCACCACAATATGATTAAGTAACTGGACCTTAAGAAAATAGAGCCCGCTAGCTAATTGATCAGCCTTCCAGTTCCAACTAAGTCTCTGGCCCGCGGAGATGGAAAACCGACCTTCCTCGATCATTCGCCCCTGAATATTGGTAATCACCCATTTTAACTCACCGGATTCAGCCGGAATGATCTGAATGTTTGTTTGTCCGTTAAAAGGATTGGGGAAATTACTGACCCCTATATAATTTTGCTCACTCAGGGTTGATGCAGCCATTTCCTCAAGACCCATTACGCGACCGGTCCAGCGCAGATCACCCAAAGGATATCCATCGTCGGCTTTTCCCCAAAAATAAGATGTTTTGGCCAAACGAAAATTCCCCTGATCAGCTTGAATAAATTGCGGATCCAGTTGCCAGATTTTTTGTCCCATTACAGCACTTCGGTTAAGCTCCGGCAATTCGGCTTCAAAAAAATCGCAATAATTTACCTGAGCAGTAGGGCCATAAATTCTCACAGCCGGTTGGCTCTGTGGGCCGCTTGCAAAAATCGAGTTTTTTATCCAGGTGAAATCGGCTTCCCTGGCATTGATTATTGATGAATCATTCTGCCCTACCTGATAAAACGTACAGTGATTGATGGAAATATTTGGCCCCGGTGTAAACGGGACGGTATCGCCGGCATAAACCTCTAAAAAGGATCGTTGATAGTCCCACACCGTACAATTTTCCATGACCAAAATGTTTACATTATATAAGCCACTGTTTTCGGCTTCTTTATTGGCTAGTATTCCATGTCCTGCTGCATGGAAAAAAGAGGTATTGTAAAAAAGTAAAGAATCAACCATACTGCCGGACTGAGCATGAAAAACCGCACTGTTTTGATCAGACCCGACATTTTCTATGATCATGGAATCGCAGCGTAACTGTGCCTTTTGAATATTATTTTCAAAAAGATATCTGACTTTATTGGCCCCATCAATTTTCACTTTTTGGAGTTCCAACCGTTTGCCACTTCCCCATGAAAATAAATAACTCAGTGAATCAACGGAAGCAGCCGGTACAATCCTGGGCAATTGAGAAAGTCCGCTCGCTGCCCGGATGGTAATATTTTTCGAAATGAGTAGGGGTTGGCTCACTTCATAGGCGCCATTATCCGTCACTAATTCAATGGCATACCCATTATCTGCCTTTTGCAATGCATAATAAAGAGAATCAAACCCTGCTTGCACCTTAATCACCGGTTGAGGCGGGGGTTCCGGAGGGAACCAATCCGGCCCGGCGTCTGCCGAAGTCAGGGGATGTACGATCACCGGATCATTACTGACTTCATCCGCTCCAATATCCGGGTTGCTATTACGGGTCTGACCATCCATATCATTGGAGACAAAGGCAAATGAATCCACGGCTGCATCGATCAAGGGACTGTTGCTTGCCGGACGGTACAAACTATCTGCTGCCAATTGGAGCAAGGGATCCTGTATGCTAATTCCTGGAATATTCTCAAAACCAGGATCAGGCCCATAAAAGATATTGCCTGCCCAGGTCATATTAATCGGTTGCGCTTCAAACGTAACTAATTCATGATTATAAGTGGAAAGAATTACATTATTGGCGATTATGCAATCTTTTGGCGGTAAGGTCTTTTCATCATCAGCCCCGGCACCAATAACCAGAGGCTCGTAACAATGCACAATGGTATTAAACAGAACCTGTGCCCGTTTAACCTGAAAATATCGATTCAACGGTGAATTAGGCACCCCATTCATTATTGAAATGGCTGCCCGCAGATCAGTACCATCCAAGTCCTGAAAATAGTTGTTGTACACGCGATGATCTTCTCCAATGATGCGTACCCCGCCGCT
>Ga0114934_10001906_pt1 | contig 13483 bp, 17 predicted proteins | sample 4SBtaG_2_FD_99695 | JGI IMG/M metagenome (GOLD analysis project Ga0114934, IMG submission 99695) | Deep subsurface microbial communities from Kolumbo volcano to uncover new lineages of life (NeLLi) - 4SBTROV10_white metaG | ecosystem: Environmental > Aquatic > Marine > Volcanic ... | reverse complement strand
CTTATTAAAGCTCGACCCCATTATACAAACAGGAATGCGAGATGGTTTTATCTCAATGGGACATGGACGAGCTATAATAAATATTGAAAACTATATAGCACAATTAGAGATTTACGAAAAAATATTAACTCATAAATTATCTGTTAGAGATACTGAAAATATAGTTAGAAATTATCATAAAAATAAAGTCGTTGACACCTCTGAAAAAGAAGATGTTCCAAAATTTATTAAAAAAGGAATCAAAGAATTTTCGGAATACTTTGGACATAAAATAAACGTTAAAGTGTCTAAGAATGGAAGTGGTAAAATAACTATTCCCTTTCATTCTGAAGAAGATTTTAATAGAATAAAAAAATTGGTACAACGTGCAAAGTAAATTTATTTATGTAGTTATATTTTGCGTTTTTCCTTTTATGATTTTCGCACAAAATGACGATAAATCTACTCAAGTCTCATTAGGTGATAAAAATGTTGTAGTTCAAGATACAACATCTAGAAAAGCTATTGATCCGTTGTCTCCTTCAAAAGCAGCTTTTTATTCGGCTATACTTCCTGGTTTAGGACAAGCATACAATAAAAAATACTGGAAAATCCCTCTAGTTTATGCTGCATTAGGTACGGGAATATATTTTTATATAGACAACAATAATGAATACAATCGTTATCGAGATGCCTTTAAAAGACGACTAGCTGGTTTTACTGACGATGAATTTTATGGCTCAGGTACAACTCCAAACATTTCGAACGATGGACTCATAAGAGCACAACAAACATTAAATAGAAACAAAGAACTTTCGCTATTAATAACAGTTGGTATTTATATATTAAATATTATTGATGCTAATGTTGATGCACATTTATTGCAGTTTAATGTAGATGATAATCTGGCATTAAAACCGCATTTTAATTTTAACCAATTTGATGCAACAACTAATTTAGGATTAACTTTAGATTTTAAATTTTAGCGCATGAAAATTGCATTACTAGGTTACGGAAAAATGGGAAAAGCTATTGAGCAAATTGCATTACAACGTGGGCATTCTATTGTAATAAAAGTTGATAAAGACACTACGTCATACAATATTTTAGAGGCAGATGCAGCTATAGATTTTAGTATTCCAAGTGCTGCTGTAACCAACATTTCAAACTGTATTAACAATGGTATTCCAATAGTCTCTGGTACAACAGGATGGCTAAACGATTACGGTAATATGACGGCATTAGCTAAAAAAAAGAATGGTGCTTTTATATATGCATCCAACTTTAGTTTGGGAGTCAACATCTTTTTTGAATTTAATAAAACTTTAGCAAAAATGATGTCTAATCTATCTCAATACAATGCAAGCATTGAAGAAATTCATCACATACAAAAAATAGATGTGCCAAGTGGTACAGCAATTACATTAGCTGATGGTATAATTGAAAACACAAATTATAAGAGCTGGAAATTAGGTGAAGCGGATTACTCCAATAATATTTCTATTGAAGCAAAACGCATAGATAATGTTCCTGGAACACACCATGTTAATTACGACTCGCAAATAGACAGTATATCCATTTCGCACACAGCACATAGTAGAGATGGGTTTGCTCTAGGAGCTATAATTGCTGTAGAATGGTTAATAGGCAAGACAGGTGTTTTTACAATGAACGATGTGTTAAATATAGGTTAAGATGTATTATTATTGTAACATACATGACAGATTTAGCACAAACTAACAACTAAAAAATTACGGTTATGACACTAATGCAATGGTTTATATTTTTCTTATTAATTCAGGGGATTCATGGATTAGGCACTTGGAAATTATATATTAAAGCAGGACGACAAGCGTGGGAAGCTTTTATTCCAGTGTATAATGCGGTTATCTTAATGAAAATAATTAATCGTTCACCATGGTGGACCATTTTATTATTTCTTCCTATAATAAATCTTATTATGTTTCCTGTAGTTTGGGTAGAAACGGCAAGGAGTTTTGGCAAAAACACATATACTGATACCTTTTTAGCAGTTGCAACTTTAGGGCTTTATAATTACTATCTAAATTATATGGTTAATGTTGCTTATATTGAGAATAGAGATTTGCATCCAAAATCGTCTTCTGGCGATTGGGTAAGCTCCATCTTATTTGCTATTGTTGCTGCAACTTTAGTCCACACCTATTTTATTCAACCCTATACAATACCATCATCATCTTTAGAAAAATCACTTCTTGTTGGCGACTTTTTATTTGTAAGTAAGTTTAATTATGGTGCACGAGTGCCAATGACCACAGTAGCAGCACCAATGGTACATGACACTCTTCCTTTACTAAATAAAAAATCGTATTTGTTTAGTGACAATTATTCTAAAAGAGAAACATCTTGGAAAAACAAGTTACAATTACCTTATTTGAGACTGCCAGGGTTTGAAAAAATTGACAGAAATGAAATTGTGGTTTTCAATAGTCCAGCTGATACTTTGTATAACATGAACAATCCGAATGTGGATAGGAATTATTATAAACCCATAGACAAAAAAACTAACTTAGTAAAACGTTGTGTAGGTATTGCTGGAGATTCCCTTGAGGTGCGTAACGGTTACGTTTATATTAATGGGAAACAAAATGTATTACCAGACCGCTCACAATTACAATTTTCATATTTTGTGCAACCCAAAACAAGTCAGTTTAATCCTCGTGTCATGGCTAATCGTTATGATATCACTGATAGATTTCGTATTATAAATAACCAAAATACTTATTATTTTTCGGCTATATCAGATGAAGCGTTAGCAAAATTCAAAAACCATCCTAACGTTGCTAGTATTACTCCTATTAAAGAACAAAAGGGAGAAAGAGACCCGAGTATATTTCCTCATAATCCAAATTATAACTGGAATGCCGATTTCTTCGGTCCAATATATATTCCTGAAGCTGGTAAAACGATAGACCTTAATTTAGAAGTCTTACCACTTTATAAACGACTTATTACAGAATACGAAAACAATGATTTGCGTGTAGAAGGCAATCAAATATTTATTAATAATAAACTCACTAACACGTATACCTTTAAACAAGACTATTATTGGATGATGGGAGATAATCGACATAACTCTTTAGATGCTCGGTTTTGGGGATTTGTGCCATTTGATCATGTGGTAGGAAAACCCGTGTTTATTTGGATGAGTTGGGATTCTAATGGCAAAGGCTTTAATAAAATACGTTGGGATAGAATGTTTACAACCGTTCATGGTAGTGGCAAACGTGTTTCTTATTTAATTCCATTTTTAGTGGTGTTATTTGGATGGTTTGGGTTTAATAAATGGAGAAAACGCAATAAAGCAAAAAGCTAATCTGTTGATTAGATTATTAGCTATCTAAAAATAGAACTCAGATAACGCTGATTTTTTATGATTGAATACAGATTGTTTTTATTTGTATCAGCGAAAATCAGTTTAATCAGTGTCATCTGTGTTCCATTAAGACAAGTGACAAACAAATGAACATTCATATCCATCCAACATACTTTCCAAATATCTCACATTTTGTTGGGATAGTAAATGCTGAAAATGTAGTATTTGAAGTTGAGGATAATTACCAAAAACAAACCCATAGAAATCGAACTTATATTTATGGTGCTAACGGAAAGTTGTCTTTAAACATTCCTGTAAAACACTCACACAAAAACAGACAACTTTATAAAGATGTGAAAATTGTAAACGATACCAATTGGCAACTATCCCATTGGAAATCGTTACAAAGTGCTTATAGAACTTCGCCTTTCTTTGAGTTTTACGAAGATGAGCTTGCACCATTATTCCATAAAAAACAGCAGTATGTTCTGGAGTTTAATTTTAAGTGCCTCAACGTTATTGCAGACTGTTTACAACTTGATTTGAATTACCAAACCACTAGTTTCTATCAAAAAGAAATACCTAACAGTCAAGATTTACGCTTTCTAGTTAACGCTAGAAAAGAGCAGGAGCGACACTTTGAACCATACACACAGGTGTTTTCAAATAAGCATGGTTATATTAACAATTTAAGTATTTTAGACTTACTTTTTAATGAAGGCACTAATGCTTTAAATTATTTACATTCTCAAAAACTTGAACTGTAATGTTACAACAACTTATACATTACAGTTTTCATTTAATAGTACCCTTAATTATTGCCTATATATTTTTTAAATCAAAGTGGAAACTGGCTTATGTTATTATGCTTAGTACCATGCTCATTGATTTGGATCATTTATTAGCAATACCAATTTTTGATCCGAATAGATGTAGTATTAATTTTCATCCGTTGCATTCATATATTGCTATTGGTATTTATATTGTACTGTTACTTCCAAAAAAAACGAGACTACTAGGCTTAGGATTATGTATTCATATTCTAGCCGATTGGGTAGACTGCTTACTAATGTAAACTTACCTTAGCTACAATTGGATAATGGTCAGACAGCTTATCTTCAAAAGTTTTAAATCCATTAATTTTAAACGCCTTATCAACCAATATAAAATCTATTCTAATAGGGAAATATTTAAAATTGAATGTACGTCCAAAGCCGTTTCCTGCTTCTTGAAAAGTATCAACCAAATCTCCTTTAATTTCTTTATATACATAAGAAAATGCAGTATTATTGAAATCACCACAGATTATCATTTTATAAGGAGATTTTTCTTTATGCTTTAGAAACAACTCCGTCTGTAACTGTTGTTTTTTAAAAGTTTCACTAATACGTTTAAAAAGCCGTTCGGAATCTTCGGTTTTTAAATTATCAACATCAGCATCAATACGTAAAGATTGTAAATGCACGTTGTAAATTCTGATAGTATCTTTATTCTTAACAACATCAGCATAAATAGCATTATTTGCAGTATTAGGAAATGCGATAGAGCCTGATGCAATAATAGGGTACTTTGAAAAAATAGCTTGTCCGTATTGCACACGAGTGCCTGAAACTTTTTCGTATTTATACTTATAAAATGATAGATCGACATTATCCTGTGGTTGATACTCCTGAAAACTGATAATATCAGGCTGTTCCTTTTGGATAAGGTCAACAATTTGTGTTTCAACATGTTCTTCAGGAATCCAATTATAGAGATTAAATAATCTTACATTATAATTCATAATTGAGAGATTATTTTCAGTATCAATATTTCTTGAAGATGTGAACTTATACAATGATGTTACATGATTAAATCCCAAAAGCAAAACCAGTAAAGACAAAAGCAATTGCTTTTTTACCTTGAGTAACCAATACACTGTAAACAAAACATTTAGTATAATAAATAAGGGTACGATTAGACTTAATACTGAAATAGAAGCAAACCTTTTTGGTGATGCATATGGTAATAAATAAGATAATAAAAGTATAACTGCAATGAAAGAGTTGAATAAGAACACTATTTTATCTATTCCTTTTAACTTCTTCATCAGACTTACTATTTCCCAGCTTTGAATAAAAATTCTTTTTCCTCGCTGCTTAAACTGTCGTAACCACTTTTGCTTATTTTGTCTAATATAAGATCTATTTTCTTTTGTTTATTAAACTCTTCAAACTCCTCTTTAGTATGTCCTGCATATGCTTTACCTTTCTTTTTACCTTTATAAACAGTCTTTAAATTAGAAGTTTTCCCTTTAGAAAAGAAACTAGAAATGTTATCCATAAAACGTTCAAAACCTTTACCAATATCAATCCCTTTTTTTAACTGTAAGGCATAAAAATAACCCAAAGCATAGCCACCAAAGTGTGCAACGCTTCCACCTGCATTTAAAGAAAATAGCCCTGGAATATCTAAAATAGCTAACACCAAACCGACATACATAAGTTTAACGTTAAACGTTAATAAGCGCACTTCTTTTTTGGGCAAATAAGCACATAAGAAAATTAAAGCTGCCCTTACTCCTGCTGATGCACCAACTAAAGGGCCTGCAACCTTTAAAATACCATTAGGAAATAATGTGTAAACGAGCATAAATGAAAGTCCGCCAACAATAATCCCTAAAAAATACAAATTGAGAGACAGCTTGATACTAAATAAGTTTGAAAACGAACGTCCTACAAAATACAATACCAACATATTAAAAAACAAGTGCCAAAAACCAACATGAGTGAATCCATAGGTTACAATAGCCCAAGGTTTTAGAATAAAATCCGCAAAATCTTTCGGTAAGATTAACCAAATTAAACTATTAATTCTAGAAACATGCGATAAGTTTGCTATAAACCAACCTACCAGATATACAACAACATTAACCGCTATTATTTTTTCAAAAGCCGTTAATCGTTTTAGTTTATCTTTTATATCGTAATTAAGCGAGGTCATTTAATTCCAACGGTATTTGTCAAATTGGTCTTTTTTCCAAAAATACATGATTATAAATCCTGTCAAAGCACCTCCTATGTGTGCAATATAAGCTGTGTTTCCTGGACTAAAAAATGACTGCCCTGTAATGGCCGATATTAAATCTAAGGCTATGATTGCTGGAATAAAATATTTAGCTTTTACAGGTATTGGTAAAAAAATTAGCATAAGCTTGCTCTCTGGAAACAACATACCAAATGCTACCAAGACACCCATGATTGCTCCTGAAGCTCCTACCATTGATGAATTAAAAATCTCAAACATTTTTTGAAGTTCTATTTTTTGCAAAGCATTAATTCCATCAATTAATTGATTATTAACAAGCATTTGATGTATTTCTGTTGTCGATATTCCTTCTTGCACCAAAATACTTTCCGAAGAAAGGTATTTTATATAATAAACTCCTAGCATTATTAAAGCTGCACCTAAACCCGCTGAAATATAAAAAAATATAAATCTCTTTTTACCAATAGCTCTTTCTACGGCTGTTCCAAACATCCATAAAGCAAACATATTAAATAATATATGTTGAATATATATCGTAGGACCGTTTGAGCCAGCTACATAGGTTGCATGCATAAACATATGCGTAATGATTTGCCAAGGTTGAAATATATCGTTCTTTGGAAAATGTAGTGCAAACAAATTATTAAACACCTCTCCATATTGACCAATTGAAAGTGCTCCAATCCATATTAACACATTAATTATTAATAAATGCTTTACTGTATCTGTAATTCCTCTCATTATTTTAATTGAATTTTTTGTCTAAATCTTCCACATTCATCGTAATAAATGTTGCTCTATTAGTAGGAGAATTAGATGGTTCTTTACATGCAAATAAACTATTTACTAAATGCTCTTGCTCCTGTATTGATAAATACTGACCAGTTTTAATGGCCAAACTTTTTGCCAAACTTTTTGCCAACATATCGGTTTGACTAAAATTATTGTCTGGAACTTCATTTTCAACATCATTTATTAATTGCTCTAAAACCATTGAAACATTGGATTCTACAACACTTACAGGAACTCCTTTTAGTTCTACAGTTTCATTTTCCAATTTAGAAAAGACAAATCCGGTATTTTCCAATTGTTCCTTCAAGTTTTGTATAATTGCAATTTCAGTATTAGAAAACTCCAAACGCAAAGGAAATAACAGCTGTTGACTCACCGCTTCTTTAACTGTTATATTTTGTAAAAATTGCTCGTATAATATGCGTTGGTGTGCACGATGCTGATGTATTAATAACAAACCAGATTTGATAGTATTTACAATATATTTATTTTTAACCTGAAAGGTTCTAATTCCTTTTGTACTTTCATCATTATCAAACATTGAAGAGGTAAGTGCATCTGTTTCAAATTGTACTTCATTAAAATCATGCTGTGAAGCATTTTCTTTTGATTCTAAACCTACATATAAACTTTCCCATTGACTAGCTGATTCCTTTTTAGATGGTGCTGAAAATCCGTTAGATTTTTGATCATTAAATGGGTTAAAATTTCTATTAACTTCTATTTTTGGATTTAATCCCTCTTTGTTTTTATAATTATAAGGCGTGTCCATACTACTGTTATGCTCAAAATCTAAAACTGGTGCAATATTAAATTGCCCTAAGCTATGTTTAACAGCCGAACGCAAAAGCGCATACAATGTATGCTCATCTTCAAATTTAATTTCGGTTTTTGTTGGATGAATATTAATATCGATAGTTTTTGGATCTACATCTAAATACAAAAAATAACTCGCATGCGTACCTTCGCGAAGCAAGCCTTCAAAAGCGGCATTAATTGCATGATTTAAATACGAGCTTTTTATAAACCGATGGTTTACAAAAAAGAATTGTTCTCCTCTTGTTTTCTTAGCAAATTCTGGTTTTCCAACAAAGCCAGAGATTTTTAAAACTTCGGTTGTTTCTTCAACAGGAACTAATTTCTCATTGGTTTTTCCTCCAAAAACAGTAACCAAACGCTGTCTGTAATTACTAATTGGCAAGTGAAACAACTTACTGCCATTATGATACATTGAAAAACTAATATTTGGGTGCGCTAAGGTAATGCGATTAAACTCATCAATAATATGGCGCGTTTCAACAGTAGCCGATTTTAAAAAATTACGTCGTGCAGGAATGTTATAAAACAAATTCTTAACAGCTATCGATGTGCCCTTTGGAACCACAATAATTTCTTGAGATGTTACTTCACTCCCTTCAATTTTTATATGCGTACCAACCTCGTCCTGTTCTGGTTTTGTTTTTAATTCCACATGTGCAATAGCAGCAATACTTGCCAAAGCTTCGCCACGAAATCCTTTGGTGTGCAAATCAAATAAATCTTCGGCTGTTTTTATTTTAGAAGTTGCATGACGTTCAAAACTCAATCGTGCATCAGTAACACTCATCCCCTTTCCATCATCAATTACTTGAATTAAGGTTTTGCCTGCATCTTTAATAACAAGTTTTATAGTTGAGGCTCCAGCATCAATGGCATTTTCCAACAACTCTTTGACCACTGAAGCAGGTCTTTGTACAACTTCGCCAGCCGCAATTTGATTAGCAACATGATCTGGTAATAACTGTATTATATCTGCCATTAATTATTTTGAAAAGAAAATGGATAAATCAAAATCAATAATAAAGAGAAATATAAAAATAAGTATAGCAATAATAATTAAAATTCTACGATTGGCTACTCTATCCTTTTCACTTTTAAGATCGGAAAGCGCATTATTTAATTTACCCTTTAAATTATAGTTCCCTACAGTGGTTCTATACTCATTGAACTTGTGTTTAATTTCAAAAGGATTTCCTTCACCTTTATCATCGTAATGACGAGGTATATAACTAAATTTTTTGTTCTTGCGTAATTTAAAAATGCCCATAATAATTATTGTTTAAGTTACATGAATTTGATTTCTAACACATATAAACAAATCAATAATAATACCAAAATTAGTATTAAAGTAACCAAAGAAAAACCACGTTTGCTCTTACCAAGATTTACTTCTCTTTCTTTTTGCCACTTAGACGTAAATCTACTTGAATGAGAATCTTCAACTTTATTATTCTTTTGATTTGAGAATCTGGACTTATAATTAAACGTTTTATTCTTGCGCTGTTTTAACAAAGTATCTTTTTTACTAACATTCAAAAGTACTTAAATTACAATGAATTTACACTTAGCAAGTGCTAAAAATTGTTAACAAATTAGAAGACAAGAATACTTAAGAATTCTTATTTAAAAAAGCCATTTTAATAGCTGCAATAGCAGCTTCGGTACCTTTATTACCATGTTTACCTCCAGAACGATCTATAGCTTGCTGCAAATTATTATCGGTAAGCACACAAAAAATAACTGGTGTATCGTGTAAAACATTCAAATCTTTGATGCCTTGAGCAACTCCCTCGCAAACAAAATCGAAATGCTTAGTTTCTCCCTGAATAACACTCCCTATGGCTATAACTGCATCTACAGATTGTTCTTGCATTTTTTTACAGCCATAGACCAGTTCAAAACTTCCAGGAACATTCCAGCGCATAATATTATCGCTTATTGTACCGCAATCTATCAATGTCTCATAAGCACCATTGAACAACCCTTTGGTTACATTGTCATTCCATTCAGAAACAACAATCCCAAACCGAAAATCTTTCGCGTTTGGGATTGTTGCTTTATCGTAAAGTGATAAATTTTTATTTGCAGTTACCATGTGTTTAATTACTTGCGGCCTCAGCTTTTCCTATAAATACATCAACATTTGCAGCTTCTGTACTTGTAGAAAACTCATCTTTTATTCTATTAAAATACTGTAAGGCTTTTTTGTTTTGACCAAGCTCTAAAGCAATAGTACCAGCTTTGTACAAATACATTGGTGTTGTAAATTCGTTGGTTTGCATTTCTGCAGCCTGAACATAATAACCAAGTGCGTCTTCCTTTTGATTTAATTGTACAAAAGCGTCACCAATACCACCTTTAGCAATAGGACCTAAAGTTTCATCATCACTTGAAAAATTACTTAAATGCTCAATTGCATTAGGATAATCTTTCATATTTAAATACGCCATTCCAGCATAATAACTTGCTATATTCGCCGCATTAGTACCTTTATATTCCGAAACAATATCTAACATTCCAAATTTACCTTCACCACCATTTAATGATAAGGTAAATAATGAATCTTTTGCTACACTATTGGTAATAGCTTGATCAAAATATTGTTGCGCAGCAAACATATCATTCATAGCTTCACTCTCTTTAGGTTCTTGGATGAATTTACTATATCCTAAATAACCTAAAATGATTACAGCTGCTAAACCAACAATAATAAAAATATATTTTTGATTTTTTGCAACCCATTCTTCTGTTTTAGAAGCACCTTCATCTAAAGTATTAAATACCTCAGCTGTTGTTGATTTATCTTCTACTTCTGCTTTTGTTTTGGGTTTATATCCTCTTTTCTTGTAAGTCGCCATATATTCTATATTAATGCGCCGCAAAAATAAAATTTTTATTGGTAATAAAAAGGTTATTTATTTGTTATTTTTCAATAATTTGCACCTCCTTTTTAAGAACACTGTGCTTCTTAATAGATCTTTAACTTGTATTTATTAATGATTTTAAAAACCCTATCCATATTAAACTATAAAAACTTTGATGCTAAAACATTTCAGTTTGATAGTAAAATAAACTGCTTTGTAGGTCCAAATGGCATAGGCAAAACTAACATCCTCGATGCTATTTATCACTTGTCATTTGGAAAGAGTTATTTTAATCCGGTGTCTTCACAAAACATAAAACACAATACAGATTTTTTTGTAGTTGATGGTGAATATGATAAAGAAGAACGCCAAGAAAAAATTATAGTCTCCTTAAAAAAAGGACAAAAGAAACTCATTAAACGCAACGGAAAAAATTACGAACGCTTTAGTGACCATATAGGTTTTTTACCATTAGTAATTATATCTCCAGCAGATAGAGATTTAATTACAGAAGGAAGTGACACACGACGAAAATTTATTGATGGTGTCATTTCGCAAAGTGACAAAACCTATCTTCAAGAGTTAGTTAAATACAACAAGGTGTTGTCTCAACGCAATGCTTTGCTTAAATATTTTGCATTAAACAACACATTTAATACAGATACTTTAGACATTTACAACACACAATTAAATACGCTTGGTCATTCTATTTTTCTAAAACGAGATACGTTTTTAAAAGTATTCATTCCTATTTTTAAGTCGCGTTATAAAACCATAAGTAATGATAATGAAATTGTAAATCTGGTTTATAAAAGTGATTTATATGATGACGATTTAAGTAATTTATTAAAAAACAACTTAAACAAAGACAAAGTTTTACAATATACAAGTGTTGGTATTCACAAAGACGATTTGAATTTTGAAATAGACCAATACCCAATTAAAAAATTTGGAAGCCAAGGACAACAAAAATCATTTTTAATTGCTTTAAAATTAGCACAATTTGATTTTATGAAAACGCAAAGTGGTGTGAACCCAATTTTACTATTAGATGATATTTTTGATAAACTAGACGAGCAACGTGTATCACAAATTATTACCTTAGTAGATAATGAAAATTTTGGTCAAATTTTTATAAGTGATACACATCCAGAGCGAACAGAAAATGCTATAAAACATGTGCATCAAACATATCAAATTTTTAATTTAGAGTAATATGTCAATAAAAAAACGCCATAACGACAATATGAATTTAGGTGATGCTCTAAAAGAATTTGTAGATGCTAATAAACTCCAAAAAGGGCTTGATAAAATAAATGTGCAAGATGCGTGGAAAAACCTCATGGGTAATGGCGTAAATAGTTACACTACTACAGTTCAATTAAAAAACAGCACACTTTATGTTCAGTTAAGTTCTTCTGTACTCCGAGAGGAACTTAGCTATGGGAAAGAGAAAATCATTAATCTTCTTAATGAAGCTCTTGGAAAGCCCTTAATTAACAAATTAGTTCTTAATTAAGTGTTAATTATAGGTGATGCATAATCAAAAGTATTGCCCATTTCATTTATTTGCATTATCTTTAATTATCCCTCTATAATACTGTGTAATTCATTTTACTCAAATTATAGCTTTAAGACTCTAACAATGAAATCGTTATATCTAACATCTCTCATTGTTTCTTTACTTACATTTAATTTTGTGAGTAGAAAAACTATATGTAAAAATGAGCCTTTTGTTTTTAAAATATGTGTTCCAGAAAACTGGGGTCTACTTTTTGTAATAAAAACTAGACTAACATGAGTAAAGAATTTAAAATAATATGCTTTAAAAGCCTTTTAAATATTATAGCACTAAGCACATTTATTTACGGTAATATAACTAATAACGAACTATTTATAATTGCTGGAGGTGCTAGTATGATTGTGTTTTTATTTATACTCTTCGGGAAAATTTTCAACCCGCTTATTGCTATTATATTAGGTGTAATTTTAAGTATCACACTAACACCATGGTATTATGGAATATTTTGGGCCGTTGGCATTTTTTCTGTCTTTCAAATAATCTCTTTTTTATACAATTTAGTTTCAAAATCAGATTTTTTAAAAAGTGGATTTAGAATTAATTAGTTTCAAAAGGTGTTTAATTTTCGTGACTTAAAAATTTAATTCACAAAAAACAAAGATATTATTCTTTTAAATAGTATCTTTGCGCTTTATTAATATTTAATTTTTAACAATGAGTAAAGGAACAGTAAAATTCTTCAATGATTCTAAAGGATATGGATTCATTACAGAAGAAGGTTCAAGCAAAGATCATTTTGTACACATTTCTGGTTTAATTGACGAGGTTCGTGAAGGTGATGAAGTAGAATTCGACTTACAAGAAGGTAACAAAGGATTAAACGCGGTAAACGTAAAAGTAATCTAAAATATACTTTAACAATTTACAATGTAAAGCCTATCAAAATATTGATAGGCTTTTTTTGTTGTTAGTACTTTGTTTGCCTTTATAAAAATAAAAAGCCACAACTATTAAGTTGCAGCTTTTCTATATTGTTATTATTCTTTTTTAGTTTAGAACATTTCTCTTCTCGAAAAATGAAATGCGCCTTCAATAGCAGCATTTTCATCACTATCACTACCATGT
>Ga0114934_10001905_pt1 | contig 13486 bp, 12 predicted proteins | sample 4SBtaG_2_FD_99695 | JGI IMG/M metagenome (GOLD analysis project Ga0114934, IMG submission 99695) | Deep subsurface microbial communities from Kolumbo volcano to uncover new lineages of life (NeLLi) - 4SBTROV10_white metaG | ecosystem: Environmental > Aquatic > Marine > Volcanic ... | reverse complement strand
TTTTTTTTGACGAAATGACTTTTTTAGCCTAAATATTGTTTCAACAAATTGCTTCTAGAACTATGTCTAAGCCTTCTAATTGCCTTTTCTCTGATTTGACGTACCCTTTCGCGTGTTAAACCTAGATGTTCCCCTATTTCTTCTAAGGTCATTTCAGGTGCATTAATTCCAAAAAAGTATTTGATAACATCAGCTTCACGTTTTGTTAAAGTGCTAAGTGCGCGTTCGATTTCAATAGATAGAGACTCTCTAATAAGCTCTGCATCGGCTCTTGGTGCATCTTTATTTTCTATAAGGTCAGCAAGACTGCTTGATTCCTCATCATTTATTGGTGCGTCAATTGATCTGTGTCTTGTAGCATTTCTTCTTGATTGCAATAATTTTTCTTCTGTCACTTCCATCATTTCTGCTAATTCTTCGTCTGTTGGTTGACGGTTGTGCTCTTGCTCAAATTTTGCCAACATTTTATTCATTCGATTTATTGAGCCAACCTGATTTAAAGGTAAACGTACAATCCTTGATTGTTCTGCCAATGCTTGTAATATTGACTGGCGTATCCACCAAACTGCATAAGATATAAATTTGAAGCCACGGGTTTCATCAAATTTTTCAGCAGCACGTATCAATCCTAAATTGCCTTCGTTGATAAGGTCTGATAATGTTAATCCTTGATTTTGGTATTGTTTTGCAACTGATACTACAAATCGTAAGTTGGCTTTGACTAATTTTTCAAGAGCTTCTTCATCTCCTTGTTTTATTCTTCTTGCTAATTCTACTTCTTCTTCTATAGTTATAAGTTCTTCTCGCCCAATGTCTTGTAAATACTTGTCTAATGAAGTACTGTCTCTATTTGTTATTGATTTACTTATTTTTAGTTGCCTCATAAAATTTTTTTTATTTATACATTCTATTGTATTAACGTTTTTTTTTGTTAAAAGTTTCCTTTTTAAATTTTTTTAAAAACAAAAATTTTCAAATCTGTTTTTTTTTAAATTCAAACAAATTTATTACTTTTGTCAATAAATCTTAAATTATTTTTCAATGAATAAATTTTTAATTTTATTGATCATTACTATTCCTTTTCTATACTTTTGCAATAATGAAAAAACAACAACAGATGATACACCTGATAAAGATAATGTTGATTCTTCATTATCTATGATGGTTAGAGTAAAAGATAAACTTTTTAGTGTACCTTCACCTCTTCAAATGTCAAATTATGTAAGCAAAGAAAATATTAATTTTGATATAGAATTACTTAATACTCCTGAAAATAGTTCAAAATATCTTACCACGTTTAAACAAGCTTTAAATATTGGAGTTTATGGAGCAGACTTAGGTAATCTTTTTGTTAATGATCAACTATCTGAATCTGCAAAATATTTTAGTGTAATCAAAAATTTAGGAGATCAAGTTGGAGTTATGAATAGTATTGATTCAAAATTGATTGATAGAATAGATAAAAATACTCAAAATAAAGATTCTTTAATTTATTTAATGTCCGATATTTTTAAAGAAATTGATAATTATTTGACAGAAAATGATCAACAAGATATTGGTATTTTAATAATAATTGGGGGGTGGATAGAAAGTATGTATTATCTTACATCTATATCTCGAACAAACAAAAATCCAGACATATATAATAGAATTGCTGAACAAAAAAATCCTTTGAATAATATAATAGCTCTTATGCAACCATTTTACAATGAGGATAACAATGAATTTGATAAATTACACGAAAAATTAGTAAATTTGTCTATTATTTTTGATTCAATAGAAGAGATATATGTTTATAAAGAGCCAGAAACAGACCCTCAAAATAAAATTACAGTTATAAAAAGCACAACAACATACAATATCAATCAGGAACAGCTAGATAAAATATATGAACAAATATCTCAAATTCGTAATTGGATTATTGAATAAAATTTAAAACTAAGCTAATGAAAAAAATATTTATTTTTGTATTTTTAATTCTATTTGTAACAAAAGCATTTAGCCAACTCGATTCAATTATTTCTTATTGTAACCAATATATTCAGTATCCATATATTTCTGATGGGCAACAATATAGAGCTATACTAACAAGTGGTCAAACAGCAGAGTTTAACGTCACTTTTTATGGCAATGCAACATACAGAATTGTAGTTGCATCCGAACCTAAAGACGGAAGTGTAATTTTTAGATTGTATGATAAAAACAAAAATGAACTTTTTTCAAATTTAAATTTTAATAATTCAACATATTGGGATTTTAAATTCGAATCAACTGTAAATTGTAGTATCGAAGCAGAGTTACCAGAAAGCAAAACATCCGGTTTTGTGTTAATGTATATAGCATTTAAGGGTGAATAATGAGTAGGAGGATTTTGCAAGCTTTGATGCAATTATTCGCTCTTATAGCCGTACCAGAAAAAAATCAACAGGAGCGTATAAGTTTTGTCAAAGACTTTCTTGGAGAACAATTGAACAAAGAGCAAGTCAGTGAGTTTATTGAAATATATAGAAAATATCTGCAGCAATATCAAATACGACGTTCAAAATCAAATCCAAATAAATTTCTTTCTGTTAGTTCTGTTAGATTACTTACAATATGTTCTCTTTTAAATGAAGAACTTACAAGACAACAAAAATTTATTGTACTTATAAATCTTTTAGAATTCATTAGAAAAGGATCTGGTGTAGAACAGGCTTTTGAATTTATAGATACAGTAGTAGATACTTTTAAGTTACCCTTTGATGAATATTATGCAATAAGAGATTTTATTTTTAAACCAAGCTATGAATTCAATGACCCTGAAAGAATTCTTGCAATTACTTCGTCTGAGGAAAAAACTGACAAAATAAATATTTTGCACCTTAAAGGGATGATTGGGAAAATATTTTTCCTAAATATAAAGTCTATAGAATTACTTTTATTTTTTATTGAAGGGGGAAAAGATGTTTTCCTCAATCAACAGATTTTAAAACCTCACAAAATATATATTCTTTCTATTGGATCGGCATTGAGAACTAGCTCATTAACTCCTATATATTATACTGATATTTTATCTGTTTTTACCGAAAGTAAAATAAAATCAAATATAGTTTTTGAAGCAAACAGAATTGCTTATAAATTCAAAAATGGGAATATTGGTCTTCACGAATTTAATTTTATTGAAAAATCAGGACGACTCGTCGGTATAATGGGGGCAAGTGGTTCAGGAAAAACAACACTTGTTAATATTCTAAACGGTAATTATTTGCCTACAGCTGGAAATATTTTCATAAACGGAATTGATTTTCATAAAAATAAAGATAAACTTTTAGGCTATATAGGTTATGTATCTCAAGAAGACCTTTTGATTGAAGAGCTAACAGTATTCGAAAATTTATTTTATAATGCCAAGTTGTGTTTTGGTGATTTGTCAGAATTTAGTATCAAACGAAAAGTTATTCAAATTATTAAGGAACTTGGATTGTATGACATAATGGGTATGAGGGTTGGAACACCCCTCAACAGAAATATTAGTGGTGGGCAGAGAAAAAGATTAAATATTGCATTAGAATTAATCAGGGAACCTCCCATTCTGTTTCTTGATGAACCTACTTCAGGACTTTCATCAAGAGATTCTGAAAATATAATGGACTTATTAAAGACTCTTACGCATAAAGGAAAATTAGTTTTTGTTGTCATTCATCAACCATCTTCTACTATATTTAAAATGTTTGACAGGCTTGTTGTAATTGACAAAGGTGGTTATGTTATATACAATGGAAAACCTATAGAATCGATCATTTATTTCAAATCTGCCATTTCAGATGCAGATTGGTCAGATACTGTTTGTCCTACTTGTGGTAATGTAAATCCCGAGCAGGTTTTTAACATTATTGAAACCAGAGTATTAGATGAATATGGCAATCAGACCTCAATTAGAAAAATTGCACCCGAAGATTGGGCTGCTAGGTATAGAGAACTGGAAGAACCCAAGAATATTCGAAAAAGATACCTGGTTAGAAATTTGCCTGAAATACAGTTTAGTATTCCTTCTAAATTAAAGCAATTTTTTGTTTTTACAAAGAGGGATTTTATAACAAAACTATCCAATCTACAATATATTCTGATTAATTTATTAGAAACGCCTTTAATGGCTTTGATATTGTCATATATTATCAAATATTGGCCATGGGATTATTCAGACGGATATTCTTTGCTTAATAACGACAACCTACCGGTTTATATTTTTATGTCTGTTATAATAGCTATTTTTGTTGGGCTTATTCTAAGTGCACAAGAGATATTCAAGGATAGAAAGATTAAAGAGAGAGAAAGATTTTTGAACCTCAGCAGAGGAAGTTATTTATTTTCGAAAATTGTTAATTTATCTGTTATTTCTGCATATCAGTCATTAGTATTTGTCATAGTTGGTAATGGTTTAATGGAAATATCATTTTTCAACTTTGAGTATTGGTTGGTATTATATTCTGTTTGGGTTTCGTCAAATATTTTGGGTTTAATTATATCCGAAACATTCAAAACTTCTGTAGCTATATATATTATTATACCATTTTTAGTTATCCCACAATTGATTTTGAGTGGTGTTTTAGTTCCCTACGATAAATTAAATCCAACGATTTCCCGACCATATAGTATTCCGTGGTATGGTGAAATTATTATCGCTAGATGGGCTTACGAAGCTTTAGCCGTCAAGCAGTTCAAAGATAATCCATATTATAAATCTATTTTTCCATATGACCAAAAACTAAAACAAAGTATATATATAAAAGATTTTTGGTGTAAAAAAATGGAACAAAAAGCCAAAGAAGTAAGAAAATATCTTGAACAAGACATTAATGAAGATAAAATAATTGATAATTTGAAATTACTTCAAAATGAATTTAAATCAAATCATATATGGTTAAATAAAAAAGAATATCCATTTGATATAAATAAATTAAATAATGATAATATCGATATTTCTACGCTTGACTCTGCAATTATTTATTTGCAAGGCTTGATAGATAAGTATAAAAAAAATTATAATATTGTAAATTATAAGAAAAATCAGTATTTAAATATTTTGAATACAGATTCATCAAACCTTTATACCTTAAAACGAAAATATACAAATACAAAGCTAGAAGATTTTGTAGATAACAAAAATTCAACTAATATAATAGTAGAATATAATAATCATTTATATCGAGGAATGAGTCCTATATATATGATTCCGGAAAATAAGTTTTTCAAAGCGCAGTTTTATTCTGCATACAAACCTGTTGGGAAATTACTTATAAATACATATATCTTTAATATAATAGTAATATGGTTTTTTAGTCTTATTCAATTTCTAATGCTATATTACAGATTTTTTCCAAAATTATTTGAATTTTATGATGTTGTCAATAAGAGAATAAAGAAGAGGTTTGAATTCACAAAAACTGAAAAAACACAAAACAAAAGAATAAAGTATTTTAAAAAATTAAGACGTTTCATACAACGTTACAAAATGTAAATTATAAATTATGTTAGATATACTTTTAGGATTGCAATGGGGCGATGAAGGGAAAGGCAAAATTGTTGATTATTTAAGTAGAGAATATGATATTGTTGCCAGATTTCAAGGAGGTCCCAATGCAGGACATACAATAGAATTTAATGATAAAAAGTTTGTTTTACATTTAATTCCATCAGGAATTTTCAGACCACAAACAGTTAATATTATAGGAAACGGTGTTGTTTTTGATCCTGATACATTTATAAAAGAAGCAGAAGGAATAGCTGATATGGTTAATGTTAAAGACAATCTTATTATTTCTGACAAAACTCATATAATCCTTCCTTCACATAGAATGTTAGATGCTGCTCAGGAAAAACAAAAAGGTAAGAAAAAAATAGGCTCTACGTTAAAAGGAATTGCACCTACCTATACAGATAAAATTTCAAGAAACGGTCTTAGAATAGGAGATGTACTAAGAAGAGATTTTGACGAAAAACTAAAATCTATTTTGGATTATCACAAAAAACTTTTGGCATTTTATGAATATCCGACAGACGAGTTAGAAACTAAAATGCAGCAATGGCATACTGCAATTGAGAAACTACGTACTTATAAAATTTTAAATACACCATACTATTTGTATGAAAGTATGATGAATGGGAAAAAAATTCTGGCTGAAGGAGCTCAAGGAACAATGCTGGATATTGAGTTTGGAACATACCCATTTGTTACTTCATCCAATACAATTTCTGCCGGAGCAAGTTCAGGACTTGGAGTTTCTCCTAAAAAAATAAATAAAATATTCGGAATTTTTAAAGCATATACAACTAGAGTGGGAGAAGGTCCTTTCCCAACCGAATTGTTTGACAAAAACGGAGAATTGTTGAGAAAAAGAGGACACGAGTTTGGTGCTACAACCGGAAGACCAAGACGATGCGGATGGCTTGATTTAGTTGCTTTGAAATACGCTGTCATTATCAACGGAATTACTGATTTAATTATGACAAAGGCTGATGTTTTGAAAGATTTTGAAGTTGCATATATGGCTACAGAATATAAAATTGATAATTTAAAAACAGATCAACTACCATATGACTTGAAAGATAAAATAGAACCAGTTTACAAGAAATTCAGTGTTTGGAACGAAGATATTTCTGAAATAAGCAATTTTAATTTAATGCCTGATAATTTTAAAAATTATATTTCATTTATCGAAAATTATTTAAAAACACAAATCACATATATTTCTACAGGCCCAGCTCGTAAAGAAATAATAAAAAAATAAATTATGGGACAAACATTTGTTGAAAAAATTTTTGGAGCAAAAGCAGGTTCAATAGTGTTCAAGAAACCTGATATTGTTCTGACACACGATAATACTGCAAGCATTCGCAAAACATTCGAAAAAATGAATGGTCAAAAAGTAGCTGATCCAAATCAGATGTTAGTTGTTTTAGACCATAATGCACCTCCAACAACAGCAAAATTGGCAACCGATTACGAAAAAATCAGACAATTTGTTAAGGAACAAGGAATCAAAAATTTTTATGATGCAGGCAAAGGGATATGTCACCAGATAATGTCATACCACGCAAAACCAGGAATGATTATAGTTGGTAGTGATAGTCATACATGTACTGCAGGAGCTTTTAATGCTATGGCAGCAGGAATAGACCGTACAGAAGCTGCCGGAATATGGAGAAGAGGCGAAACATGGTTCAGAGTTCCTGAATCATTAAAAGTAGTTTTGAATGGACAATTACCATTCGGTGTTTATTCAAAGGATATTTCACTTTGGATAATAGGTATGATAAGTTCTTCTGGGGCTAATTATATGTCAATAGAATTTCATGGTGAAGGAGTAAAATCTTTATCAATTTCAGACAGAATGACAATAGCAAATCTTGCTTCTGAAATGGGTGCCAAAAATGCTGTTTTCCCTCCTGATAAAGTATTGGCAGAATTTTATGGACAAAATCAATTAAATGGTGTATGGGCTGACCAAGAAGCAAAATATAATAAAACTATTGAGATAAATCTAAATGACTTGTTTCCAGTTGTTGCAGCACCACACAATGTTGACAATGTAAAGGCATTATCTGAGGTAATTGGAACAAAAATAAATGAAGTTTTTATTGGAACCTGCACAAATGGAAGAATTGAAGATTTGAGAGAAGCAGCAAAAATCCTTAAAGGAAACAAAGTTGCTGATGGAATTCAGTTGATCGTAACTCCAGCTTCACAAAAAATATATTTACAAGCAATAAAAGAAGGTATAGTTGAAATATTTATCAATGCCGGAGGAAATGTGCTTACTGCTTCTTGCGGACCTTGTCTAGGCACCGGACAAGGTATTCCTGCTGATGGTTATACTGTACTCTCTACTGCAAATAGAAATTTTCTCGGAAGAATGGGAAATCCAAATTCACAAATTTTTCTTGCTTCTCCTGCTGTTGCTGCTTATTCAGCCATCAAAGGAGTTATCTCTGACCCCAGAGAAATTTTAAATAAACAAAGACACGATGAAAAATTTCCATTCACAATACAACAAAGTAAAACCATTACGATAGATGAAAATGATAATAGGCGTTTGGGTAATGTCTGGAATTATGCAGATGTAGATAATCTGAATACTGATCAGATGTTTGCCGGAAACCTTACATATAAAGTTTTGAGTTCAGATGCAGAAGCTATAATTCCTCATTTATTTGCTGGCTTTGATCAAAACTTCAGCAAAAATGCTCAAGCTGGAGATATTATTATTGCCGGACACAACTTTGGTTCAGGAAGTTCACGTGAACATCCAGCTGTTGGATTAGCTCATATAGGAATAAAAGCTGTAATTGTAAAGTCGATAAATAGAATATTTTTTAGGTCTTCTATAAACCAAGGACTCCTACTAATAGTAAATCCAGAAGTTGTAGATTATTATAAACCCGGAGATAATGTAAAAATTGATACAGAAAAAGGAGAAATTGTAGTTGCAAAAAAAATATTTAAATTTTCTCCTTTGCCTGAAAAACTAATGGATATAATAGATAAAAAAGGTCTTGTAAAATGGATAAATTCTGTTTCTTAATCTAATCAGAGTTTTAAAAAAAAAAAATTATATATTTGCAAAAAATTTTTATGATTAAGTTTTTATTTCTTGGAATTTTTCTAATTCCATTTTATTTGTTTTCTCAAGGTCTATACAACAATGGTGCAAACATTGTTGTTGCTTCAAGTGCAAACATAATTATCAAAAATGGTAATTTTGTAAATGAAAACAATGGTCAAGTAGATTTGGATGGAAAAATTTATTTGACAGGTGACTTTACAAATAATGCAGCAAACAACGTATTTACCAATGTTGGCACAGATGGTGAAGTTGTTTTTAATGGAACAACTCAAGCTATAAATGCTCCAATTGCAAATTATGTGAATTTTGAAAAAGTTACAATTAACAACGGAGCTAATGTTACTCTACCCGCAGCAAACGGTATGACTACAAACGGAACTTTTACTGTAAATGGTACATTTACATCTGAAACACCTTCTGATGAAACTATTGGTGGTTCATTAATTACACAACCTGGCGACATTGCAGGAAGTGGGACTGTGAATATCAAAAGGTATTTTAAAGTTGCCAACAGATGGCAATATGTTGCAGTACCAATGACTAATCAACCAAGTTCTTTGTTTACTGAAAATACTCCAAGCGGTAATTATAATGCAAATTTGTACACATACGATGAAACTTACGATGCCCCTACGAATCCTACTGATATAAACTATGCTAACTTCGAAGATGAAACATATAACTTTTCACAAGCTTGGTGGAACGGACAAGTACAAGCCTCACAAGGATCTCCAGTTGATTTAGTTGCAGCAACAGGATATATTACCTACAATGAAGGAAACATTACAAACACTTTTACAGGTACTCCTGATAAATTAAACAATGATGCTTCTTATTCTCCGAACATAACTTTTACTTCCAATGATGGAAATGGTGATTATTATGATGGATGGAATTTGATAGCAAATCCATACCAAAGTGCAATTGACTGGGACGATCCAAACTGGGTGAGAACTAATATTTCAAATACTGTCTATTTATGGGACGGAGATAATGGCAATTATGTGTATTATAACAACGGCTCTCCCGACGATGCTTTGGCAGGAAATGGACAAACACTTAATAGCGATAATAATGCACGTTATATTCCCCCAATGCAAAGTTTCTTTGTAAAAGCAACAGACGCTAATCCCGCAATAACAATCCCTTCTACTGCGAGAGTGCATCATTCTTCTCAGATGTATAAAAATGAAAGTCCGTCTGATTACGATTTTGATTACATTAAATTTCAAGTTGATTACAATGGAAAAAAAGATCAACTATTAGTTAGGTTCATTGATAATTACGATGTATCAGAAGCTTTTGACGATAAGTTTGATGCATACAAATCTTTTGCTCAAACAGATGGTTTGCCGCAGATATACACAATTATAGATATTCCCCAAATAACACCATTGGCGATAAACTCATTACCCTTGAATACCGACGATGAATATGAAATGATTCCTTTAGGTATTGTTGCAAAATATTCCGGTCAATATACTTTTTCAGCAGCTGAAATGAAAAATAAAAATTTTGATCAAATTTATCTTGTTGACAATAAAGAAGGAATGGAGACTTGTATTGATTTGAACCTTACTCCCGAATATGAAACATACATTGAACAAGGAGAAAATAGTGATAGATTCTATTTGTTATTCAAAAAAACTTTTGTAAATCCGAATGATATTGTTAAATTTGCAGATTCTAATATACAAATATATACAAACAACAAGATGCTTTTTGTGAATCTAAAAAATTTCAATGAGGGTAAAACGCTTGTTTATAATTCCATAGGACAATTGGTTTTTGAAACAACTTCATTTAAAGGACTTAATGAATATGATTTGAGTTCTTTGTCCCAAGGTAGTTATGTTGTCAAGTTTTTTAATAATGATAATATAATTACAAAAACAATCATTTTACAATAAACAATATGTTTTTTACGTTTTTAATAAAATTTTTATTATGAAAAAATTTATATCAATATTTTTTATTTTAACAATAACTCCTTTTTTTATAATTAGTGCAATTGCACAACCACCACCTCCGCCCCCTCAAGATATTCCTATCGATAGTGGTTTGTTTTTATTATTTCTAGCTGGTTTAGCTTTTGCCGCAAAATATTTTTATTCTAATTATAACAAAAAAAACACAAGCAGAAAAGCATAAATAAATTTGATGAAAATTTTCATTATTGGTTATATGGGTGCAGGTAAATCTTCTATGGGAAAAGCTATTGCACCCATTTTTAATTTTAAACATATAGATCTTGATATTTATATCGAAAAAAATTTAGATACTACTATTCAAAAGATTTTTAATAGCAAAGGCGAAGAGTATTTTCGAAAAGTTGAACACAATTCTCTAAAAAAGATTATTGAAAATGAAGATAATTTTATACTCTCTGTTGGTGGTGGTACTTCTGTTTTTTTTGATAATATGGAAATGATGAAAAAAAGTGGAATTACTGTTTATCTTAAACTAAATCCTAAAGTCTTGTTATCAAGATTATTAAATTCTCGTAAAAAGAGACCTTTAATTGAAAAACTTAGCAAGGAAGAATTACTCGATTATATTATTAAAAATCTTGAAAAAAGAGAACATTATTATAATCAAGCTAATTTAATAATTGATAGCCTAAATTTGAACAAAAAATATCTTGCTGAAAAAATTTACCAATATATAGAACAAAATGATTTTTGTTAATTTATAACGAACTGTTTTTATTAATACAAAACACCAATTTGTGAAGAGATTGTAATTTATGTCATATGCTAACTAAAAGTTTTTTGTAAACTGATTAAGATTACATTTTCTCAATATAGTAGCTTTATTCAGAATAAGATTTTATATCATTAGTGTTAATTGCGATGCAATGTAGAAAATAATTAATAAAAGAAAAAGGAACTTTACATTCCTTTTTCTCAAAAAAATTCAACTTAACTTGAAAACTGATACTCCAAAGGCATTAAAATGAGTTATTCACAGTTTTCCTTTTCTATACTAAATATAACCATTAAATGTAACAAATATAATGTTATTAAAATTAATATACAAATTTATTTGGGACTAATTTTTATCTCTAAACTGATACAGTCTTATAATCAATATGTTAAGCAAAAGTTGGAAAATGTTAAATTTGCTATGTTACTAATTAGTATATTTTTTCATTTAACTTAAATATTCAAGTTGGGCTAAAACTATATTGAAATTTGATTTTAAATCTGTCAGATGCAGCTAATAAAAAAAACTCTTTAGATTTTGCATAGATTGACATTCTGAAAAAAGAATAATAAATTCCCTCTTTCTTAATTTATAAAACCATTTTAAGTTCAAACAATTTAAAAAAATTATACTAAAATAATATACACTTACAAAAGCTGCTCAATGACTAATGCCTGCTTTTATTGTTCCTTTTGTTTTTTATTTATAAGTTCTTCTATTTTTTTTATTCTTTCTTCTAATTCAACAATATCTTCAGATTTAACAAATCTCATTTCATTAAGTTTGTTTTTGACAAAAATTTCTAATTTATCATCAAATTTTTTTGTCATCTCTTCCATCTTATTTTTATAATCATTTAAAATCTCTTTCCCTTCTGTTTCGCTCATTTTGTCTTGTTCTATTGATTTTTGAATCAAATGAGTAAGTTTTTCAAAACTCATAGAAGCAAAACCAACGCTGTAATAGAAAAATTTTTCTAAAATTCCCATAATTATTCATTTAAAATATTATTCACCAGTTTTCTCCAATTTAGATTCTATTTCGTCAAGTCTTTTGTTAAGTGAATCCAGGTCGCTTTTTTTAGCTAATTTCAATGATTGAGCTGTTTTTTTTACAAAATCTTTAAGTTCTTTTTCCAAATCGCTTTTTTTCTTGTCAAAGTCGCTGACAAAATCATCAATTATTTTTTTACCCTCATCGGCAGTTATTTTGTTTTTATCCACAAGCTCTTTTATTTTTTCTTCTAGTTTTTCTTTTGTTGATACTGTTAAACCAACTCCTGTATAAAATAACTTTTTAAATAGAGATTCTTTGTCTTGAGGTTCTTGTGCCTCTTTTTTTTCTGTATTTTCTTTTTTTGCCATGATTAATTTTTTTATTTGTTCAAATATATTGATTTTTTCTTACAAAATGCAAGATGAATAAATGTTTTTTGACAAAGTTTAAGATTTTTTTTATATTTATAATTTTAATGATATTTTTGCATCGAAATGGTGCTTGATGATAGAATCCTATCTTCAAGTGAAACGGGAATCGGGTTCAAATCCCGAACTGTCCCCGCAGCTGTAATTGTCTATGTTTCATTATACTCTGCCACTGTTTGTGATACAAACGGGAAGGCAAATGAAATACGGCATAAGTCAGAAGACCGGCCATTAGAAATTAAATCTATCACCGGGGGATGTGTATAGAAAATAAATAACCTTTTGATTAAAATTATTCTTTTATCAAAATTAAAAAAACAAATATTATGAAAAAATTAGCCTTTTTTGTGTTTAGTATTTTTATGTTTTCAAATTTGAGTGCTCAGCAATTGAAAACATTTACTTTTGATCAGTTAATGGTTCCTGATACAGGTTTTTGGAATGGCAGTGATACTACGTATTACAACCATACTTTTGGAGACGAAACAATAAGTTTTTCGAATTACTATGATTTTACTTATGGCTATTGGTATAATTCAGCTTTTAGCACTCTAACAGACACTGTTACTCAGGATTATTCTAATCAATGGTCTGTTTTTACAGGCAATGCTCATTCTGATTCTGTTTTTGGCTTGTTCTATCTGAGCATAGACTATTCTGATACTACTTATCCCACTATCCCTGTAGATGTTGTTTTTAATCAGCCAGTTGTTATGGATTCTATGTTTATCACAAATTCTACATTTACTGCTC
>Ga0114934_10001903_pt1 | contig 13497 bp, 10 predicted proteins | sample 4SBtaG_2_FD_99695 | JGI IMG/M metagenome (GOLD analysis project Ga0114934, IMG submission 99695) | Deep subsurface microbial communities from Kolumbo volcano to uncover new lineages of life (NeLLi) - 4SBTROV10_white metaG | ecosystem: Environmental > Aquatic > Marine > Volcanic ... | reverse complement strand
CGATATCTCCAATTAGACCGAGATTTCAATCAAATGTAACTCAGAGATGAGCATCCGCACTGTTGAGCGTACCGCGTATGGCGGCGGGCGATATTGTTGTCTGTTGTTTCCAACTCAGCCAAATAGAGAGCCAAGACCTTCGAAACTGTCTTCCTCGTCTTCTTCAGCAGCTGCTTCCTCAGCGGGCGCAGCAGCATCTGCGGCGGGGGCAGCACCACTAGGTGCAGCAGCGGCAACCGGTGCAGCGATAGCAGCGCTCATCGCTTCTCCGATATCGACTTCACCAAGGCTAGCTACAAGCGCTTTCACGCGTGCATCGTCACCTGATACGCCAGCGGCCTTTAGGACCGCACCGACATTCTTTTCGTTGATCTCATTCTCTGCTGAGTGCAATAACATTGCAGCATATACATATTCCATTTTTTCTCACTTCCTTTCAACCAAATAGGTCACCGAGGCCGTCAAAGCCGGCCTCATCATCCTCCGCTGTCTCCTCTTCAGCCGCAGCCTCTTCAGGTGCGGCTTCAGCAGGCGCTGCGGCGGCAACTGTTGTTGCAGCACCGAGCATACTTGACAATTCTTCGTCAAGAGCGGAGGAATCTAGTTGACCAGCAATGGCCATTGCCCGCGAATTTGCACGGGAGATGAATAGAGGCATGGTTTCACTATTGGTGATACCAGCCTCGACAGCAACGGAGAGCGCCTCGCTCTTCGCTTTAGATAGAATTGAAGGCATTGTTTCTGGGGTGAACCAGCGTACGTTGCAAGCAACATTGAATGACGCCGAAACTGCTTGTGCAATTTTGCTGCGGAAGCCTTCAAGGTTTAGGTCAAGGTCTTCAGGTGGCATCAAGATACCATCATCTAATGCGCCACAGAGGATAATTCCAATTTCAATAGGTTTGATACCTAGTTTGTCTAACATCAAGCCGAGTTCACCCGGAATTTCTTCACCTTGATTAACGACTGTGACAGTCTTCTGAATCATTACTTTGCCTTTGTCAATTTTTGCAGGAATACCAACTGCGGATAATTCTCCGACAATTGGTCCTGGTGCAAAATCTGTTTCTCCAGCCTCTACAACAATATCCTCAGGAGCAATATCTCCTTCCTTTGCTGAGCGACCAGTTCGAGTTTTTTCTAATTCGTTAAACAACTGAAATGGACTTAGTGATGATGAATGAACAATAACTGGCTGTTCGGCGTTTTCCATCAACGTCTCTAACGCTTGTTCATCAAGACCAGCATTTTTCCATGCAAGACGGAACAGGGTTTTCTTTGCCATAGTTAGGCTCATCATGGAGCGTAATTCTGCCCGCATACCTAACATTGCAGTCGCTGGAACACCAGATGTATCTACAATTCCAATAACTCCATCTTGTTGAAGGATTTCAGTGAGTTCTACAACTCGGTCTTTCTTCCAACTAATTACTTTTGGAATCATCAGACCAGCACCTCCACTTTGATAGCAGGGCCCATGCTTGTCTTGATGTAAAGTGAACGAATATTGTCTGCGCCACGTTCTAACTTTGATGTGACTCGCTTCCACATTTCAAATGCGTTTTCAGAGATGTGTACTTCAGTTTGGCTTCTTGCCCCTACAATAGTGTGGAATGTGATTTTATCTCGACTACGAATAATTGCAGTGCTACCAAGACCATCTGCGATCATGCCAGGGTCAACATTAGGAGGTACAGGGCGGGGCATCTTACCACGAGGACCTAGAACGATACCAAGGAATCTACCTATTGTTGCCATATGTGGGACTTCAGATAAGAAAAAGTCGTGCTTTCGTGCCAACTTTCGTGCTTTTTGCCGGTCTCCACCTAAATCCTCAATTTTGTTTGGGTCGATGACAACAATTCCTGCAGCCTTTGCTTTGGTCGCCATTTCACCCTCAGCAAACATAGCAACGCTGATTTTTTTACCGCGGCCATGTGGGAGGCGGACATTTTCTTCAATTCTGTTTGTTGGATTTTTTAAATCGACATCTTTGATGGTAAATGCCATCTCAATGCTCTCAACGAACTTTCTTTCTGGCGCTTCTCCAAGCGCTTTTCTTACTGCTTCGGTAATTTGTTCTTCCATTTTTTCTCACCCCTGCGGTCAGCGAGGTTTCCCTCTACCGCAACCCGTGTTTCAATTGAATTTGTCGTCATGATCTCCTGCTTTCACCTGTTTAATGAATTCTTTTGGCACGATGCCTTCGATATGACAGCGCATAGATACACATGTTCCCATGACTTCTAATGAGCGTTGCTTGACACCTTTACCAGACAAATCATCCGCTTTCTCTTTTGAGATAGTAATGATTTGGTCGAGTGTAATATTGTGAACTGATGGGTCTGAACCAACATCGGTTTCTCCTTCCCAAGAGCCGTTGAATTTGATGCCCTTACCAATAACTGCTGTGCGTATGCGTCGTGCAGTCCAGTTATCTGACATTGATTCACCTCATTGTTTGGGTTTCGGCCGACCTGCTTCCCCTATTTAACCGCCGCGAGAACCCTATTGGGTACTCAGACAACACGCTCCGTTACATGCACGTTGTCAGCACGCATTGTGATAGGGATTGGAACTGCTGCTTCGAATAACTCTACAGTAACCTCTTCTTTTCCTTCTTCGACTCCAGTTACACGGGCGCGATTTCCTTTGAAATGCCCAACTCTGATTTCAACAACACTACCAACTTCTATTCCAGCAGTTGCCGATTTCGGCTCGAGATAATTGGAAACAACTCCTAATGGTGCTTCGCCTGGAAGAACTTTGGAACAACCACGCATTGGTGTAGTTACACCACCAGCACGTCCAATCAACTTCTCAACGTGGTGCTTTGCACTTGCTTCAACAAAGATATATCCGCGCATGAGTCGAGGATGAATGACTGAGAAAACTTCGCCTTGAACATCTCTCAGAGAGCCAGTTCCAGAAATACGTGCATGTATTTCATTAGCGATTTTCTGTTCTTGACCAATTGTTGTTTTGAGCATGTAGAGGAAACTCGAGACATCCCCATACATATCCCCAAGTTGGGAAACCGTTGGTCGGGTTTGAATAGCGGAGATATCGTCATCTGAATTATCCATCTCATCAGGGCTCAAAACATTGAGATAACCAGGGTCAACCCACATTGCTTCATCGTAAAGGGTACGTGGCTCTATTTCTGAGGTGTCACTAACAAACAGAATAGGAGTAACCTCGTTTAGTCGGTTACCAAATTCAATTCCACGTGCATCTCCCATTCGAACTAAGGTTAGAGAGGATGATTGAATACCTGTGGAGTCTTCAATTCTCATGAATACATGGTCAAGATCATTATGGTCTCCAACCCCGTAAACTCCATCCCAGCAATTTGCGAAATCGGTGACTTCCTCGCCACGCTTCAGCAAAAGTAATTTGTCTTCATGTCGAATAAAAACGATGAACCCATCAGACATTTTGAAACCTCCAATTCTAAATTTGTTTAACCAATAAGCCAACGGAAGAATTTGGGTAATTCAGTATCCATTAGCCATAACATGACAAAGCCGATGAATCCAAGTACAAACATACCGATTCCACAAACCCAGATAGTTTGTCTGAATTCCATTTTACTTGGTTTACGAGCCATTCGAATAATTCGAGCCCACGAACCACGACCAAAACTGCGAACCCATGTCTCAAACTGGTCTTGTCGAGCTTGAACTCGGTCCTCAAAGGACTTACTTGTAGAGTCTTCACTAGCCATGGTAAAACCCCTTTAGGGTTCATGCCGACATGGGAGTCCTCTTTAACATCAACGGGTCAACTCAATTGATGAATTCAAGACTTCGATTACGCATTGTACGCATTTGTTGATGTGCGGTAGCGCCAAAAATTTGCTGGCTTTTTACTCCGGTTAGAACTAACAAAACACGCAACTCATTGCCCATAGTTTGGTCAACCGTTGCACCCCAAATAATTCTAGCATAGGGGTTAATTCTCTCCCGTATTTCTTGAGCACAGCGTTCTGCTTCTCCCAGTGTTAGTGATGGGCCACCGACCACATTTACCAGAGCACCGCGAGCATCGGAGATGTCAATGTCAAGAAGTGGTGAGGATAGGGCTTCTGCAGTTGCATCGATTGCACGTTCGTTGCCTGTTGCTTCTCCTAGGCCAATCATTGCCATTCCACCGCCATTCAGCATCACACTTCTCAAATCTTCAAAGTCGAGGTTAACAAGACCTTCTTTGGTAATCATTTCTGTGACCCCAGCAATTGAACGCATGAGCAATTCATCGGCAACTCGGAAGGCTGCTTCGATTGGCAAATCTTTGACACCTTCAACTTCTAACAATTTTTCATTAGGGAGTACCACAACTGTATCACAAACTTCTCGTAATCTCTCCAATCCCCATTCAGCATTTTGTCGGCGTAGTGTGCCTTCTGAAACAAATGGGTATGTCACGACTGCAATAGTGAGGGCGCCTGCTGCCTTTGCTAGTCTTGCGACTACGTGTGCCGAGCCAGTTCCTGTGCCACCGCCAAGTCCTGCTGTGACAAAAGCAAGGTCGCAATCATCAACAATATTGACAAGCGTACGTTCTGATTCATAAGCGGCTTTCTCACCTTTTTCAGGATCTCCGCCAGCACCTCTGCCGCGAGCAGTTCTGCCAATCAGAATTTTTTTGTTAAGTTGTGAGCGAAGTAGGTGCTGGGCATCTGTGTTTACAGCATATCCAGAGATATGGTCTCCGGCCAACAATCCTTCATCTTCTAGGCGCTGAACAGTGTTACAACCGCACCCTCCGCATCCAAAAACTCGAATTCGAGGTGCTAAACTTGCTAATAATTCTACTAATTCCTCATCGCCTTGATTAGACACACCCTTAGTCTCCTCTTCGTTTTCTGGCAAGGATTTTTCATCCTCTTGTAGTTCTAACACGCGGTCAATTAAATGGCGCATGAACCTAGCCTCGCTAAAGTCGCCTTAACCTTGACGCTCGGTTTGGGGTTGCTCAAGTGGGTTCGCGCACCCCTTCGGAATTGCCGAAAATAGAGAAAGTCCTCCCTTTAGGGAGGTCATTTAGCCCGAAGGTCAAAGTGTGAGGGCTTATGTCGGGGCTTGATGAAGTCTAAGTCGCTACTTCTTGTAATTATTCTAATTGTCTCTTCACAGTCAATATTTTTCAGTTCTGAAATCCCAACAATTGCTGAATTAGATGAGGGCGAACCGATGTCGCAATCAGTGGCCAGTCAATGGCAGATGACTGACGCACCAACCATCCAATCAGGTTGGTCAGCGAATACTTGGCAACCAGACCCGAAGGGCCCACTTTGGGACTTAGATTTCAGTCCTGATGCAACTAAGATTGCGGGAGTTGAAATTTCAGATAACAGACTCTTTGTTTGGAATATCTCTGACGGCAGAGTTTTACTTTGGATTCATCATTCGGCTGCGATTGTAGATGTTGTCTGGCTTTCTGATGAATGGGTGTTGGTTGCAGATTCTGGAACAAATTGGTATTCATATCATGTTGTGGACAATGGTTCTTCTACTCCTCATACATCTACCGCCATGCGTTCAGGTCAATGGAGTGATGGCTTAACTGGCACATATAACGGGTTTCTGTGGGGGCTTGATGCCTCATTGAATCATTCAAAGGTGGCATTTTGTGGTAACATCAACCAGATGAATATGGGTGGAGAAATTGTCATTGCAGATTTAGCCCACTTCATTGATGGTTCACCACCCAATGTGCAACATTTCTTCCCGCAGTATTGGTCGGTAGATTGTGCAATTTCACCTAGTGGTTCAATGGTTGCTGCAATCGGTCGCAATTTAACGACGTATTCCGATGGTAATGTCACTTACCGAGATGTTGTATACGGTGTTGATGTTGCAACGGGTGGACTTCAATGGGAACGATTTGTTGGTGGTGATAATTCAAGTGCCTGGGCAGTAACTTGGGAACCGGGTGGAGGAAGTTACACCATAGCATACAATCACCCACTTCCAAGTCAACCAAATGTTTGGGAGGGTGTTGCAACCGCTTACGCTGAGGCTGATGGCTCGGTATTTTGGTATTCACCAATACCCCAAAATGTCAGTAGTCTTAGATGGCTTCCAGACGGATCTTACCTTGGAGTCGGATTATACGACCCCGGAAGGATTTCATTCATTGATACTGCAGGGCAAATTCAAACTGATTTTGGATGGCATGCCGTAAAGTCAGGCTTATCTTCACTTCCAGAGGATATAACCGCGGTAACTACAGCTACGATTCCTGCTCAAACCACAGCAAATCAATTGATGGCCTCCGCTGGTCGTGATGGTGCAATTGAGATTTGGAAAATTGATGTCACCACTTTTGAAATTCTCCCTTATAGGAGATTAGGCCCCGCCCATGTGAGAGAAATTGCTAGTCATCCAATTCTTGATTTAGTCGCTATAGCCGACTCATCAGGAGTGGTAACCGTGCGCGCCGAAAACGGTTCAATTGACCGTCAGTGTTTCCATCCCGAGTTTGGTATGGTGGTTTATGAAATTCCTTATGCTAAATCTGTTGACTGGATAAATGATGATGCGATAGTAGCGTTCAGTGATGGGGTAATTATTGCTTGTAATGAATTCAGTAAGTGGTCCTGGACTTTTGACTTAAGAGACCACAAAACGGTTGGTGCCTTTGGAAGAATTGCGATGCATCAAACCAGCAATTATGCAGCAATATCTTGGTCATCTAATACTCTCAATACATCATTGGATGGGCACGTTGCAATAATTGAGCCAATGTCTGGACAATTTTTCAACGAATGGCAGTACGCAGAATCTCATTGGACAATGGCATTCAATGATTTTGGAACAATCTTGGCGTCGGTAGGACAAACTGGGGATGTAAGATTGTGGAACACTAGTGACCCAAATCCACAGAACTGGATGGATGATGGTTCACCTTACTCGCACAATGGATATGTTGGGGTTACGGAATGGATGCCCGGGGCTGACTTGTTAGTAACCGCAGGTTGGGATAAGCAACTAATCATGTGGGATGTTCAAAGCCAATCTCAAATGCAACAAATTACTTTGGGCCAAGAAGCGTTTGCATTCGCGGAATTACTTAATGAAGGTGAGATTGTTATCGCAACTGGTAACGCGCAAAATTCACTTTCAGGACAGTTGGAATTCTATGATATCCAAAATAGCACTTTAGTCAATACTTACCAGGTTAATCATATTCCTCGCGGTTTAGATGTATTACCTAGTGGCCAGGCTCTAGTTGTGGTGAATCATTCAGGAACTATGTTAGTTCTCAAGCAGGATGCAGATGGAGATGGGTGGATAGATGTTGATGATGATTTTCCAAATGACCCAACTCAACACCAGGATACTGATGGTGATGGCTGGGGGGATGACCAAACTCAGCCCAATGGTGATGATTGTCTAAACACACAGGGGAGTAGTTACCAAGATAGAAATGGATGCCCTGATAGTGATGGAGATGGTTATAGTGATGCAGACGCCACTTGGCTTGCTCACCCTCTTGGTGCCGCTGATGCGTTTCCAAACATGCCTACACAATGGCGTGATACTGATGGGGATGGTCACGGTGATGAGTACTCCTTCACTGTGGATAACGATGGTCTACGGGTTGGCGAATCCGGTGATGCGTTCATCAATGATTCATCTCAATATCGCGATTTAGATGGGGATGGATGTGGTGATAATTACACCTATGGTGATGACAATGGGATGCGAATAAATGAAGCCGGAGATGCATTCGTCTCAGACCCCACACAATGCAATGATTTTGATGGTGATGGATATGGTGATAACTACACTTTCACATTAGATACAGGAGGTTTACGAGTTGAGGCAGGAGATGCCTTCCCAAGTGATAACATGGCGTGGTCTGACTTAGACGGAGATGGTTGCCCTACTAGTTCTGCAACCGGTCTTGCAATCGACCTATATCCTACAGATAGCGAAAATTGTGACGAAGAATTACCATTTTGGTTGCCGGTTAATTTAGCACTATTGATTTCAAATGATGCCTCATCATGGTACCTAGATATCTCATGGGATTCTGCTGCAGACAATACCGATATCATTCGGTTAGAATATGCATTGAATAATGAAACATCAAGCCCAATTGATTCGCAATATGTTGCGATTCAAGTTTGGACTTCAACCGATGCTGTCAATGAGAATTTGAGTATTAATCCGGTTACGGGAAATAATTTCCTTCACATTAGATTGACTGGAGTCCCTGATGACGGTGCTTCAATTAGTCGAAATTGGACCTCAGTTTGGGTTGTATACTCAATTGGTGATGGCACAAATCAAAATGGTTCAGAAAATGGTACTAATAACAACCCTGATTCAGATGGAGATGGTGTAATTGATTCAATGGATAATTGTCCTAATGAGCATGGGACGATAGCGAATCAAGGATGCCCAGCGACAGATGATACATCTAATCAGACTGGCAATGAGGAAACTAATCTAGATGACGAACCAGCCGAAACTGCTGGAATCTGGTATGCGTTAATTGCGGCAATGATTGCAGCAATTGCTATCCTAGCAGTTATGGGGATACGGTATAATCGCAAGACAGATAAGATTGTAGAAGGAGTCCATTCAATGGCCCAACCTGATTCCTTTGCCCCACCTTCAACACCACCATCTCCAAACGTGCATTTGCCTTGCAAAATGTGTGGAGGATTTGTTCAAGAAGTGATGCATCAAGGAAATCTGTGGACTTGGTGCCCATCTTGTAGGGAATGGCAAGATTTCCTCGGGAAGAAATAATCAACAACAAAGCGCAATTAGAATTAGCGACTAGATTGTGAATATTCATGGTAGTCTACAGTAGGTTGGAGTGAGTCAATAGCAGTTTGAAGTTTAGCACTCGCCGCTTGTTCTCCAGATTCGATTGATGCGATTTGCTTGCGTATTGATTGCAGTCTAATAGAGAGAGAGTTAGCCACATCCTGTTTTAGTTCGGATGATGGTTGGATCCAACGTTCTAAAGAGGTGGTGACTTTTTCGACGGATGTTGTGAGCCCACTACTTGAAATGAGAATAAATTCACCTTTCTCAAGATTAACTGGCCCACATTCTCCGAGTGCATTTTCCAATTTTTTTGCAACTTTTGTTGCTCTCTTTAACGAACCTTTGCATTTTTCAAATGCTTCTACAGAAAGCAGATGAGCCTCGATATGACCAGTTTTTGCTGCTGTTGAAAACCCATTCAATGCCTTCTTCAAATTACCAATTTGTAAATGTAATCTTCCCATTTGCATAGAATCTTCAATTTTTAGCGCGGCTTCTGTACCATCTCCAATAAGACCTTCCTTTGCTCTCATTTGAGTTAGTTTAGTGGATTCTTTTGACAAGGTTTTGGCTGCTTTCATACTCAATTTCCACTTTTGTCTAATTTCTAGAATGTTAGCATGATCTCGCAAAGCGAGTACCAACAGTTCTTGCTTCTGAATTGTTCTCTTCTTTTCGGATAACAAAAGAGATGTTAACTCCTCAGCCATCACTTCTGAAATTTCTAAACGACCATCAGCAACATAATTTCGTAACTGATTTAGAACTTTGACCGGGTCATCCATGCCAAACAAAAGCCTCACCTCACCATGCGAGAGTAGCCATCACGCATTACCACTCCTGTTCTTCGTGTTGTGGAGAGATATACAGAAGAGTATTGATAAAACTCAATTTCGGCGTTTTACTGCTCGGCGCTTTGGTTTTTTCTTAGATGTTGGTCGACGTTTCTTCGGTTTCCTCTTTTTCGGGGCTTCCTCTTCATCATCATCATCATCACCCCAATCATCGTCATCATCAAAGTCATCGTCATCATCAGAGTCCTCATCATCGAAGTCATCTTCCTCTTCTTCGACAACAGCCTTCTTTCGGCGCTTCTTCTTGTCTGCTTTGTCGGTAGCGAATGGGTCATCTTCATCGTCTAGTGTTTTGGTTTCCTTTGGTCCTTCAAGTTCTGCTAAGCCAGCATCGGCAGCATCACCTGAACCACCACCATCTCCACCACCCATGAATTCCATCATCCAATCATCTTCTTCGTCAAACTCATCGTCACCCTTCTTCTTCTTGGATGGGTCTTGAGCCGCTAGTACACCCATCATGATTGCAAAGAATAGTAGTAACAAGTTGAAGGCTGCAACTGCGATGATGATTACGTAAGGTGGGCTAGTTAGAGAAATTGGGGCCTCAGGCTCCTTTTCACCTTCATTGAATGGGCTGTTACCGCTTTGACAGAGAGTGATTCCACTGATATTTTCAAAACAGTGGTCTACATAGAAGGTGGTTGTGAATAATTTTTCATTACCCGCAGAATCTTTTGCCATGATTTTCAATATGTGATTCCCTGGGTCTTCAAATGTTGATGCAGGTTCTGTCATGCTGAATACTATAGTGTTTGAAGGTGCTCCAAGTGGGGTGATGTCAGTGACGTTCTCCCATTCAAATTCCTCATTGAAAAATTCTCCCACATTAGTGAATTGGTATTTTACTTCAACAAGTCCAACGTCATCGGTGACGACACCATGAATTTTGATCTCAGTACCATAAAGATACTTGCTTGAAGAAGATGGTGAAAATAACTCGATAGTTGGTGATTTTGAATCAACTGACCAATTCGTTACAATGAAAGATTGTGAATTTCCAACAATGTCAACCAATGTAGCAGTGATTGTGACGTTATTTGTATCCATTCCATTTGGAATTGGGAAATCCCAAATGAAGTGAGTATCTGATGCTAAGAATGGTGTGGCGCGTGTAACTTCACCTTCTGGAGTGAAGGTAGTGCCAATCGCTGAACCCTCAATGTAGTCCTCTGTATGTACTTGAATCATGGGGAATTCCTCTAGTGGCTCTCCACTATGAATATGCAATCGGTAATCCCCACTCTTGAGTGGTCCACCTGCCATTCCTTCTTCTCCTCCAATGCCGAGTAAAATTTCTACTTCAGGAGGTGTGGTGTCTTCATGAACAAGCCAGACGTTGGAACGGTTTGTGACAGAATCTCTTGAATTACCCCATGAATCTGCAATAATAAGGGCATACCAAGCATGGCGGTCTAAGTCCTCTTCAAGAGATAATTCACGTAAAATTGTGGTTTCAGATGGCAGCGGTAGATAACTGTCAATCATTAATTCCCAGCCCTCGTCATCGGACAAGTTCCCAGTTTCATTATTTTCAAATGGTGAACCAAGATGACGCCAGATTGAGTAAGTTTCATCCTCTTCAGCCAAGGAATTAATCCAAGATAATAAAATGCTATTTTGGCCACCTTGAAGCATAGGTTGTGCTAGTTGTACTGGGGCAGGTGGTAGCGTATCTTCACGCAATGACAATTGTATACAATTTTGGATGAAGCGTGTATCTTCATATGTTGCATTGAGATGATTGTATCTAGAAACTGAGGTTATGCAGTAATAAGAAAGCCTGTCCTTATCTGGTGGAACTGGAACTAACGCGTATTCAACACCATCGGGTACTGTTGCTGCAAGGGTTGCTTCAAGAGTGAGATTACTCGCTGCTGAAAGTTTAGTCCAAGAGTGCCAGATGTGATAATACTCACCTTCTGCACCCATTTGGTCAGTCCAAGTGACATTTGTCCACCCTCCACCCACATATTCGGCTTGAACATTGGTTGGTTCTGCTACCCATGGGTCGAACGCATTCTCCATGATAGGCCCGGCTATAGATGAAGGTTGAACTGTGCTGTTGTGATTACCCCTCGCATCAGCGGCGGTTACTGCATAGTATGCATATCCTAGAGTCCCTCTCTCAACTTCATAGCGGTAGGTAGTAACACCAGAAGGAACCACAGCGATATGTTCGATGTTTGGATCTAAAGTGTCATTGAATGGTGCACCTGATCGCCATACATGATACATGGCACCAACTTCTTCGGGAATGTCAACCCAGGTTATTGTTGTATTTCCTGTGCCACCAAGTGATTCTGCTATGAACGACGCGTCAACGCCTCCAACATTGATAGGAGCGACATTATCTTCAGCAACAGGGAAATCCGCATCCATGGTGTTAACACCTCCAATAAACCGAGTATCTTCGTAACCAAGATATGAGTAAGTTACGGAATAATATGCATTTACATCAGTGTCAGGAGGGACATCATATGATGTGCTTGAAACGCCAGCAGGTTCGCTCGCAATCAATGTTTTTTGCATCCCAAACCAACTCGCTCTCGTGGCTGGAGAAAGGTGTCGATAAATGTTAGAGATGTAGGCATTCGGACCTGTCTCGAGCAATGTGCCAGGTTGGAGTTGGTTCAGATTAATCCAATCTATTTTTGTTCTACTCGTTTCTGGATAAAATGTAGCATTTACCCCAAAAGGTGCGGTAATATCGTGTGTATTTTCGGGTATCGGGTCAGGAATATGAGAATATCCTAACTCCATGAATGCCTTGATTGAACCATCTGCTAGTTGAGTAGCCACACCATAATAGAAGGTGCCATTGATTCCTGGGGGTAATGGGTGGTTGACTGAATGTTGCTGACCGGGACAACTGACGACATTCCCAGTGCAAGCAGAGATGTTAGCAATGTAAGGTATGCTTCCATTTTGAATAATGCTAGAATTCATCTGAGATGCACTACGATATACAAGGTACCTGCTTGTCTGAAGCATTTGCGCAATTGTCAAATTTTGCGTTTGAACATTTTCCCAAATTACAGCAGTTGATTCAGTAAATTCATCAAAAATTGCTTCAATGTTCTGGGCTTGCATATCTTGTGGTGAGGCCTGATCTGCGTCAACCACAGGTACGAAAGGTAGCGCAGAAACTAGTAACATGAGTGCAGTTATTAGAATTGATTTACTCTTCAAAATACAGCGCACGCTCAATCCCTCCGTAAAGGGGGGTGGTAACGAAGCGGTTATGAGGCTGACGCATTGGATAAGCGTTTAGGGTCAAATCTTGACTTTTTTAATTATCGTCATCTTTGCCGTCGCCCCCTAGGGGGGCGGATATCATTGCAACGAGTTCTTTACGGGCGGTAATGAACCTAGTTAAGAAAGAGTATATTCCACCTAGAAATGAAATTAGGAGCACTATTGATAGAGCATTAATTTCGACTTCAAAGAGAGGTATCTGCCCATAATCCGCAACTCCGTAACTTGCTTGCCAAATTGCTGCTATACAGCCAATGAAGGTAATTGTCATGCGATCGGCTCTTCCGAACCCTCCGTAGTTTCTCCCTAGACCAACTGATTGAGATTGGGTGCCCATGTATGAGCCCATCAGAGTAGCCAAGCCTGCCATATAGCCCAAATGTGGTGAGGTAAGCCATGCGGCATTGACTCCAATAGCCACTATGATTCCAAAATCTACAATCCTGTCAATTGTATGGTCTAGAAAATCACCATAAGAAGAATCTTTGTTATGAACTCGTGCAATTTGTCCATCTAAAGCATCACAAAATGCTGCAAATCCAAAAAGTAGGGTGGCAATAATAAGTTTCATTGCCCCGTCGGAATCAGCGGTT
>Ga0114934_10001902_pt1 | contig 13500 bp, 10 predicted proteins | sample 4SBtaG_2_FD_99695 | JGI IMG/M metagenome (GOLD analysis project Ga0114934, IMG submission 99695) | Deep subsurface microbial communities from Kolumbo volcano to uncover new lineages of life (NeLLi) - 4SBTROV10_white metaG | ecosystem: Environmental > Aquatic > Marine > Volcanic ... | reverse complement strand
GAATAGATACCTTTGCGGCCAGCAGCGCAATGGCATCATCAGATATATGATGAAATGTGGTCTGAATTTCCCGCAGCATTTCCAGCAAGCGGGTAGCTTGGCTTTCATGACGTTCAACCAGCGCAGTAATAAAGGATTCCATCAGCTGGCTCCCATTGACTTGTTTAGTCTATTTGTAACACAGTTTAGGCCGAATTTGCAGCACAATATTTTTAACTTAAGAGCATCTGAAGCTATGTCGTCACGAAACGGAGCCTGGGTAAGTAGTCATACGTATTGAAGATTATGAATGATAGGCAGAGAATCTATCTTACAGCCACAGAGAGTTTAATTAGGTGTTATGAGCTTAGTGATTACTAAATGACTCAATAAGTGGTTGAATCTGAAAATTAAATTTTTCTGTTTGTTCAGTAAGTAACGTGGAGGCCTCCGATGGCTAGAATATATTGTGGTATAAGAAACATAAGTGCAATAGCGTTGGTTTTTTTTTCTTGTAATGTGATGGCGTTTGAATTTCCAACCAGCCCAGGTACGGGGGGCGGTGGCAGTACTAATAATACGCCGAGTGGGTCTTTGATATTCGTATGTAATGTTGTCGAGATCGGCAATGTGATCAGTAACTCGTCATCTTGTACCAGCACAGGAAGTAATGCCAGTTCTTGTAATACGAGTACATCAAATTCTGGTAGTGCAGTGATAAGATGGGAAAGCTCAGTGGCTATAGATAGTTCACTTGAGGCAGTTTTAAATAATGCTGAATCCTGTGCTGAAGCAGTTGAAGCAGCTGGAAATTGTCAGGCAGCGGGAGCAGGAGGGATGGTTATTTATAATTGTAAATTATGAATGACATAAAAGAATAGAGCATAAATTATTTTATATCTAGGGTGTTGTTAGGTAAGTGATTAGCATGAAATCGTATTATGTTAGATTAAAATTCAAAACTCGAACTGTTGTAGTACATAGGAATGTCAGGCTGCTTCCTAGATTTGTAACTTGAATGCCCAAGATAAGTGACAAGAAATATATTATGTTGTATTAATAAGTCTTGTAATCCTTGTCGTAATGGCAAACAGGATCAGTAAATCGGATTAACTAAACAGGACTTTATGCTAGCTACTTAAGTAGCTAGTATAAAGTCGATTGTAAAAAAATGCATCTTCTTGATCTTTATTGGTACTGCTCTTGTTGAGGATTTTATAAGTTGTCAGAAAAAAGTCTCGTTGTATTAAATGCACCCACAATTTCTGTTAATGCCTACGTACAGAGTTTTAAATTTAATCTAACACAACAGGGCTTAATGCTACACACTTATTGGGGGATTCTGTGAAAAATATAAATTTATTTAGATGGATTCTTTTTGGCCTCTTTCTTAGTTTTAATGTGACAAGTATAGCAGGTAGCTATAAGTCAGAAACTGACAGTAATGAAGTACAGTTTTCATATAAGAAGAAGGTGTGGTTTGATGGAAATAGAAAGCGCGTTGTTTGGGAGTCATTAAATGAAATTGCAATTATTCCAAAGAAAAATATTTATAAAAGTAAGTATGATTTGATTCGAGATTTGAAAATCGAATTTCCTAAAGCGGTAGTTTTTAGCTCGTCAATCTCTAATGTGCTGATACGACTGCCTGGTAGTTTTTCTGACTATAAACAACTTCAAGACTTTATAAATAAAAAAAATACAGAAAACAAAAACTGGATTATTACTAATGTCTATCGAAATTCTCCTGAATTATCAAATTCTGTTTTTTTATCATCGGGTGGAGTGATTGTTCATTTTTATGATGAAGTGAAAAAGTACGAGATCAAAAAATGGATAAAAAGTAATAAATTTAAAGTCTTAAAGGATATAAAAAATAGCCATGCTGTTCTATTAAAATGTTTTTCAAACGAAACCTGTATAGATGATGCTAATAGAGTTCGTAAACAAAAATTAGTAAAGTTTGCTTATCCCAATTGGATTAGGCCTAGAATACAAAAAGTAAACACAAAATTTTATTTTGGTGATGACATTGATCTATCAGTTAGTCAAAACATAACGCCAAATCCAGTAATTTTAGAGGGGGAATTAAATATTTCAATAATGGTTCATGTTTTGACTGGCACTTTTGTTAGAAATATACATATCAAGGACTTTTTACCAGATGGGTTTGTATTAAAAAAAGCAACAGTTCAAGGTGGTAATTGTTTAATTGGTGATTATATTGATTGTACTGTAGATATTGTTTCATCGTTGCAGAAAAGATTGACTGTAAATATAATTGCTATTCCACAGGTTATTGGTGATTTCATAAATAAGGTTAGCGTAGAGAGTGATGGGAAAGATATAAATCTAGGAAATAATATATCCACGGCTAATATAAAAGTTAGTGAATCTAATTTATTGTGGAATGATCCTTTGTTTGAACAACAATGGCATTTTTATAATACCGGGCAAGGTGGTGGAGTACCGGGTGTGGATGTGAATATATTACCAGTTTGGCAACAAGATATTATAGGCAGAAGTGTTCTAATAGGGATAGTTGATGATGGTCTTGAAATAAATCATGAGGATTTAAAAAGTAATATTGTTCAAGGGTTAAGTTGGGATTATGTCGATAATGATAATGACCCGACTGCTCAGTTTCATGGTACTTCAGTTGCAGGGATTGTAGCGGCAACAACAAATAATTTAATTGGCGTTGCTGGGGCTGCTCCTGGTGCTCAATTATTTGGTCTGCGGTTGTTAGGAGCAAATACGGATATTAATGAATCTGAAGCATTATCTTATCGGCTTGATATAACGGATATGTTTAATAATAGTTGGGGGCCACCGGATGAGGGGCGTGGATTGTTTGGACCGTCAGCTCTAACTGAAGATGCTATATTAACTGGCGTGACTGAAGGGCGCGATGGAAAGGGAGTGATTTATTGCTGGGCTGCCGGGAATGGGGGGGATAATGATAATTCAAATTATGATGGTTACGCTAATTCACCTTATACATTAACGTTTACTGCATCTACTAATGAAGGAAAACGAGCTTATTACGCCGAAAAAGGAGCAAATATCCTGGCAAATGTGCCCTCTAGCGGAGGGACATTGGATATTACGACTACAGATAGAACAGGGCTAGATGGACTAGATAGTGGCAATTATACCGATAAATTTGGTGGAACTTCAGCGGCCTCCCCATTAGCCTGCGGCACTATTGCTTTATTGTTAGAACTTAATCCAGATTTAAGTTGGCGAGATGCCCAAGCAATTATTGCTACAACTGCCGTTAAAAATGATCCGGGTGATTCAGATTGGACTGTTAATGGGGCTGGATTACATATTAATCATAAATATGGCTTCGGTCGTATTAATGCAGATGCCGCGATTGAAGCGGCTAAATCCTGGGTGACATTAGAAAAGTTACAAGAAATTAGTGTAAATAGTTTTCCAAATATTACAATTCCTGATAATGATTCAACTGGTGTTAGCTCTGTAATTCAAATTAATGATGATCTTTCCGTAGAGTTTGTTGAAGTGATTTTTAGTGCCAAAGATCATCCTTATTGGGGAGATTTAGAAATTAGATTGAAATCCCCCTATGGAACTGAAAGTGTATTGGCGGAAAAGCATAGATCTGGTCGAAATACTGCTCATTATGACCAATGGAGGTTTTCATCATTAAGGCATTTAGGGGAGTTGGCACAAGGAAGCTGGGAATTAATTGTAAGGGATTTAGCAACTGGCGATATTGGAACGTTTGAGTCTTGGGAATTAAAAATTTATGGGACAGGCGATCAAAATAATCAATTAAGTTCAGATTTGAGTATTGAGGTTCAAGATAGTCCTGATCCAGTCAAAAAAGGAGAGCGGCTTGTATATAACATAACTGTAACAAATAATGGCCCCGAAAAAGCGACGGGAATTTTACTCAAAGATACTCTGCCTAGCGAAGTCCAATTTTTATCTATAGAAACTACGCAGGGTATCTGTGCAGGATCAAATGAATTGTCGTGTGAGTTAGGGGTGCTGTCAGCGGGTGGAAAAATAAATTTAAAATTGAATGTTCTTACCCTAGTCGCAGCGTCTGTTGTTACAAATAAAATTGAAGTTCATGCTAATGAAATCGATCCTCTTTTGGAAAATAATATAGTTAATGTAGAAACAAAAATATTAGGCAATACCGTTTATACCGTAAGTATATCAACAAATGGTATGGTAATTAGTGAGCCAGAAGGAATTAATTGCCCATCAAACTGTTCGGCTAGCTTTGCTGAAGGCGAAAATTTGATTTTAAAGGAGGTTTCCGGTCATCGATTTATTATTTGGTCTGGTAATGTGCACTGTATAAATAATAAAAATTCATGTAAGTTTGAAATTACAAAAGATATTAATTTAAGGGTTACTGTTTTGTGATAATCGTCGATACCTACTTATGATCGCTAGCATGTCAGTAATTTTTACATGTTTAAGTATAAAGACAATTAGGAAAATAGCAAGATGTTGAATTAGAATAAGTTAAATGTTATGGCGTGTTTATTGCTTGATTATGAAAAAGGCCAAATAGAAATTAAAAAAAATGATAAACAGAATGCCTAAAAATTCGAAAACAAGATATATTTCTGCCATTTCAATGTTCCTTTTAGTCCCCGCTATTTCCTGGGGAATGATGGCCCCGATTGCGACTACAAAAGTAAAGGAAATTATTGATGTTGTATTAGATGGTGCAATTTCACTTTATGGTTTTGTTTCTGCAGAAACATCTGCAGTAGCGACAGCAATCAGTACTCAGCCGGGAACTAATGAACATAACCCACCTTCGTCAAGTCGGCATTTTTCAACAGCTGAAATTGCAGTATCTGTGCCAAATAAACCCAATACGCTTGCGACTTTTGAGATTCAGTCTAAAACAGTCGCTGCAGCATCAAGAAATGAACCATTATTTGCCAAAAGTTATGTTTATGGGAAGGGATCTTCTGCAAACGTGATTTTACCTGGAATAAATCCAAGTTTAAATTTTAATTGGCAATTTAAAGATTATGGGATTAGAACTACGCCTGCTGTTTCATTGTCAAAAGTTAATGATACTCTCAAAATATCAAGCCAGCCAATCTCTCAATCGGGGAACACTATTTTTTTTGGAAAACAAACTATTGATGAGCTGAAAATTAATAGTTCTGTGGAGAATGGTAATCATTCATCATCCTTTTCACACTCTAAAATTTTGAAAAATGATAATAAAGTTAATGCCATAGATTATAATTATAAGATCAATAAGGATAGTTCATTAAAATTTAATATTCCACTATTGGGTAAAGAAAATGAGCTTTTGTTAGTTAAAATAGAGCACGTTCATACGGAATATTCAATTGAGGCACCAGCTAAAGCAACAAATCAGACTGAAGAAAAAGCAGGAAATAAGGGAACTTCAAAAGTATATTGGGATCCCGTTGAAGGGAAGCTTTCATTCTCACCTTTCTTAATAAATGTATTGAATAATGGTGAAAGTGATTTTGTTGGAGAAAAATATATTAATGATCCTCTTAATGGAGGGTCATTAATAATTGATCCTCTTTTGTTTTCTAATAGTATTGATGGGGTTGATTATTTTAAAGGGGATCAGGTTAAGTTAATTGATAGAAATGGTAAATTGTTACTCAGGGCCAGTTTGCCTACTGTAGTGTTTGATGATAGTTTATATGACCAGAATGGATTTAATCTATTTGCTCCTATTCTAAATATTTTAGAGGTTAATTCTGACGATTCGCAATGGATACAAGATTATTTATATAGAGGCGGGCTTGATTCTTTATTGCTGCATGAATTATTTGTTGGATTTGATGCGAAGCAGATTTCATGGAAGGAGAGCTTTGAAGCGCCAGCAAATGCATTTTTATCTTATACTGGGATACCTGTTTCACAGGTGCCTGAGCCCAATGTTGTAGTTTTATTTTTTATGGGGGCATTATTTTTCGTAAAAAGATTACATGCGTAAGTGTGTCGTATTAAGTCCTGTTGTGTTTAATTAAAGTTAGAAACGCTAACTGTTGCCACACTCATAAATGTCGAGCTCCTTTAACACAACGTGACTTTTTACTGACTACTTAAATAAGTGGGTAGTTTAGTGGGATTATCATAGGCGGGATGTATACAGTAAAGCGTATTTTTTACATTTAAGTAGGTTTTTCTAAAGGTAATGTGTGTAACGAATATGGTTGGTTATTTTAGGTAGTTATTGTATGAGAATAAATGTTTTTGTCTTGTTGTTATTTATATTGTTTTTTACTTTTGGGTGTGTGGTTAAAAACAATGAACTAATAAAAAAGAAATATGAAGAAACATCAGAAGTTATTGATTTGACTTCTCCTTTTAATGATGATGCAGAGAAGGCAATTGCCTCGGTCGGAAGTACTAGAACACAGGGAGTTGTAAAGACTGAGGAAAATAAAGATAGCCAAAAGCATACAAAAAAAAATAATATTATTAATAAAAATTATATAAGTAGCAATGGTATTAAATTAAAATCCAAGCTAGGTAAATGCTATTCTAAAATGTATATTCCAGCTGTATATAAAAATAAAAAGTCGAGAGTTATTAAAGAAAAAGCTTCGTATCGTTTTGAGGTTGTTGGGCCTGTATATAAATGGGAAGAGAAAAGGATATTAGTTAAAGAGCCGGAAGAAAAGATAGAAATAATCCCTGCCAAATATGAATGGGTAAAAGATACAACTTTAATTAATCAGGTTGAAGGAGCTAAAAATAAAATAAAAGTTATGGTTGAGTCACCTAAGATAGTTAAACATAAGGTTAATGCAGAATATAGGCTTATCAAGGTTAGACGAACGGTTGTTCCATCTAAAGTTAAGCGTATAGAAATACCAGCAGTTTATGATACTCAATTAGTTCCATACAAAATAAAAGATAAATATTATGATTGGCGACAAGTTTTGTGCGCTATGCAAATTACAACAGACATTGTAACTAAGTTACAAAATTCTTTATACAAAGCTAAGTATTATAAAGGCGTGATTGATGGTGTTTTTGGAACTCAAACACAAAAAGCTATACAGGCTTATCAAAGAGATAAGAATTTGGCAGTAGGGCAAATTACTATTGAAACATTAAGATCTTTAGGTATTAAGGAGTACTAATTTCAGTGCGAATCAAGTGAGTGGCATGAAGTCCTGTTGTATTAGATTAAAATTTGAAATTCTATTTGTTGGCGCTCTATGGAATTGTGGGCTCCTTAAACACAACGTGATTTTTTACTACCAACTTATGAGGTAACCATTCGCAAAAATGGCTACTTCAGAAAAGCGTTTTCTATTCTGGGGACGCTAATCTGCATGTGATATTGCTTTGTTGCCTTGCGAGTGGTTACCAGAAAAGTTATTTTAAATGGGATCTCCATTATTTAATATTTCAGCCTTCATTGCCATTATGATGAGAGTGTTAAGACTATCGGCTTGCATCTTTTCCATAATATGAGCTCTATGTACATCAACAGTTCGATTACTAATATTTAATATTTTTGCGACTTGTTTATTTGAATGATTGTTGACTATGAGCATAAAAATTTCTTTCTCCCTAGGGGTTAAATGAGCATATTTTTCAAAAATATCTTTTTTATTCTTAATTTCAGGCCATGTGACTAGCAATCGTTCAATCATTTCGTTAATGCGATCTAAGAGTATATTAGCATCAAATGGCTTCTCTAAAAAATCCACTGCGCCGGCCCTGAAGGCTTTTGATGTCAAAGGTATATTTGCATGACCACTAAGAAATATTATAGGGATATCAATGTTTCTTTGCACAAGTTCATCTTGTAACTCCAGGCCGTCCTTGTAAGGCAACTGTACGTCCAAGATCAAGCAGCCTGGTTGTGTCGAATCATATTGCTCTAAGAAAGTAATAGCTGAATCATAGCTTTTTACTTTTAATTCAGTTAATTCGATGAGTTGAGATAAGGAGTCACGGATTGAAGGTTCATCATCGACGATAAAAATAGTAATATCTTTTTTATCCATTTTCTGTTCCAACTTCATTAATAGGTAGCGTGAAATAAAATGTTGTGCCTTTATCTTTGTTACAGTTAAACCGCATTTCACCGTTATGGGCATTAATTAATGATCGGCAGATAGATAAACCCATGCCCATGCCAGACTCTTTTGTAGTATAAAAAGGGGTAAATATTTTTGCTTGAGCTTCTTTGCTAATACCCTGTCCATTATCTTTGACTCTTACTTCTATTGTTTCATTGTTGATTAAGTAAGTTTGTATGGATAACCGCCTAGGTAGTATTTTAGGTAACTTGGTTAGTGCATCAATACTATTTTTAATTAGATTTAACAGGACTTGTTCTATTTGTATCGAATCAACGTTTACAAAGGGTATGTTTTCGGCTAATTCAATTTTTTGTTCAATATCGAATCTTTGGCAATCATCACTAGCTAACTCCAGTGCATGATTAACAAGGTTATTAATGTCAGAATATGATCGACTTGTGGTGTTTGATACGACAAATTCACGCATGCGCGCAATAATCTTGCCTGCTCTAAGGGCCTGTTGCTCAGTCTTTTCTAATGTCTCATACAAGGATTTCAAATCGGGATTGCTTTGTTTCATCAACCTCAAGCAAACATGACAATATGTGGCGATTGCCGTTAAGGGTTGATTTACTTCATGGGCGATTCCTGAAGCCATTTCGCCCATCAGCCCAAGTCTAGTCACATGAGCTAGTTCATCTAAATGTTGTTTGTCTAGTAATTCTTTAGCTTTTCTCTCACTGATATCTCTGATTATGCAGGTAAAGTATTGTATGTGAGCTAATGTATAGCTGGCGACAGATATGTCAATGGGTATGACTGAGCCATCTTTTTTTTGGCCTTCAAGTTCCAAGATTTTACCCATAATGTCTTCCTGATGTTTTTCTAAATAAACATGAAAAAAATTATTTTGTAATGCGTGCTGCCTAGAAGGTATAAGTTTATTAATGCCATTGCCAATGAGTTCATTGGAAGGATAGCCAAAAATGTTGCTAACAGCTTGGTTGACTGATTCAATGTTACCGGTATCTCTTATGATTATAATTCCTTCTAAATTGGCATTAAAAACAGATTTGAGTTTTGCCTCTCGATTATAAATGAGTTGCTTGGATTTCTTGATTTCAGCTATTTTTTCTCGGAGGCTTTTATTTTTTTTTACTAGCTCGAAAGTCTGGGCATAGACTTTTTTTTCTAGTTCATTATTAAGTAAGAAGATTGCTTTTTCGGCCAGCTTCTGTTTGCTAATATCTTGCAGCGTCAAAAAAAATTCATGTCTGCCGTCGTCAATGTTATGAGTGCAGCTATGACAGAATACACTTATCAATTCCCCATTTTTAGGTTTTATTCTGAATTCAATACTTTGCTTTTCTTGATAATTTAAAGTATTTTGTAAAAAAAGAGCAAATTGGGGCAGGTCTTTTGTGTGAATGATTTTCGTTATATTTAGGCCCTTTAAAGCATCTTTTGCGTAATTAAATAATATACTGGTCGCGCGATTTACATCAACAATAAACCCCTGTTGATCTAGGATTAGAAAAGCAGTAGGTGCGCAATCATATATGGTCCGATAGCGGCTGAGCAATGAGAACAGTTGAGGGTTGTTTTCAATATCAGATTGTTGAAATTCATCTAACAATTTCTGCATTTCTATTTTCTCAAAAGGAATTTGAAGATTTTCAAATACCATATCAGGTTATGAGCGTAAATCAATAACTGGATTATTGTTAATTTTATTAGTGCTCATGGATTTAATTCTAATCTTATAGCTTCATTAGTTACATTAAGCAATATTTATGCCTGATTACAAAGCATTGAATTTAAAAAATAATTTATGGGAAGGTGGTTGATATTGTAAAATAAACTGACATGTTTCTGATTTTTAAAGTGTTTGTATCAAAATCGACGCGATGTTGATTCGAGTCATAAGATTATTGGCGAATGGTTTATCGATGGCCATTTTTATTATGGCTCGGAGTAACCGTTCACGACGCTGCCACAGGAATGGATTCAATCTCCGGAATGGGTAACCTGAAAGTCACCTCGCCCTCGATCAATCCTTGGATGAAAATGGTTCTCAAGGCCTGATAGAGATTGATCTCCAGCCTTCTGCAGGTCTCGATCACAGACAGGATCATCGTCCGAAACTGAGTGCCGCGATGGGGTTGGCTGAAGAAACTGATTTTGCGCCAGATCACATAGGGACGCAGGGATCTTTCCGCTGCATTGTTGGTGAGCGGCACGCCTGGAAAGGACAGGAAGGTCCACAGCTTGGGGAAATCCTGCAGCAGTTTGCGGCAGCTGTTACCGGTTTTGTTCCTGCCATGGATCAGGGCGGCTTGTTCCAGGTGTCTCTCGAAGACGTCTCGGAGTCGGTCCAGTCGCCTTCGGTCGTGGCGACTTTGGTAGCCGCTTTGCTGCCAGCGGTTGGCACACCGGACCACCAGACGGGCAATCCTCAATAATCTTTGCCCATCTTCTCCTGCCTGCCCTTGGCGTTGGGCAATCTTTTCCAGATTGCGGATGATATGGGCCCAGCAGTATTGATGCTTTTCGGCATCATATCAGAAGTCTTACCGAATTTATTAAATCTATTAGATGAGCCAGATCAGATTGCTACGGTGTCCGGTGATGGTGCCAATGATACCGCCCATTGCCATCAGGCGATTCGTGATAAATATGCCGAGGCCTTGATTCTTCCACGGGAAGGCGCGGCGGCTGAATGGCCTGATGATAAAGAAGGCACAATTCATCCGAGAACCGCTATTGTTCGACGTTGTGCTGAAATTGGCGGTTATCATCGACGGAGTCTGGCGGAAACAGCGATGTTTCGAATTAAATCATTATTCAGCGATAAACTGAAGAACCGAACCTTTGATGCCCAGCAAGTCGAGGCATATTTGCGTATTGGAGCAATGAATAAAATGACAGGCCTGGGTATGCCTGAAAGTTACCCTGTTTTATAAAAATGGTCATGGGGATAAAGGGACAATCAAGCTGGGACTTTTTTATGCAACAAAGCCGTTAAAAATTGCTTAATGATTTGAATGGAATATCAAATCTTAATGGAACGGCAACATTGACGAAATAATCTGGTGAGGAATCCGTTAATCCTATCCCGGCAGTAACAGAAAAGAATAAGCGGCGACCGATTGTAGATGCAGCTCCGAAGGTAAACAGGCTTTGTGTTGTATCCGAGCCAATGATTGGGACGCCGTTAACGCGGAGTTCTTGAGCAAAAGTTTGTTGTAAGCCAATGCTTAACGAGGTTTGAGGGCTCGCCGCCAAAGTAGCTCCCATAGCAAAGCTAAATTTATTACCCGGATCAATTCCGAACTTCTTAAATGTTCTCTGATAGCTAACAGTGCCGGTAAACGCTAATGGGTCTTGGCGCTTTAATGCAGTTACAGAGACGATCAAATCATTAAAGCCGGTCCCCATGTTGACTTTATTATCTTTGAATTTACCGCTATCAGTATCCCAAGTAATTCGGCCGATAAGATCTGGCATCCAGTCGCTTTCATGCATCAGCGTTTTTGCAAGACCAATACTTATGTCTCCTAATGCAAATCCCGTATTGTCCGCTACATCTATATTATTTCTGCCTGGTATTTCTCGTATCTGTGATTCATTGACGATTCGGGTGGGTAGCCTCAATTCAGCCTGTGTTTCGAATGGCAAGCCAAACCGGAAAAACAAACCAGCATTGATTTCATTTCTGCGTGTTTTCTTGTTTAAAGAAAAAGTGTTTGTTGAAGTAGTCTGCACAAGCTCTAAAGAATTAGTTTCTCTTCTAGCATAAGTGGTAAAGGGTTGAATTTCGGCTTGTCCAAAAGGCAATAGCAGTGCTCCTGTTTGCACCAAGGTTCTTGACAGTGCGCGCTCGGCGGCAATTTCATCAACTTCAAAACTGCCAGCTGATGATTTTGATTTAGCGGATGCAGTATGTGTTTTTTGCTTCCTGGTTTTTTTCGAAGGTCTTGTTTTATGTGTGGAATGAGGGGAGCCAATTCCCACACGGTTTTCTAATTGTTTAACACGCTCTTGTAAATTTGCAATAACTTTATCACGCTCTATCAGCTTTTGTAGTAATTGATTCGTTAATGCTGTATGGGACTTCTCTTCTGCGACAGAAGCAGTGTTTATGGTTATTAATATTAATGTTGTGGCGCATAGACCGATTATTTTAATGCACTTTTTTTCATTTAATATTGACATAAAGATGATCCAGAATCCATGATAAGTATCTATCTAAGCATAACATAATCGCTTTCTTTGGGCTCCAAAAGATTCTTCTTTGTTGCTAATCGTGAGCTGCCAGGTTCTACTAAAAAGCCGACTCTACCGATCTTTGGAAAATCAATCCATAGCTTCATAAACTGATTAATCAATAGAGTACGGTTCCCCCAAGCGGGGTCAGCTACTAGTACACGATTACCTTTTATGCCTCGAAAAATAACAAAGTGATTATATCCATGAGGCTTGATGGGGACGATCATTGGTGCCCGTTTAATCAGATAATCCAAGTTCAAATTGCCATATCCTATGCCTTTATAGCCTCTTGAATCAACGTAGCGCTTTAAATCAAGCAATGAAAAGCCTTGTCGGATATTAATGAGGGCGGGCAATTTAATATATTCCTCACGATGCATCAATGCTGTGGCGACTTCTTTTTCTGTTACGAAATCCCCATATTGATAATTTAATAATGTCGTTAATGCTGCCGCGCCACAACTTAAATCCCAATGTTGGATGACAACATTTTCATGCCGCATCTCTAATAAGGATTTTACTGTTCTGGCTTGAATAGGGAATGAAGAAAGTATAATTAAGGCTAATATTAGGTTAATTATGAACGTATTTTTAGATTTACACATACAGAGCCTCAATCAGAAAAATTTTACAGTTTAGTTGGTCTTTATGATATCAATACAACGAGTTGATGTTTCATAAAGCCAACATTTGCAAATCGAAATCGAAAAGCTTTGGCTTTGTATGGGTGTAAGCTTTGTTCTAATCGATTAAGTCACTGGTTTATTTTTAGACTGTGATATTTTTCACAGATAAAACTAACGCTCTGAGCTAGTATACAACTCAGAGCGTTACTTGGCGGTCATACTCTAGGTAACAGGCTGTGTATAAATATACACGCCTGTTATCTTTTATAGCAATTGTGCGCCTGCAGAGGATTGACTTACGGCAGTTGCACCACCAATAGAGGCGCCATTGGTAACAGAGTTCGCCAATGATGCCGTTGAGCCTTGAGATACGACGCTCATGACACCGGTCATTAGGCCGGTTGGGTCAACCTGGACATCCGTGTTAGAAGTTGTCACGCCCAGCGTATTGGCAATGGCTAATGAACCTGCGTCAGCAATACCGACACCGGATAAGAGGACAACGGCACCTGCAGTGACACCGTCCATTTGAGCGTCTGATAAGGTCACAGGTTCTTGAGCGATGGCTGAACCCGCAACAGCTAGAGCAG
>Ga0114934_10001900_pt1 | contig 13506 bp, 14 predicted proteins | sample 4SBtaG_2_FD_99695 | JGI IMG/M metagenome (GOLD analysis project Ga0114934, IMG submission 99695) | Deep subsurface microbial communities from Kolumbo volcano to uncover new lineages of life (NeLLi) - 4SBTROV10_white metaG | ecosystem: Environmental > Aquatic > Marine > Volcanic ... | reverse complement strand
TGAAGCGTGTGATGACAATAATACTGTTGATGGTGATGGTTGTTCTTCAACTTGTACTGTGGAACCCGGTTATGAACAATGTTATCCTGCTAATCCTTTGGGGACTGTTAAGAATTGTACTTATTCTCTTAAAGATGGTACTGAGGGTGTTGGTGCTTGTCGAGCAGCTACTAGGACTTGTCAACACTCTGGTATTTGGAGTTCTTGTACTGGGGAAGTTCTTCCTCAAAATGAAGGTTTAACTAGTGATAATTGTAATGATGGCTTAGACAATGATTGTGATGCTAGTTGTGATTATGAAACTAAGAGTTGTGGTCCTTTCGAGACTAATAATGATTGTGAATTTGGTGTTTCGAATATTAGTGTTTCTAATGTTAAGGTCAATACTCCTTTTACTGTTACTTGCGAGTTTACAGCTAACAATGTTAGTGCTGTTGCTCTCGACATAACAGGAACTGCTAGTGCTTCTTGTACTCTTGATTCTTGGCTAGGAGGAGGAATTGCTAGTTTTACTTGTCCTGCTCTAGTAAAAGGTAGTTACACTGCTACTTGTAAAGTTGATACTTCTAAAGCAGCTGCTATTCCTGGTAAGGCTTCTTTGAGTAAGAGTTTCGAAGTTTGTGATTATGCCGATGTTCAATTAAAAGTTGTTGATGAAAATAATGATCCTGTTGCTGGAGCTTTTGTCGAGGTTATTTCTCCTAAAAAATCTCCTGATTATACTGATGAGGATGGAGAAGTTAAGTTTAATAATTTTGAGCTTGGACAATACATCTCTGTAGCTGCTAGTAAGAATAATTATCGTGCTGATTCTGAGCAATTAAAAGTTGATGAGTGCGGTACTTACACTGCAGAATTATTATTAGATGGTAGTGCTTGTTCTTCAGATTGTACTAATTGGGAGGGTTTGTGCGATGCTGGTTGCGATGGAGTTAATGGTTGTAATTTCAATACTTCTGAGATAGCTAATGTTTGTGGTGGTGTTGATAAGGTTAAGAAAGGTACTTGGACTGAGATTAATAAGACTGATTGGGTTCTTTGTTGTGGTAATGGCCCTCTTGATGAGAAAAAGATTTTGTCTAAAAAATTGGATCTTGATGGTTGCATGAAGAATCTTGCTCAACATAAGAGGATTATTAATTATGGTGGTCGACCTGTTAGTTTGGTCACTCTTGTTTGGGAGGGTTGTGATTAATCATTTTTAGTGATGAGTAAATATTATTAATAAGTAAATATTTAAATAAAACTTGTTTAAGAATAGTTATTAGAGGTGTTATTATGATTGAGAATCAATTATTTGTGGTTATATTGGCGATTGTTATTGGAACGCTTGCAGCAATAGTTTATAGTCTTAGAATTCTTGTTTTAATGGAGCGAAGAGTTGCTAGAATGGATAAACATATTGAATTAATAGCTGAGAAAATAATTGTTGAAGAAAAAACCGTTCTTAGAGAAGAGAAGAAAGTCGAAGGAATGGTTAAGAAAAAGAAGAAAAAATAATTTTTTCAAACTTTTTTTAATTTCTTTTTACAATCATTTTCTTTCCTTTTTTTCATCACAATCTTTTTAACTAATTCTTTTTTTTCTTTTGTTTATGATTCTTCATAAGAGTTTTAAGCATGGTTGGTTTTATCATTTTAGGATTAATAGTTCTAAGCTTGATTCTTTGTTAATTGGTGATTTGGATTCTTTGAAAGATTATTTGTTAAAGGTTTATAAGGGGGGTGTTGATGATGAGAAGTTCACAGTTGGTCCTAGAAGTAGTTCATTAAAATTTCAGATTCCTAGTTTAGAAATTACTAGTATTAATAATCATGGTGTTTGTGATTTAGCAACTATTGGTTTAGAAATTAATAAGGATCGTTTTAGGACTGCTCATTCAAAAGTTCAAACTTACATGTTGGAAAATGATTCTACTACTATTGCTATGGAAGTTCCTCTTTGGCTTGATGAGGGTGAACACGAGTTAATGAGTTTGTTTCGAGAATCAGGCTCGTTAACAGGTCATATTGATGCTTTATCAATAGAAAAAGACAAGATAGTTATTTGGGATTATAAACCTAATGCTAAGAAGGAAAAGTATGCTTCTACTCAAGTCTATGCTTATGCCGTCATGCTTAGTAGAAGAACAGGTATTTCTTTAGAAAAGTTTCTTTGTGGTTATTTTGATAAAGATGATTGCTACATGTTTAAGCCTTGTGAAGTAGAGTTTGATGGTGGTAAGGTATTGTTATGATGGTTTGAATCTTATTTTTTTACTTTTTTTACTTTTTTTCTTCGATAATTTTATAAGAAAGAACTTCTAATAATAAGTTTATGAAACAAGCTTATATTATTGCAATAGTCATTGCATTGTGTGTTGGAGTTTATTTTTTAGGAGAAGGAATTACGGGTTTAGTTATTAGTCAGAATTGTTGTTTCGGAGATAGTTGTGCTCTTGAGAATCAGTGTCAGAATCAACCAGTGATGGAGAGTCCTACTCATCTTAGTCCTAGAGAAGATTTTACTTTAGCAACGACTTTAATACTTTTTTCTTCAATAATATTTATTAATTTGTATCAAAAGAAAAAACAAAACATGCATAAAAAATTAGATTTAAAGCATTCTTCCAGATAAACAATTATTACAATATTCTTTTCCATTCATTTTTTCTTCTTCGCTAAGAGGTTTGCCACAACTCTTGCAAAACTTAATTTGGGGTTTTATAATATTCATTCTATCAACTCCTCGAAACTGATTGCTTTATGAAGATCGGATTCTTTGTTGCTAATTACAAAACTAGCATTAGTTTCATTAAGATCTTCCAAAGAAAAAAACATCCATTTTTGTCTGAGAAACTTGATCGCGACCCAAGGTTCAGCACCGAACTTTTCTGAAAAATATTTTAAGTCTTCAATCTCTTTTTTAGGAAAATATTTTTTATCGTCTTTAGTCACTTTAGCTTCAATAGCTATTTTTCGAATATTATTGCCTGCTATCACATCAGGACTAGGGAATTGAGAACTACCACTACCTGCGCTCCTCATAGCTGCCCAACCATTGGCCCAGAACTTATGAATAAGATCTCGTTCAGCATTAATACCTTTAGATTTGTGACTCATAATTATTGCTTATGAAAATTATTATTTAAATACTCTTTGGGTGAATGTCCAGTGTGTTTTTGCCAGCACGCTTTACTTAACATAATCAATACTTGACATAATCAATTCGGGTTTGTTCCGAGAGTGCGTCGCCACCACAATTATCACTAATTTTACTAATAGTAAAATTGTGATGGTGCGACGAAGCTTATCTTTGTTCCTATACGTAAGTATGGGGTTAAAGTAAGCGAAGTAGGACTTTTGGGACAAACCCAATCAATTCATAAACTATTTAAAGCTTCTTCTCGAAAAAATATTATAACAATGCAGTCAAATAATGCAGTCATAGAGGTGGTTTAATTTGGATTTAGTTTTTCACGGAGCAGCAAGAGAAGTAGGTAGGAGTTGCATAGAAGTATTTACTCAAGGAGATCGTTATTTATTAGATTGTGGAATAAAATTTACTAGTTCAGGGTTTTCTTATCCAGAAGAAGTTTTTAAGTTAAAAGAAATTGACGGAGTAATAATTAGTCATTCTCATTTAGATCACATAGGAGGATTACCATTGTTTGAACATCACGACCTAGTATGTCCTATTTTTATGACTCCACAAACAAGTGCCATAGGACAAATAATGCTTAAAGATTCTTATGAAATAGCGAAGTTAAAAAAGATGCATGATGCTTATGAAAAAATGGATTTGAGATTAGTAAAGAAGAGGACGAAAGTCGTTGATTTTGATAAGTGGTATCAACATAGAAAAATAAAATTTAAATTCTTAAACGCTGGTCACATTCCAGGAAGCGCGATGACATTCATAGAGGCTGAAGGAAAAAAATTGTTGTATTCAGGAGATATTAATACTCGAACAACAAAATTGATGAGTCCTGCTAATCCTAAAGCAATAAAAAAAGTTGTTGGAGATGTTGATGTTTTAATAACTGAAAGTACTTATGGAAATAGGACTCTTCCAAAAAGAAGTTTGGTTGAAAAAAATTTTGTTGCGAAAGTCAAAGAAGTGATTGCTAGAGGAGGAATAGCTTTAGTGCCTGTTTTTGCGCTTGGGAGATCTCAAGAAATATTGATAATATTGGGGCAAGCAGGAATTAAGGTTCCAATTTATTTTGATGGTATGGGGAAACAATTAACAAGAAAAATATTGACTAACAATAGTTCGTATGTTATTAATAAAGATTTGATAAATGATTCTTATTTTAAAAAAGTTCAATTAGTTGGTAGTCAAGGTTTAAGAACAAAAGTTTCTCATAACAAAAAACCTTGTATAATAATAACTACTAGTGGTATGCTTCAAGGAGGACCAGTTGGTACTTATTTGAAGGAGCTTTGGCACGAACCAAAAAACGCTGTTTTGTTAACTGGTTATCAAGTAAAAGGCACTAATGGGTGGAAATTATTAAATGAAGGAAAGATTTACCTTGATGGTTGGCTTACAGATGCAAAGTGTGAAGTTGAAAAGTTTGATTTCTCTGGGCACGCAGACATAAAAGACATTCAAGAATTCGTAAAAACTATTAATCCAAAAATATTAGTTGTTCAACACGGTGATGAAGAAGCTGTTGATAATCTTGCTCAATGGGCTGTTCAAAACACTTCTATAAAAAAGGTTTATGGACCTAGAATTGGTGAAAAGATCAGTGTTGATAAGAAACTTGCTGAGATAAAAAATGGGAAATAATTAGTACTTTAGTACAATGATAAAATAATAAAATAATAATAAAAATAATGTTCAAGGTGAAAAAAATGATATATGGAAATTATGATTTTTTAGATTTAAAATATAAACCTAAAGCAACAGAAGTGGTTTGTGAATTTAGAATAAAACCAAAGAAAGGCGATTCGTTAATCAAAGCAGCAGAATATGTTACAGGAGAATCAAGCATAGGAACATGGACAAAAATACAAACAATGAATCCTGTTCTTGCAAAAAAACTAAAACCAACAATCTTTTACGCAAATAAAAAAACATTTGTGGTTAAGATAGCTTATCCAGAAGAACTCTTTGAACCAGGAAACATGCCAGGAATTCTAAGTAGTATTGCAGGAAACATCTTTGGTATGAAGGACATTGATGCTTTAAGATTAGAAGATATTCATTTCACAAAAAAATTAGTTAAGAGCTTTTTAGGTCCTCAATTTGGTATTAAAGGAATAAGAAAAATGACTAATATTAGGAGGAGACCATTAATAGGAACAATAGTTAAACCTAAAGTTGGACTCACTGAGAAAGAACACGCAAAAGTGGCTTATGAATCTTGGCTCGGGGGTTTGGATGTTGTTAAGGATGATGAAAACTTAGTTAGTATGAGTTTCAATAATTTTTATATTAGAATAAAAGAAGTTTACAAAAAAAAGAACATGGTTGAAAAACAAACAGGAAAACAAAAAATTTATTTGCCTAACATAACTGCTGAAGTTGATGAAATGAAAAAAAGAGCTAATGCTGTTAAAAAGTTAGGAGGACGATTCGTAATGGTCGACATATTAACAGCTGGTTTCTCTGCTTTACAAACTATAAGAGCACATACTGAAAAACTTGGTTTAGCAATTCATGCTCATAGAGCGATGCACGGAGCAATAACTAGGAATAAAGATCATGGAATAAGTATGTTAGTAATTGCAAAAATTGCAAGATTAATAGGTGTTGACACTCTTCATATTGGAACTGCTGGTTTTGGAAAAATGGAAGCTGGTAAAGATGAAGTGTTGAAGTACGAGCAAGAAGTCGAGTTCCCAAATGTTAAGGAAGATATTAAAAAGAATGTTCTTGGACAAGAATATTTTGGTTTAAAACCCACTCTTGCAGTTGCTAGTGGAGGAATAAGCCCAATTAGCATAAGAGGAGTTATGAGGGCAATGGGTGATGATATTGTTATGCAATTCGGCGGTGGTTGTCATGGTCATCCTCAAGGAACGCTTGCAGGTGCAAAAGCGATAAAGCAAGCTCTCGACGCTGAAAAGAAAGGAATATCTATTAAAGAAGCTGTTAAGAACAATCCTAAGAAGAATCAAGAGTTAGCATTAGCAATTGATAAGTGGGGTTGAATAAAAATATTGATTTTGAATTATCAAAAAAAATTTTTTGAATTATTAAAAATATTCATTCGCTATCGCTCATTATTGCCGTGGCTGCTCGCATTGGCTAAAGAGAAGATGCTCGCTTAACGCCACCTTAAGGCAATAAAAATATTTTCAATAACAATTATAATAAAGAGGAATAATATGAATTTAAAAGCAAAGCCATTAAAGATAACAACTGGTGGGATACCCATCACAATCATAACTGCTGAAGACGCTATTCATCATGACTTACATCCTGGTGACAGAGTTTTTTTAGAAACAAAAACGAGTAAAGCAGTAACAATATTAGATGTTGTAGATGTTGGGCAGACAGGGTTGACTAAGAAGGGTTATATAGGATTGTTTAAAGAAGCAAAAAACTTATTGGATTGTAAAAAAGGAGAATTAATTCATGTGACTCCTGCTAGAAAACCAGAGAGTGTTGAGTTCATAAAAAAGAAAGTTCGAGGGAAAGCTCTTAATGAAAAAGAGTATTATTCTATTGTTAAAGACATTGTTAATAATGAGCTTAGTGAAATTGAACTAACTTATTTCTTGTCAACAGTTGATATGAATGGGATGACTGAGAAAGAAATCGCTTATATGACTAAAGCATTAGTTAATACTGGTGAAAGAATTATTTTTCCAAAATCAGAGATTATTGCTGATAAACATTGTATTGGAGGCGTGCCTAATAATCGTACTACGATGATTGTTATTCCGATAATAGCTGCTACTGGTTTAAGGATTCCTAAAACTAGTTCTAGAGCAATAACTAGTCCTGCAGGAACTGCTGATACAATGGAAACTCTTTGTAATGTGAATTTGTCATTAACCCAAATGAAGAATCAAATAAATTCTATTGGAGCCTGTATTGCTTGGGGTGGTTCTCTTAACTTAGCTCCTGCTGATGATAAAATAATTAGGGTTGAAAAACCATTAAGCATTGATGCACAAGGTTTAATGATGAGTTCTGTTCTTGCAAAAAAATTAAGTGCAGGTAGCACTCACGTATTGATAGATATTCCTTATGGTAGAGGAGCAAAGGTTGATAATAAGAAAAAAGCAGAATTATTAAAGAAAAAATTTGAGCGAATTGGTAAATTATTAGGGATGAAGATTAAGGCCATTCTCACTGATGGTCGACAAACAATTGGTAGGGGCATAGGACCTGTTCTTGAAGCTAAGGATGTGCTCTCTGTTTTGAAAAACGAAGAAAATGCTCCTGTTGATTTGAAAGAAAAATCTATAATGATGGCTGGTGAGTTGTTAAACTTCACTAAAGTTGCTAAGAATGGTGAGGGCGAGTCTCTTGCTAGGGAAATTCTTGAATCTGGTCTTGCTTATGAAAAGATGATGCAAATTGTTAATTCTCAAGGTCCAAAGAAATTTAAAAATGCTCTTTTTAAACAAGAAATTAAGGCTAAGAAGTCTGGCGTTGTTAAGTACATTGATAACAAGAAGATTTCTAAACTGGCCAGAATAGCTGGTGCTCCTATTACTCACGAAGCAGGTTTGTATTTGTATAAAAAAGTTGGTGATAAAGTTAAGAAAGGTGATTGTTTATATGTTGCTTATGCTAATTCAAAAGATAAATTAGTTAATTTGTTGAAGTATGATAATAAGTTAAAGCCTTATGAGTTTAAGTAATTATTATTACTATCGTCACTATCATCACTATCATCACCATCATCACCAGCATCACCATTATTATCATCATCGTTAGTATTATTGGTGTTTTGTAGTTTGTGATTGTTAATTGGCTTTTGCGTTTTGTGATTGTTAATTGATTTTTGTGGTTTGTGATAGTTGGTTTGTGATTGGTGATTCAGTTGGTTTGTGATTGGTGATTTCGATGTTATTTGAAAAAGTTGTTAAAGATATAAAGGATTTGAAAATTCAAGGGGCAGAAAACATTGCTATTCAAGCATTAAAAGCTTTGACATTTGTCGCTGTTGAGAAGAACACAATTAATATTAAGACTTATGCTGATAAGTTAAAAAACGCTCGTCCTACTGAGCCTATGATGCACAATCTCATTGATTTTTATTGTGGTAATCTAAAGAAAGGTTTTCAAAAAGATTTGTTAAATAAATTGTTACTTGAATTGAAGAACGCCGATGAAAAAATTTCTAATTATGCAAGTGTAAGGATTTTGAGTAAAAAAAAATATTATACTCATTGTCATTCATCAACTGTTATTAAGACTTTTGAGAGAGCAAGATTAATTGAAAAAAAAGTTTTTGAGGTTCATAACACTGAAACAAGACCTTTATTTCAAGGACGAATAACCGCTACTGAGCTTGCAAAGATGGGTGTTAAGGTCAAACATTTTATTGATAGTGCTGCCAGATTAGCAATTAAAGATTGTTCAGCAATATTTTTGGGAGCAGATGCGATTCTTAATGATGGTAAAGTTATAAACAAGATTGGTTCTGAATTCATTGCTGAAATTGCTGAGGAGAAAGAAATTCCTGTTTATATTGTTGCTAGTAAGTGGAAGTTTGCTAATATGAATTCAAAAAAATATGCTGACACTATTGAACAAAGATCTCCTGATGAAGTTTGGAAACCGAACTTTAAAGGTTCGGAGAATGTTGTTGTCAATAATCCTGCTTTTGAAATGATTAAACCCAAAGTCATAACTGCTATAATTACTGAATTAGGCATAATGGATCCTTTAACAGCTGTTATTGAGTTGAAAAAAGATTTAAAAAAGAATTGAAAAATATTTAAAAAATATTTGGAGAAGAAAAGTATAAAAAGTATAATTTGGAGTGAATTTTAGTTGGTTATGAAAAAGACTTAAAAACTAAGGATTATTCTTTAGTTATTATTAAAATTTGAATTAAGAATTTTAAACATTTGATTTTTGATCATTTGGTTAAAAACTTTGAGATTTTTAATTCATTGTTGGAAGTGTTATTATGGTTAAGAAATTGAGTGAAAAAGAAATTCGTACAAAGATTAAAGACAAAGGTTATATAAGAATTTTAATTGTTTTTGAATTAGTGGGTACTCCTAAAGATCATGTTGAAACAACTATTAAAAATTACATGGCTAACTTAAAATCTGATTCTAGAATAGAAATTATAAATGAGGATTATGCTGATACAGTGGAACAAGAAGACGGTATGTTTAGTACTTTTGTAGAGGCTGAGTTGTTAGTTTCTTCTATGGATGTTCTTACTTGGTTAGCAATTAATTTTAGTCCTGCTAGCATAGAAGTTATAGAGCCTAATCAATTAGTTTTTAAGGAGTCAGTCATTACTGGTTGGTATAATGACTTGATTTCGAAAATGCATGAGATTTCAACTGTTCTTAGACAAGAGAGAAATGTTAATCAACAATTAATTGTTTCTGTTAACTCATTAATTAAAAACGCGTTGTTATTGAGTGTTAAGAATTCTGATAAAACCATTGATGAACTCGCTAGGGATGTTGGTATAATTCCTGATCAGTTATTGGAGTTCGTTAATTTTCTTGTTGAAAAAAAGAAGATTGTTAAGAAAGGAGACAAGTATGGTTTTAAAAAAGATTGATTAGAAATATTTATTTAGAAATGTTTGTTTAGGAATATTTATTTAGAAATGTTTGTTGTTTTATGGGTGAGGTGTTTTTTTGGTTGACAAAGAAGAATTGACTAACGAATTGAGTATTGAAGCATTATTGTTTGCAAGCGGTAAAGTTATGAGTGAAGAACAAATAGCTTTGTTTACAGGTATTGATAAGAAAAAGATCAAGAAAACTCTTAAAAAATTAAAGGATAATTATGATTCTCGAGAGACTTCTATCAAGATCTACGAAGTTAATAAGACTTGGCGAATGATGATTAAGGACGAATTTATTCCTCTTATTAGAAAAATTGTTTCTAACACAGAATTATCTAGAGCAACTATGGAGACTCTTGCAGTTATAGCATTCAAATACCCCAAGATAAAACAATCAGAAGTTATTCATATTCGAGGAACTACTGCTTATGATCAAATAAAAGAACTTCTTGAATCTGGGTTTATAACTAGACAAAAAGAAGGACGATCATTCACTATAAGGCTTACTGAAAAGTTTTTTGAATACTTTGATGTTGATGGTGAAAAAGACATTAAGGATGTTTTTAAAGATATTAATGTTGTTAAACCTGCTGAAAAACAAAAGCAACTTGGAGAATTGGGTGATTTAGAAGTCATAGAAATTTCTAAAGAAGAACAAAAAAAGATTGATGAAAAAAATAAGTCTTTAGGTTTAGAAGTTGTTGATATTGTTGAAAAAAAAGATTCTGTTAATGGCGAAGATTCTGGGGAAGAATCACGGTCTTCTTTCAAAGACGAATTAATTTCTAAAAAAGAAGTTGATGAAGTAGAAGAGAATGGTTTTTTAGATAAGATAGAAAAACAAATAGACGAGCTTTCCAAAAGAAACAATGAACATGATGAAGACGAACTCTTTAAAAGAGATGAGCTCTTGAAGAGAGATGAATCAGAAGAACTGAAAGAACAAGTTGAAGGAGAAGCTCAAGAAGAAGATTCTAATTCTGAAGAACAAGAAAACCAAGAAGAAATTCCAGAAGAAGTAAAAGAAGATTCTAATTCTGAAACCCGAGAAAATGAAAATGAAGAAGAAGTGATTGAAGAAAAGTCTTAAGTAAAAACATATTATTCAAACATTTTTTAAATGAATAAACCAATATTCTCTATGATTCGCCATTTTAATGTTGTTTTGAACGAATAGTTTATATGATGATTGGGTGGTGATATTTTTTTGGGAGGTGGTTCGATGAGCCTAGATATATGTAAAAATTTTTATGGAATGTTTTTGTTAAAAGATAAGTCTTACAAAGAAGCTACGAAGAGTAGTTTTGGAAAAGCAGCACTAATCTTCTTGATAGCTGCTCTAGGCACAGCAATTGGTTCTTTATGGACTAGCGTAAGTGTTGGCACTTTTTTTAGCGATTGGATAGGTGGATTTATAGGATTAATAATCGCTTATTTCATAGGAGTGGGAATATTATTCTTATTTGCTAAGCTATTTGGTGGTAAAGGAGATTACATGCCTTATTATAATGGTTTTAGTTATTTGAGTTTGTTCATGCTTTTGCAAATAATTCCTGGTCAAATAGGTAAGATTCTCGTTTTTCTAGGCGGTTTGTGGGCCATAGTTATGTCCATCTTTTTAACCAGATCTCATTTTAAGTTAAGCACTGGTAAGGCAGTTGCAACAGTTTTAATACCTTATGTAATAATAGCTGTTTTAGCATTGATTTTGTTAATGACTGTGTTTGCATCTTTACTTGGAGGAGCAGCTGGTGGTTTAGCAGGTTTGCCTTTTACATATTAAATTTTATGTATTAAAAATACATTAAAGCACTGGTCAAACACCCAAAACTCTTTTAAACAAATTTTTTTATTCTATTTTATATTTTATTTAGTTTTATTGTTAGGTGTTAAAATTGTTAAGTGTTAAACTGATTAGGTGTTAAAATGACTATGATAATTGTAAGATGTCCAAAATGTAAGAATGTTATGAAATATCAACCAATGAAATACACAGGTAATGTTCTTACTGCTAAGAAGAAGAGGTGTGTTTATTGTGGGCACACTTTTAAGATTCATAGTGATGAAAAAAAGAGTAGGATAATAAAGATAGAATAATAAAGATAGAAAGATAAAGATAGCAAGATAAAGATGAAATAACTGGGCTTTTTTTGACTATCGCCCACATGATTCATGATTCTGTTAGTAACTCTCTTAGTGACTCCGTCAGTTACAACGTTTATTCCTTGACTTAATTCGATAAATCGTCGTAAGCTTTATAAAGAGTCAATTTTTCTCCTAAAATATTAATCCGAGTTAATAGCGTAGAGGGTTGCACCAATTTTCAACAATTGTTTTTGACAATGTTGATTTCTATGCTTTTGATGAGTTAACTCAAAAAAACAATTTACAATAATTAATTTCAAAAAAAAGAATTTGAAAAAGAATTTGACGAGGATAAAAATTAAAATGGCAGAATTCAAGCATTTAGTAAGAGTTGTTAATACTGATCTTCCAGGAGAAAAACAAGTATTATTTGCTCTACAAAAGATTAAAGGAGTCGGTCACAGTTTAGCAAACGCTGTTTGTCAAGTGGCAGGTATTCAAAAAACAAAGAAAGCAGGAGAATTAACTTCTGAAGAAGAAAAAAAACTTAATGAAATTCTAGAAAATGTTACTGCAACAAATATTCCCCAATGGATGTTTAATCGAAGAAATGATTATGAAACAGGCGAGGATAAGCATTTAACAGGAGCAGATATTAAGTTCACAGTTGATAATGATAAGAAGCGAGAAGGTAAGATTAAGTCTTATAAGGGTTTAAGATACCAAGCAAGATTGCCTGTTAGAGGTCAAAGAACTAAGAGTAATTTTAGGCCACAGAAAGGTAAATCAACAGTTAAAAAGAAAGTAACTGTTATTAGAAAATAAGAATTAGTAGGCGATAATTATGGGAGATCCTAGAAAAATAAGAAAAAAATATTCAACTCCTAAACATCCTTGGATTGCTACGAGAATCGAGGAAGAAAGAGTTTTGAAGAGAGAATATGGTTTAGGCAATAAGAAAGAAATCTGGAAGATGGAGTCAATTCTTAAAAGATTTAAAGGACAAGCTAAGAAACTTGTCGCAACAGTATCTGTTCAAGGCCAAAAAGAACAAGAACAATTGTTCAATAAAGTTATTGGTTTAGGACTTATAAAACAAGATGGTGTGATGGACGATATTTTAAGTTTGCATTTGAAAAACCTTCTTGATAGGAGATTACAAACAATTCTTGTTAAGAAGAATTTAGCTAGATCAATGAAGCAAGCAAGACAATTAATAGTTCACGAACACATCGTTGTTAATGGTAAAAAAGTTACTAGTCCTAGTTACTTAGTTAAGATTACAGAAGAATCTTCAGTTGGTTTTAGTTCAGATTCAAAATTTTTAAGTGAAGATCATCCTGAAAGGTTTAGTGAAGCAGAACTTCAAGCTAAGAAACAAAAAGAACAAGCAAAATTAGCTGCTAAAGAAGCTATTGAAAATCCTGAAGAAGACATTCTAGTTATTGATGAAAAAGATTTGGAAGAAGCAGAAGTAGTAACTGAAGGTAAGAAGAAGAAAGTAGAAACTAAGAAATCTGAAGTTAAGAAATCTGAAGTTAAGAAACCAGTGTCTAAGACTCAATCAGTGAAAACTGATGAAGCTAAAGCTGATAAGGTTAAAGTTGATAAAGTTAAAGCTAAAGATGTCAAACCTAAAGAAGCAGTGAAAACTGAAGAATCTAAAGCTGAAGAATCTAAAGTCAAAGTTGAATCAGTTAAGCCTAAAGCTG
>Ga0114934_10001899_pt1 | contig 13508 bp, 9 predicted proteins | sample 4SBtaG_2_FD_99695 | JGI IMG/M metagenome (GOLD analysis project Ga0114934, IMG submission 99695) | Deep subsurface microbial communities from Kolumbo volcano to uncover new lineages of life (NeLLi) - 4SBTROV10_white metaG | ecosystem: Environmental > Aquatic > Marine > Volcanic ... | reverse complement strand
TCCGGGAATGGCCAACAGGCTTTTCCGTGAAGTGGAAAATACCGCTTCGGCACTCCCGCAGTAGTTGATTAGTTTTTTTCCGTTTACATCACCCACTCCGGGAATCAAACAGATTCCCAATTGATAAATTAAATTGTTGGACATTGCCCAACAAAGTTAGTAAAATCTTATGAAATTCTGGCCCATAGAGTCTTGTCTTTGAATCGCCTCCGGATTTCGCGGTTCAGGGGTTGGTTTTCCTCCTTTTGAAGACGTGGGTCATCGTGGAGGATGTCTGTAGCAATTTTTCGGGTTTTAGCAATAAGATCGCCGTCTTTGGCCAGGTTAGCCAAATGAAAATCAAGCATTCCCGACTGTTGGGTTCCTTGCATATCACCGGGTCCTCGAAGTTTTAAATCGGCTTCGGCAATTTCAAAACCGTCATTGGTCGAAACCATAATTTCGAGTCTTTTTCTGCCCTCGTTGGATAATTTGTTTCCCGACATAAGAATACACCATAACTGATCGGCACCCCGGCCCACGCGTCCGCGGAGTTGATGCAACTGTGACAACCCAAAGCGTTCGGCGTTTTCAATTACCATGATGGATGCATTGGGTACATCCACACCCACCTCAATCACGGTAGTGGCAACCAAAATATTGGTAATCCCATCTGCGAAGCGTTTCATTTCGTAGGCTTTGTCTTCGGGTTTCATACGTCCGTGAACCACACTCACCATGTATTGGGGTTCCGGGAAATCACGCAACATATTTTCATACCCGTCCATGAGGTTTTTTAAGTCCATCTTTTCCGATTCTTTGATAAGCGGATAAACCACATAAACCTGCCTGCCAATTTTGATTTGCTCGCGAATAAATCCCAATACTCTGAGTCGTTTCGATTCGAAAAAATGAATGGTTTTAACGGGTTTTCTTCCCGGGGGCAACTCGTCAATAATCGATACATCAAGGTTACCGTAAAGGGTCATCGCCAGCGTTCGGGGGATGGGTGTAGCGGTCATGACCAAAACATGAGGAGGGATACTGTTTTTCTTCCATAATTTGGCCCTTTGGGCTACCCCAAAGCGGTGTTGTTCGTCGATGACTGCAAATCCCAGGTTTTTAAATTTCACCGTATCTTCTATGAGCGCGTGGGTTCCAACCAAAATCTGAAGTTGACCGCTAAGTAGTTTTTCGTGAATCTGTTTTCGTTTGGGCTTGCGTGTGGAGCCTGTCAATAGTTCAATTTCGATGGGCATTCCATCCAGCATCTTTTTGAGCGTATTGTAATGTTGGGTGGCTAAAATTTCGGTGGGAGCCATAAAAGTTGTTTGAAAGCCATTATCGATGGCAATCAAAATTCCCAATAGGGCCACCAAAGTTTTTCCGCTTCCCACATCTCCCTGTAACAGGCGGTTCATCTGTTTGCCACTTCGTAAATCGGCCCGGATTTCCCGGGTCACCCGTTTCTGGGCCTCTGTCAACTCAAAGGGAAGGTAATTGTGGAAAAAAGTGTTGAAAAGCGGACCTACCTTTTCGAAGATATGACCCTCTGTTTTGTTTTGAAGAATTTTTTTTTGAAGCAGTAGTTCCATTTGTAAGAAAAACAGTTCTTCAAATTTTAACCGGTAAATAGCCGGTTTAATTTCTTCGGGCTTTTTGGGAAAATGAATGGAAATCAAAGCCTGCTTGTGGCTTATCAAACCATGGCATTGCATCATATAATCGGGTAAATTTTCGGTGATGTGTGATTGGATAGTACTGAGAAGGGTACGCATTAAGCGTGCAATTCCACGGCTTCCCATTCCAGCCGCCTTGAGTTTTTCGGTAGAATGATAAATCCCTTCGAGGGGGTTGCTAAGGGTTTCGGGACTTTCCGGTTTTACATCCTCTACTTCGGGGTGAACCAGGTTGAAATGATTTTTATATACCGATGGCTTGCCGAAAATGAGGTATTCTTTGCCGGGCTCAAAACGTTTTTTAATCCACTGTAACCCTCTAAACCATAAAAGTTGGATACTGCCACTCTCGTCGACCAAGGTGGCGCTGATATATTTTGCTCTTTTTTCGCCCACCACTTTCAGGTCTGTAATTTTACCTTTTAAAAGAAAATAGGAGGCATCGGTATTGACCTGACTAATTTTATACACCTTACTTTTGTCCACATACCGAAACGGAAAGTGTTGAAGCAGGTCGGCATAGGTACGAATTCCAAACTCTTTGGTTAGTAAATCTGCCTTATGTGGACCAACACCTTTTAGATAAGTGATAGGGGTTTCAAAAATTTTATCCATTTTTACAAAAGTACAAAAGCAAAAAAAACTCCCCGGATTTGGAGAGTTTTTTTATTTTTTTAAACCCTAATATTGCCATAAATACTGCTCAAAATCGAACATCTCCTGCTTTATGCGGTTCGATTCGATAATGGCATCTATACCCGTGGCATAGGCAGAGATTCTCCGGTCGAACATGTTTTGTTCTTTGTAGATGTAACTGTCGAAGAGTCGTTTGATAAAGATGTCGTCAAAACTTAAACGCATGGAGGAGTTGGAAGGGTTGAAAGCCAGCGACTGGGCCAATATTTTACGGCTTTGAGGATATGAGATCCAAAAGAGGGGTTCGGTTACTTCCTGCCCGTTGTGGTCTTTAATCATTACCGGACAAAATGCCTCAATGCGTACCAACATTTGAGACCGCTGTTTGTCGAAATACCAATCTTCTTTGAGCCGTAAACGCATTACTTTGCTGGGGTCAAATTCGGTTACAAGGGTTGTATCGTATTCATCATAGGGATATTGCGACCTTTTCATGACGCGGTGAATGGTGTCGGTTTGCCGGCCAATAATTTCCTGATAAGTAATGGGTACCAGGAGTTCATCGGTACTTGAAAGGTCATAGGCCGTTAATTTACCCTGTTTAAGCGCATCCAGTAAAATGGTAATAAACGATTTCCAATTTTGCTGTGGCACCAGTGGGAAATAAAAAACCTGGTTCATTTTTTGGCGAAAATCAATTTCTCGCCATATACGTTTCGACCACATAATATCGGCTTTACGAACGCCGGGCAATGGCATGGGTTTTTTATTGATGGTTCCCAAATCCTGATACAGACCATCCACCGGAGCGTCATCAGTAATTTGAGCCATCAGAAGAACCGGGCTCAAAATCATCAGTGCCGTGATTAAGGGGAGCAATATTTTTTTCATTTTACTTTTTTTATTTTATCTCTAAACTAATGGGGTTTAAGCTTCTAATCGAGCCGTCCGGGCCTTTGGCTTCAATATTTTCAAAGAAAAATTTCTGACCATGACGGGCATTACGTATCACTTTGGTAACTTCAGGTGTAAAACGGTTTCCCCGGATACTTTTTGGAATATAGTCGCCATTGAGAAGCGTTCCAAAAGTAAAAGAGGTAACCTGAAAATAGAGATCAAATTCAAAATCTTTCATGTTGGGGATGATGGCACCGGCAGCAAGCAAGATGTTTTTATCAATTTTTCCGTTGGTTTGTCCGGCGATCTCAGCAATGGGATCGGGAACTCTTTTTACTCTGAATTCGGCTTTCCCCAAAGAAACATTTTTTCCATCAATTTTAGTGATGGCACTTACATATACTTTGTTTCCCGGAACGCGTTTGTTGATTTTAACCATCCAATTGCGTCCTTTGCGGTATAATTTTCCGGCAGTAATATGGGGTAAAATCTGGTCTTCTGCTAATCCCGGCGCGGTGATTGAGACCGGGTTTTCAACACCGATATAAAACACATTCATTTTTAAAGGGGCCACCGTAAGTGATGGTGGGGCAACTGTATAATGGGCATTAAAATTATACCGTGCAATTTGGTTGGTTGCAGGATCGATCATTTCAATAATTCCGGCGTATTGGTGTTTTCCTTTTTTTGTAGCAGGAAATTTAAGTTGTACCATTCCGCCCGAACCTTTTATTAGCTGAGCGTTGTTTAAATTTTGGTTGTTAATGCTATCAGCACCTTGTAAAACCCTTACATTGGGTTTCGTTTTGGTGTCGTAGGCGGCCACCAGAACTTCGGCTTCGTAAGTGCCTCCTTGAAGTACATAGGTGCTTTTGGGAATCACCTTGGCCTCCACATGATCAAATTTGTAGTCTTTTTCGGTAATGGAGCTGTAGAGGTATTTCAAGGCATCAAACTCAGCCATTTTAACCTCCGAAATAATCTTGTTAACCAATGTTATATCTGCCGCAAGAATGGTGTAATAAAAGTTATGGTTTTCCCAGTCTTGTTTTTGGTTGTCCGCATTGCGGTAAATAATTTTCTTTTTACCCAGGTAATTGGTTATCAAACCTACTTTGGTGCTGCTGTCGGGTAAATTCATGAAATGAAGCATCGAATCGCGAAAGACATTCATTTTTTTACTTAACCGATAGGCTTCTCCCTTTTTTGTGTTTCCCACACCAATCATATAATTTGTAACATCGTTGTAACGGTCTTTGGTAGGAACAAAATTCAGGTTGAGAAATTTTCGTTTCACCATTTCGGTGGGATGATATTCATCGGGTACCAGCGAGTCGTAGTAATAATTTTGCATGATAAAAGCAGAATCTTTTTTCTCCGATTTTTTTACCAACTCAAATTTTAACTTATTGAGGTACTGTAAAATTTCATCGGACTGAGCTTTTACCTGTTTTGCTTTTTCCCAAAAGGGACCTACTTTCTCTTGATTTAACTGGTATTGTTCTTCAAAACGCAGATAAGTAGAGGCAATTTTCTCACTCATGCTTTCATTGGTGCTTTTTACGCTTTCGTTCACCACCAAAAAAGCATCGAGGACTTGTTTGGATACATTTAATGCCAATAGGGCATAAAGCACCAAATACATCATGGAGATCATTTTTTGCCTCGGAGTTTCTTTATATCCAGCCATTTACTAATGTTTTATCGGGTTGTGCATTTTGTTTTATATTAGGCCTGAATATTCATTGCAGTAAGCATATTGCCATAGACTTTGTTAAGCGATCCCATACGCTGGGTAAGGGTTTCCATTTGCTCGGCAAACTGGCCGGTGTGCGCCGTTGATTTTTCAAGACTTTGGAGCAGTTGACCCATGGTTTCCTGCATTTTTCCTGCATTTTCAACGGCTGTATTGCTGCCCTGCAGCTGGATTTCGTAAATTGCATTGAGCGAGGCGAGGTTCTCGGCAATTTTTCTAAGTTGTGCATTGTAGGCATCTCCTTCAACTGCCGTAAAATCAAGTGCTTCAACCGATTTAGAAAGAACTTCGGCAGATTTTTGATAGCTTTCGGCCAAACTTTTAGCCGATTGGGTGGCCTGATAAACCATGCCGGCAAATTCCTCGGTGGTATCCATATTTCCTTTTAAGATATCGGTTGCCTGTTCGTAGGCGTTGGCCAGGATTTCAACTTTCTGGTTGATGGTTCCCATGCTTTGCGAGTAGCTGCCGGCTGCTTTCACATCTTCTTCCATTAGCTGGCTCAGCTTACCGGTGGCTTCAGCGGCGGTATTAAGTTGTTTTGCAAAATTTTTGGAAGCCATCGCTGCATCGGTTACATCAGCCATTTTTGCAGTGTTTTCCGAAAATTTACTAAGCCCTTCGCCAAGCCGGTCAATCATTTCCTGATCGATTTTTGCTTTTTCGAGCATGGCATCCAGGCGTTGAGTAGCTGTTTGCCGTCCTTTTAAGGCCTGGGCATCGCTCCCTTTTACAGAATGGTACATACCTGCAAGTTCGGGATATACCAAACTCCAATCGGGTTCAACGTGGGGATCTTCAAAGGCCGAGAGAAAAAATATCAGGGCTTCTGTTCCCAGTCCCATTGCCAAAGCAAAATCGGCTCCGCCATAGTGATTAATTTTCATCAGGGCCCCGATAAGTACCACGGAAGCACCAATTCCGTAAACTTTGGCCATAAAATTTCTGTATCCTCTTGTTTTATTAAAATCAAAAAAAGCCATGATCTATTCTTTTTTATTGTTAATGCTTAATATTTAATGATAAACGCGGGAAGCTCTGCTTGGATTATCACCTTTATTACGTCCCAGATAAGGTTGTATACAACGGAAACCAATATATGATTTGGCCGTATCCTGATACTCGTAGGCACGGGTAGTAACTTGTAAGTAATAGGCAATATCTTTCCATGAACCGCCCCTGATAACTTTTCGTTTCATCACCGGGGGGTCATCTTCTTTGGCATTGTAGGTGTAGTTGGGATTCATGTCCCACGAAACATTGTAGGATGAAGGATCGTATGCACTGTTGGTCCATTCGGCAACGTTTCCCGCCATATCATACAGGTCAAAATCATTGGGAGGATAGTGGCCAACCACCACCGTACGTAAACCGCCATCGGCGATATAATTTCCCCTAAGAGGCTTAAAGTTAGCCAAAAAGCAACCTTTGGCATTGCGGGTATAAGGGCCTCCCCAAGGATAAGGGTTCAATTGGTTTCCGCCCCGGGCAGCCCATTCCCATTCGGCTTCGGTAGGCAGACGGAACTCCGACAGTTCAACGCCTCCTTTTTTCGATCTTAATTTGCTATTTAGAAATTCGGTTCTCCATACACAGAATGCTCGTGCTTGTTGCCAGTTAACACCCACTACCGGATAGTGGTCGTAGGCCGGGTGCGAAAAATATTTTTCGGTCATCGGATCGTTAAACGAATAGGTATAATCGGTAATCCAGCACAGGGTGTCCGGATAAACATTGATGGTTTCGTTGTGGACAAAAACCTTTCGGTTATTCATTCCGGCAGGACGGTTGGCAAAGGCTCCCATTTTAGGGTCTCCTTTTTTACTCATGTCTTTTCGTGCAGCCCCTTGTAAATCGACCCAAAAGTAGGAGTACATTAATTTTCGTGCATCAATTTGTTTGTGACGGAAATAACGTTCATTTTCGGGTAAATATAAATCCTGAAGGGCGTCGCGCACATCCTGCTCTTCGCTGTTCCAATCGATTTTAGTTTTCCAATTGAGGCGGGGTGGGTCATAAGTTTCTCCTGTTTTGGGATTTTCTTCGATTAAATATTCTTCGGGGTGAACATCTCCCAAAATTTGCCTGGCAATGGAGTCGCGTACCCAATAAACAAACTGACGGTATTCGTCATTGGTAATTTCGGTTTGATCCATAAAAAAGGCCGAAACAGAGACCGTCTTGGGTTGTATCAAATGTCCATGGGTGATGTCTTCATCACCGGCACCCATGGTATAACTTCCTTGCGGCACAAAAACCATCCCGTAAGGATCGGGCTGGTAGAAAGGCTTTGTGTTTTTCCTGGTCCCAACAAGTTCACCTGTTCCGGTATTGCTGCAGCTCGAAAAGATAAACATTACCAATAGGTATAACAACCATCTTCTTTTCATCTCTATCAATTTGAATTTTCTATTCATTCCTAATTGTTCGTTGCTTGATGTATTATTACAAAAAGCGTGTGTTTTTATAACTTGTCCGGGCTTTGTCCGTTTTTATTTTAAAACAATAGCCCAAACTAATTTCATGGCTTCCTGCCAGTCCAACCGGTAAGGTGGGCAGGTCATACGAATAACCAAACCGGAACCCTGCAAAAGTTACCCCAACCATAAATCCAAAGGATTCCTGGAAGCGGTAATTGATACCTCCCCAAAACTTACTCTTGTAATTAACGACTGCAGAAAAATTATATTGTGTAGAAGCAATATCGGATTGAATAAGGATGGAGGGAACAATTTCGAACTGAGGATGATTGGGCAATAGGATTGAAGTTCCCACGAGCAGATAATAGGTGCGGTCGGTTTGGTAGTATAAAGCATTGCCCGAAGTGTTGAGATTTTTCCCGGTATTTTCAAAAATGTTTGTCGCCGACAATCCCACAAAAAAGTTTCGGTTCGATTTTAAAAAGATACCCAGATTTCCATCAACCAACAGATCACCCTGTTTTGCACTTAAAAGCGCCGGGTCGTTGGTTTCTACCGGTTTGAATTTGCTAAAATCAATGGTACGGTTGGTCAGGTTTAATGCACCACCAATCCCCAGCAACCCCCAGGGAGTATCCAGATGGTAAGAATATCCTAAGATTAAACCAATGTTGTTTTCAAAGCCCAATTTATCTTGTAAAATAGCCCCGCCTATTCCTCCATGAAACATGGTAACAGGAGCATCGACACTGACTAAAAAGTCTTGTGGAGCAACATTATTACCATCAGCATCTTGAAAACCAGCCCATTGTTGACGAACTACTCCGTTTGCACAGATACCTTGTCCCATACCCGAATAGCCCGGATTCATAAACACAATGGTCGAGCCATACTGCGTAAACTGGGGCGCTTGCTGGCTAAATAATGCTCCGCTACTCAAAAGAAAAGCGAAGAAAAACAGCGTTTTCAGATGTTTAACAATGTTCAATTTATTGTCTTGTTTTAAGGAAGCTAAAGTAAAAAAATTCTCTTACACCATAGCATTATACTTTTATTGTTCTATTTTCGTTCACTTTCGTGAATTAGCATTGCTTTGTCGATTTGTTATCGTGCACTGCTTTTGTAATCATCCTATTGGTTTGGTTCTGAAGTGGGCTTTAATAGAAAAAAAGACTTTTTTATGCGTGAATGAGGCAATACAAAGGCTTAATAATCACGGAAATCCTTTTTCTTTGTGAGTTTCAAATCCTGAAGAATAGATGCTTTTACATTGATGGTAAAATTCCAGCTTTTTCGCGGGCCAATAGGAATCCAGCTAAAGCGCATCTCCCAGCAGTGCAGGTTGCGGTACAAATTCATTGAGGTATATGATAACTGATGGTTGGTAAAATCCCATCCGGTATTAAAAGAAAGTTTCCAGTTTGGTGTCAGATTTATCTGTCCGGAAAGTCCCAAAGTTTGTACCAGGGTTTTTTTAGGTGTCCATACCTGATTTATATAATTGCGAACGTTGGTATATGTAAAATGATAATTTAAATTTAACGACCAGGGTATTTTCCAATCCACAAAATCTTCGGGATGTCGGGTGATTTCGTTGGCCTCGGCTTCGGGAGTTCCCGGAGGCAACTTGGTGTCAGCTTGTTTTTTACTCTTTTTTTCTTTTTTCTTGAAATCTTTATCACTCAAACTCAAATTAAAGCTTAAATTCCACGATGAATTGTTGATTCGTAATAGGCGTCGGTTTACTTCCCATTCGGTTTTGTTAATGGCATGTCCGAGCGAGTCAACTACATACGGACTAAAACTGCTGGCATATTGTATGGTAAGTCCTTTCCATAAGCGGGTTCGACCACTCATGTTGATGTTTGACATACGTAACGAATCTTTGGCAAAGTCGTAATTTCCGGTAATAGCCAGTCCCTCAATAATCGGTATCTTTTTTAGCCCGGTAACCGTGTCTTTTTTAGAAGGGACTTTTATTTCGAGCAGGTTTCCCAACGAGAACGATATGTTGCCTGATTTCCGGGTGGGTGCCGAACCATAAATAAATCCTTGATATTTAGAGTAGTAGACTTTATTACCAAGCTCATCGTAATAAAAATCGGTATAATGCCATTTTTCGCTTCCAAAATCGGGCACATAAGAACCTCCCACGTTGATGGTTAACACATGCCTGATGGCACGTATTGGGCCTTTTTTAAAACGGAGCATTCCGTAAAGTTTTGTGGAGATTGAACTGCTTAGGCTGAAATCGAAAACATTATTAAAACCCGAAAGGGTGTCTGTTTTTACATATCCCACCGTTGTGTCGTTGTTTTGGATAAGGGTATCGTTTATCCATCGTTGGCGCAAGCTATTTGCATACATGCGGTCGGTTATATTGATGGAGGTGCTTAAATTGAAATATTTAAATAATTTAACCGGAATACTAATAGGGATTTTGTGAATCATTCCGTTTCGCATTCCATGCAATAAGGTGCTGGTTTGAAACAAGGTGGAATCGGAAGTACTGATGGTGTTTTTACTGTTCATGGAGTACGAAACGCTTAATTTATCCAATGGCCCGGCATGTCCGCCTTTTTTGCTGCGAAAAGGATAAAAACGGTTTACCGAAAAAGTGATGCTGGGTAGCGTAAGTTGTACATGATGGGTTTTTGTGTTTTGAGTGTGACTGGCGTTGACGGTTAAGAAATATTTCTTTGCCCAGTTTTTTTGGTAAGCGATACTCGATTGAAATGTGTTTGACAAATAATCGTTTACCGATACAACATTGTATTTAACAAAGTTGCTGCTGATAATGTTGACGTTGGCCGAAAAGGTACTGTTGGGTCTGGCTTTTGGGTCTTGGGTATGGGTCCATCGGATGGAAAAGTCGCGGGTATTGCTGTAGTCGGGTGCATCTTTGGTGCTGATGATGTTGCGCGAGAGCCCCAACGAAAAGTTACCCGAATATTTGTACCGTTTACGGTAGGTAAAAACGGGTGAAATTTTCCAACTGCCTCCGGTGTAGATGTCGCCGGTAACTTTTAGCGTCATTTTATCGTTAATGGCCCAGAAATAACCACCACCTTCCAGATAAAAGCCGCGTCTTGGCGATTCACCATAGGTAGGCATCACAATCCCTGAGCGTCGTTTTGGATTGTTTGGAAAAACAGCAAAAGGCAAAGCGAGTGGCACGGGAACCCCTTCGATTTGCATATACACCGGTCCGGTGACAATAATTTTGTTGGGAATGACCCTGGCCTTGTTAAATCGGAATTCGAAATGGGGATGAGGAAGGTTGCAGGTGGTGAAATAACCCCCTTTGACATTGATTGAATTGTCGGGCATTTTTTTCACCTTATCGCCATGCAAAAAACCCTGATCGTTTTCGGTACGAACCCCGTGAATAATTCCTTTTTGTGTTACAAAGTTGTAGGTGAGAGTAGTCGATTCAAAAGTTTCGTCACCCTGTTTGAATACCGGCTTGCCTTGAATTTTACCTGTGGAGTCTTTGAGTCCCTTGGCAAAAACAGTGTTGTCGTTAAAATTAACCTCAATGTAGGCTGCTTTCAGGTTGATATCTCCATAGGTAATCTCGGCATCTCCGTACAGATAAACTTTTTTATGCACCAAATCCTGCACAATCGAGTCCTGGGCATGGCGTACCAAATCAAATTCCAAAGAGGTCAGTCCGGAAGTGGTATCTTGTTTAGCGATGGTGGGTTTGGTTTGTGAAGAGGGTAACAGGCTGTCGCTTGTCGGGCTCTGTTTTGTTGGCCCCGGGTCAATACTGTCGGACAGATTGGCTGCATAGGTTGAAACAAAGGTTCCGCAAATAAAATATAATAACAAAAATGATGTTAATAATTTACTTGTAAAACCTGTGCTGGACAAAAAGGAACCTTTATTTTTGTTAATCATCCGTAAGCCTATGACATTTTTTGCAAATATAGCTTCAAAATTTAAAGTAAACCCATACAACGTGGGGCTTTTCACTTCTATTGTGTTTTGTTTGTTTTTGGTTCAATCCCAAGGCGTTTATGCCCAGAGGGGTGCCCGTATTCGTACTGTGGTGATTGATGCGGGACATGGAGGGAAAGATCCGGGGGCCTTGGGCCGGCATTCCAGAGAAAAAGACATTGCCCTGGCGGTTGCCCTAAAGGTTGGGTATTACATTAAACATAATTTGAAAGATGTAAGGGTGATTTATACCCGGGCTTCCGACCGGTTTATCCCGTTATATCGCCGGGCTGAAATTGCTAATAAAAATCATGCTGATGTTTTTATCTCGATTCATTGTAATTCAAATCCAAGCTCAAAGCCCTATGGTGCAGAAACCTATGTGATGGGTTTGCATAAAAATGCTGCCAACCTTCAGGTGGCAAAAACTGAAAATACTGCTATTTTATATGAAGATAGTGCCGGAACTGCCTACGGGGGATTCGATGTGAATTCTCCTCAGTCGTACATCAATCTATCACTCTTTCAGAATACTTATCTGGCACAAAGTTTAAACATTGCTCATAAAATTGAAAATCAATTCAAATACCGGGCAGGACGAAAAGCGCGGGGCGTTTATCAAGCGGGATTTTTGGTTTTGTGGCGAACGACCATGCCCAGCGTGTTGGTTGAGCTGGGATATTTAAGTAACCCAAAAGAGGAAGCGTTTTTACTTTCGAAAAGAGGTCAGAGCTTCCTGGCATCAGCTATTTACCGGGCCTTCAAATCGTATAAAATTGAATTTGAGAAAGAAAATGCCATTGCGAACAAGCGGACAGATGTAAAACCAAAGCCTGTGAAACAGTCAAAAACCGGAACAGCATCAAAGGTTGAATACCGTGTTCAGTTTTATACTTCTGCTCATTTATTCAAATCGCCACAAAAAAAATTCCCACAGCTTAGTCAAATAAGTCATTACCGGTCGGGATCGGTTTATAAATATACTTCAGGGCACTATTCATCGCTGAAATTAGCGGTGCGGATGCAAAATAAAATACGATCATTGGGATATAAAGATGCCTTTGTGGTGGCTTTTTATCAAGGGAAGCGAATCAGTATTCAGCAGGCAAAAAAAATTGAAATACGACGATAAATTTGAATTGCCTGGTTGTGTTTCTGAAGGTTTTTTATCAGCATGGGTAAATGCGAATGTCACGGTTAATTCCTATTTTGATGCGCTGATGATAGTTTTTAACTTTTTCAAAAATCCCGAAGGGATTGAACAATAATAGCCGTATGCGAAGCTTACGGAGATGTGGCGAGAAGAATGCAGAACCCGTATAGGGTTCAACGAAAGATGGGGATTCAATCGAAGATCAGGAGGCGCACCATAAAACCAAAACATTTTGCGAAGAATGGATTGATCTATAAATGGAACATGGGATAGATTCCAATGCAAAATATTTACTGTAGTTCAACTCCTTTGGAGTTGTTTTCATATACGAAATAATTCCACAGGTTGCACCTGTGGCTATTATTGTTAAATCCCTTTGGGATTGATTCCAGCACATCAAAACAATATTTAGCCATTATTTTTTTATGGATACCAAAAGCTAATTATAATCTAATGCGCTTTCTATCGCATCAAAATAGGAATTAGCCAATGTCACCCTTGCGGTATGCATCGAGCATTTTATTTACTACTTTTGTTAGCATAATTATGGGATCAATGTTGCATGCTAAAAATCTAATACCATGAAAAAATTAACTGTTTTATCCATAGGAGCCACCTTTGTGTTGGCCATTATAATCTTTATATGGGGATATAATTATCTTAAAGGAAAAGATCTGTTTCGTAATGAGAAGGTGTTTTATGCCCGTTATCATAAGGTTAGCGGATTAATTAATGCCAACCCCGTACTTATTCATGGGATGCAGGTGGGGCAGGTTCACAACATTAGTTTCACCAACGACCGGACCGGCGATTTAATGGTGGAGATAGTTATTACCAAACCTTTTCCTGTTCCAAAAGATACCAAAGCGCGCATCATTAATGCTACCTTGTTGGGTGATAAGTCGGTCGATTTGGTTTTGGGGACATCCAACGAATTGGCAATCAGCGGGGATACCCTGCTCGGAACGGTGGAGGTAACTTTAAAGGAAGAGGTGAATTCGGCTTTGGCTCCGATGAAAGCACGTGCGGAAGCCATTTTGACCAAT
>Ga0114934_10001896_pt1 | contig 13514 bp, 12 predicted proteins | sample 4SBtaG_2_FD_99695 | JGI IMG/M metagenome (GOLD analysis project Ga0114934, IMG submission 99695) | Deep subsurface microbial communities from Kolumbo volcano to uncover new lineages of life (NeLLi) - 4SBTROV10_white metaG | ecosystem: Environmental > Aquatic > Marine > Volcanic ... | reverse complement strand
TACCTGACGTAGTGACATAGAGTAAAACTTATATATTAAGTTTCTATATTTTACTTTAGCAAAACAAATTCGCTGTCTAATTATCAAATAATTATCAGATGATTTAAAACTTTTTATTATCATTTAAAATTTTTTGCTATATGTTATTAATAAAAATATTATTATTTTCTTTTTTCTTTTCTAATTAACCGTCCCCATTATTTTCTTCTTTCTTATTTTTCTAATTAACCGTCCCCATTATAAAATTTGTATAAAATCATTGACAAAGCCATAATAATTAAATAGAATATGTATAAATACTTAAAATTAAATAAAATTAAATACGATTTTGATGTACTTAATTATCATATATTCCTTGAATATGGCAAGGAGTTTCTACAGGAAACCGTAAATTTCTGACTATGAGAGATTAATATAGGATTTGTAAGATTGGTATACCTATTTTGCTCATAGCTAGCAGGATAGGTATTTTTTGTCGAAAAATATCGATGTAATTAACAAGTATGTCTTTCGGAATATTTCTCTAAATATGCAGTTTATTATTCATTATTCAAAAACAAGATTAAACATTATATAAAGGCTGATATTAACTTTATTATATAAAATTTTAAAAATGAAAGGATGATTATAATGGCAGAGATTGTTAAACAAGCATATACATTTGACGATGTATTATTAGTTCCAAATAAATCAGAAGTTTTACCGAAAGAAGTGTCTTTAAAAACAAATTTGACTAAGAGTATTGAACTTAATATTCCACTTATGAGTGCTGGAATGGATACAGTTACAGAATCAAAAATGGCTATTGCTATGGCGAGAGAAGGTGGAATAGGCATTATTCACAAGAATATGAGTATCGAAAAACAGGCATCCGAAGTTGATACTGTAAAAAGGCAAGAGAATGGTGTAATAACAAATCCATTTTATTTAGGACCAGATAATACTGTTTATGAAGCATTGGAGCTTATGAGTAAATATAGAATTTCGGGTGTTCCTATAACCACTGAAGGGAAATTGGTTGGTATAATAACAAACAGAGACATAGTATATGAAACAGATTATAAAAGACCAATAAAAGAGATTATGACAAGTGAAAACTTAATTACTGCTCCTGTAGGAACATCAATAGAAGAAGCAAAGCATATATTGAGGAAACATAAGATTGAGAAGCTACCATTGGTTGATTATAATAATAATCTTAAGGGTTTAATTACTGTCAAGGATATTCAGAAAACAATTAAATTTCCAAATGCAGCTAAAGATACTCAGGGTAGACTTTTATGTGGAGCAGCAATAGGTATAACAGCGGATATGATGGATAGAGTAAAAGCTTTAGTTGATGTAGGTGTTGATGTTGTGGTTCTTGATACAGCACATGGACACTCAAAAGGAGTAATTGAGGGAGTTAAAAAAATCAAATCAGTATATCCAGAACTTCAAGTTATAGCAGGAAATATTGCTACTGCTTATGCTGTAAGAGACTTAATTGAGGCAGGAGCTGATTGTGTCAAAGTTGGAATAGGTCCTGGTTCTATATGTACAACAAGAGTTGTTGCAGGGGTTGGAGTACCTCAATTAACAGCAGTAATGGATTGTGTTGAAGAAGCTAATAAATATGGAATACCAGTAATAGCTGATGGCGGAATAAAATATTCAGGAGATATAGTTAAAGCATTGGCAGCTGGGGCTAAAGTGGCTATGATGGGTTCTTTATTTGCAGGATGTGAAGAGGCACCAGGAGAAGTCGAAATATATCAAGGAAGGAGCTATAAAGTATATAGAGGAATGGGTTCACTAGGAGCAATGGCATGTGGGAGCAAGGATAGATATTTTCAAGAGGGAAATAAAAAATTAGTACCAGAAGGTGTTGAAGGAAGATTACCATATAAAGGACACGTTACAGATACTATATTCCAATTATTAGGTGGAATAAGATCAGGAATGGGATACTGTGGAGCAGCAAATCTTCAAGAATTATATGAAAATGCAAAATTTGTTGTTCAAACTTCAGCTGGATTTAGAGAAAGCCATCCTCATGATATTAATATTACAAAAGAGGCACCAAATTATAGCGTAAGGCAGTAAATTAGTAAACTTTAACGCAACTATCAGAAGTTTCCCATGCTCTATAGGTGGGAGATGAATGTGTAAACAAAACTTGCTTCTATTATTATTTGATACTAAAATATAATCAGTATCAAATAATAGAAACGAGTGATAATAATGAAGCTAGATACAAATAATCATTCAGTATTCCTGTTGGATTATCATCTCGTATTAGTTATAAAATATAGAAGAGAAGTAATAAATAAGGATATAAGCAATAGGGAATAATAAAGATTGAAATTGTTTCGTAATTTTTTAGATGCAATATAAAAACAATTGTTGATTGTAAGTATGTAAGTATATAGCAATCAAGTTGCAAAATTGAACTAGTAGCCTAGCTATTTAGCACTAGTAGCCTAGTCGTCTAGTAAACTTGCGTTATTCCCTAGCACATTATTTTACCTTCTATTATATAAAATATATACTGGTATACATATGGCAAATCTATACTAGAGACTAGAGATTAGCGATTGGATACTAGCCATCTAGTCATCTGGCAAACTAGTGAACTCGTTTTGACAAAGCAAAACATTGTTACTTTAGGTAGAAAATCTACTTTACCTGAAACAAAAATCTTAAATCTTTCACTTATAGAAGTGGGAGTATTATAGAATAGATAAAATGTATTCACAAAATAAAATTAGTATTATAGAATAGATAAAATATATTCACAAAATGAAATTAGTGAGAGAAAACCACATGACAGAGTATTATAGAATTGATAAAATATATTGGTTAAAAAAAATCGTTAAATTAAAAAATTAAACAGAAAGGAGCAGGTTATGTTTTGTTACGATTTTCATAACCAGAGGAAAAGATTTGTTAAATAGAGAATTGATATTAGTTGTTGACTTCGGAGGTCAATACAATCAGCTTATTGCAAGAAGAGTTAGAGAAAATAATGTTTATTGTGAAATAATACCATATACATATACAGCAGAACAAATAAAAGAAAAAGATCCAAGTGGTTTAATATTTACAGGAGGACCAAATAGTGTATATGGGGAGAAAGCTCCTAGAATAGATAAAAACATATTTAAACTTAATATTCCTATTTTAGGAATTTGCTATGGAGATCAATTAATGGCATATAACTTAGGAGGAAAAGTAAGTACAGCAGAGATTAGAGAGTATGGTAAGACTGAAGTTGAACTTGATACTAAATCACCACTATTTAAAGGAATTGAAGAAAATCAATGTTGGATGAGCCATACCGATTATATAGAAGAAGCACCTAAAGGATTTAAAATAATAGCTAAGACATCAGAATGTCCAGTAGCCGCTATGTCAGATGAGAAAAGAAAATTGTATGGTGTTCAATTCCATCCAGAAGTTGAACATACGTTATTTGGTAAGAAAATGCTTAAAAACTTCTTATTTAATATATGCAAATTAAAAGGCGATTGGTCTATGTCATCATTTGCACAGCAGAAGATAAAAGAGATAAAAGATATTGTTGGAGACAAAAAGGTATTATGTGCATTATCGGGTGGGGTAGATTCATCAGTTGCAGCGGTGCTTGTTCATAAGGCGATTGGAAAACAACTTACATGTGTTTTTGTAGATCATGGTTTATTGAGAAAAGATGAAGGGGATCAAGTTGAAAGAATATTTAAAAATCAATTTGATATGAACTTAATAAGGGTAAATGCACAAGAAAGGTTCCTAGGAAAGTTAAAAGGTGTTGCTAATCCTGAAAAGAAAAGAAAAATAATTGGTGAAGAATTCATAAGAGTGTTTGAAGAAGAATCAAAAAAATTAGGCAAAATAGATTATTTGGTGCAAGGTACTATATATCCAGATGTTGTTGAAAGTGGGACAAAAACTTCTGCTACAATAAAAAGCCATCATAATGTGGGTGGACTTCCAGAAGATATGGAATTCGAATTAATAGAACCGCTTAGAGAGTTATTTAAAGATGAAGTTAGAGCAGTTGGTGAAGAACTAGGTATACCACATAAACTGGTTTGGAGACAGCCTTTCCCAGGACCAGGACTCGCTATTAGAGTTTTAGGAGAAATAACAGAGGAAAAATTATTCATAACAAGAGAAGCGGATACTATATTTAGAGAGGAAATAGCTAATGCAGGACTAGATGAAAAAATATGGCAATATTTCGCATGCCTTCCTAACATACAGTCCGTTGGAGTTATGGGAGATGAAAGGACTTACTGTCACACAATAGCCCTAAGAGCAGTAACATCTTCAGATGCGATGACATCAGATTGGGCAAGAATACCTTATGAAGTATTGGATAAAGTATCAAGAAGAATTGTAAATGAAGTAAAAGGAGTAAACAGGATAGTGTACGATATAACTTCGAAACCACCAGCTACAATAGAATGGGAATAACGTAAAAAAATCCCGTGAATTGACGAAAGTATTTTTTCATGAATATCAATACTTTTGATGAAATGCCATTTCAAAGTTGTTCTTTGTTTTAAATATGAATACTCAAGAGTTATTATGATAAAATGTTCTTTGTTTTAAATATGAATACTCAAGAATTATTATGATAAAATATTCTTTGTTTTAAATATAGAGACTTAAGAATTATTATGATAAAATGATAACATACAATGATTATGTAGTAGCATATTTGGTATTTACTAAGGCTCTGAATGAATGGCAAATTTTCTAACTTTTGGAGTAACTTCTTTAAATAAACCTAGTATTTACTAAGACTCTAAGTGAACTCGTTTTGTTAAAGCAAAACATCGGTACTTCAGGTAGAAACTCTACTCCACCTGAAGCAAAAAGCTTGAATCTCCCACTTATAGAAGTGGGAGTCTTATAGAATCGATGAATGGTAAATGCCGAGGGGGAATATTTTTGGATATGAGTATGCTTGATAAAGTAATTGATACGGTTTCTGATGGAATAATAATAACCGATTGTGAATTGAATATTGTAAAGTTTAATGAAAAAACTTTAAAAGAATTCAATTGTACTGAAAATGCATTATTAGGATATCCACTTATAAAACTACTAAATGATGATAATTATTTGAAACAAATAAAAAATGAAAATAAATTATATGAAGAAAATAAAACTCTCTTTTTCAAGAATAGAAGAATAAGATGCAGTATTAATGCATCGTCAATAGTTCAAAATGGCGAATTTAAAGGTATAATAATAGCTTTTAATAGTTTATGCAATATAAATAAAAAATGCTGTGAAATGTACAAAGCAATGTACAATTTTAATGACATAATCACAATTGATAGCAGAATGATTAAGATAATTAATTATGCAAAAAAAGCTGCATATACTGATTGCAACATTTTACTTGAGGGAGAAAGTGGTACTGGAAAAGAAGTTTTTGCACAAGCTATACACAACTATAGTAAAAGAGCAAATGGACCATTTGTTGCAGTTAACTGTGCTGCTATACCTAATGAACTCATTGAAAGTGAATTGTTTGGGTACGAAAAAGGAGCATTTACGGGAGCAGCACAGAGAGGACATAAAGGTAAATTTGAAATAGCACATGGAGGTACACTTTTTCTTGATGAAATAGGTGATATGCCATCAGAATTACAATCAAAATTATTAAGAGCGATTGATACAAAAACTATAACTCCAATTGGAGGGACAAGAGAAAAGAAAATTGATGTAAGGATTATATCTGCCACAAATCGTATTTTAAGCGAAGAAGTAAACAAAAAAAATTTTAGATTTGATTTATATTACAGATTGAATGTCATAAGTATACATTTGATTAGTTTGAGGTATAGAAGAGAAGACATTGAATTATTGACCCAATATTTTATTGAAAAACTTAATTTGTTAACTAATAATGAGAAAAGAGTTAGTTTGGGTTATATTGAGTTGCTAAAAAAGCACAGTTGGCCTGGTAACATAAGAGAACTTAAGAATACAGTTGAAAGAGCCTATTATTTGTGTGATAATGATGTTATTGATGACGATATTATTCAGAATTTTAAGTTGATTAAAATGGATATGAAATCAGATAAGTATGAAAATGAAAATATAATTCCTCTTGAAGAATTAGAAAAGAAAAATATAATATGTGCAGTAAACTACTGTAATGGTAATATTTCTAAAGCAGCTGATATGCTCCAGATAGGTAGAGCAACATTATATAGAAAGATAAAAAAATATTGTCTTAAAATTTGACAAATTATGCGGTATTCAGTTATAATATAGGTGTTGTAGTGTAAATTGCTAAATTTTTATGTTATGTGACTTTATTTTGAATTTGTTTTATGAGTTTCTGAATTTCTAAATTAGTGAAGTTTATTCAGTTTATGTGATTTCATTTTGAATTAGTGAAGTTTATTTAAGTCATGTAGATTTGTTCTGAATTTCTGAATTAGTGAAGTATGAAGTATGTATGTTATATAATTTAATATAAGATAAATATGTCCCCTAAACAAAATCTCTACCACAATTGTAGTAGAGATTTTGCTTTAAAAGGGGGTATTAAAACTGAAAAACAAAATTTTAAAAACTGGAGTGAACTCGTTTTGATAAAGCAAAACATCGGGATTTCAGGTGGAGACTCTACTCCACCTGAAGTAAAAAGCTTGAATCTCCTACTTATAGAAATGGGAGTCTTATATAATCGATAAAAACAAGATTTTGTCTTTAAAAAAAGGTGTATTAAAATTCTATATATGAATTTCCATCTAGAGGTATTAAAACCTGAAGAGGGGGGATGCCTCCGACCAAACCGACAGAATAAATTGTATAAAATCTTTTCGGCTTTAAATGAATATTAGGCACATATAAAATCACAGTATTAGTTCCAGTAAGACAGATTTCTACTGTATATATTCCAGATGGAACTTCAATATAATTCTTTATGTCTTTAAATGCTACATCTTTGAATAAAACATCTCCATTTGGAAGAACAACATCTACATTTGGTGCATTAGGAGATAGTTGAGCAAATCTTAAACCAGATTTTCCTTCCTTTGTTTCTAATAATGGTTCTTTTATGGGCAAAATTGATAAAGCATTAGGAGTTTTACCTATTATAGCAATTGTGTATATTTCGTTTGGAGGAATAAATAATGATGTATCAATAAACGGATTTATTTTTTTGCCAGCAGCATAAACCTTAACATTATAATTTCCCGATTTTATTGGAAGATATTCTGAAAAATCTTTGTACTTAATATTTGTGAACCAAGGTTTATCATTAATATAAATATCAATTGCTGGACATTTGGGTGCAGAATGTAATAAACGCATGAAAGACTTCATAGCATCATTTCTATAATCTTCATAATAATCTTCATAATAATAGTCAAATGGATAAGAAAACATTATTAAATCCTTTCTAAGAGTACTTCAAATATAGTATATGTAAGATGGGAAAAAGATGTGATAGAAAGTTGACAAATTAAACTTAAAAAGGATATTATGAAAGCGGAATAGTATTCTAAAATTAAAATTAGGGAGAATGATGTAATGTGCAATTTAGAGAATTAAAGAAGAACTTGAAAAAAAATTTTTCAGAGTTAAAGACATGTAAAATAGCAATACTAGGAGATAGTGCAACACAGTTTTTAAATACTGCCGTAAAAGGCTATGGATATAATGAAAAAATAAACTTTGATATATTTGAAGCAGATTATGACCAAATAGAGAGGCAGATTTATGATACTGAATCTGAACTTTATGAATTTAATCCTGAATTCATTATAATATTTGCTTCTTCAGAAAAACTGATAGAAAAGTTTTATTCAACAAATAACAGTGAAAAAATACATTTTGCAGATAATCAAATCAATAAAATAAAAGAACTTTGGGAGAGTATAAATAGTAAAATCAACTGCAATATTATTAATTTTAATTATGTTGAAATAAATGATAATATTTTTGGAAACTATGGTAACAAAACTAAAGATTCATTTATTTATCAACTTAGGAAGATTAACTTCAATTTAATGGATATTGCACAGCAGTACAAAAATGTATTTATAAATGATGTTTGCTCTTTGCAGAACGTATTTGGAAGAAAAAACACATTTGATTCAAAGATGTATGCTTCATCTAAAATGGTATTTAGTATTGATTTTTTGCCTTGTGTTGCTAAAAATATTGTAGATATTATTAAAGCATCTATGGGAAAAATTAAAAAATGTCTTATAATGGACTTGGACAACACTCTTTGGGGTGGAGTAATTGGTGATGATGGAATAAATAATATTCAAATAGGGGAGCTTGGAGCAGGAAGGGCATATACAGAGATTCAAATGTGGGCTAAACAGCTTAAAGAGAGAGGTATAATACTTGCCGTATCTAGTAAAAATACAGAAGAAATAGCAAAAGAACCATTTATAAAACACCCTGATATGGTTTTGAGACTTGATGATATAGCTGTTTTTGCTGCAAATTGGGAAACAAAGGTTGATAACATAAAGTATATTCAATCAATATTGAATATAGGGTTTGATTCTATTGTGTTTATAGATGATAACCCATTTGAAAGAAATATGGTAAGGGAAATGATTGATGGAATCACAGTGCCAGAACTTCCAGATGATCCATCAGAATATGTGCTTTACCTTAGAAAATTAAATCTATTTGAAACAATATCGTATTCTAAGGAAGATTCAAAAAGAACAAAACAGTATCAAAATGAAGCAAAAAGGGTAGAATTAAAGAAAAACTTTGATTCTGTTGATGAGTATTTAAAAAGCCTTAAAATGGTATCTGAGTATGGAAGTTTTAAAGACTACTATATTCCAAGAATTGCTCAACTTACACAAAGATCAAATCAATTTAACATGAGAACAGTAAGATATACTGAAAAAGATATAGAAAGAATAAAAAATTCTAATGATTATATAACATTATATTTTACATTAAAAGATAAATTTGGGGATAATGGTTTGATAAGTGTTCTTATATTGAAAAAGAATGATGATAAATCACTTTTCATAGATACGTGGATAATGAGTTGTAGGGTTTTGAAGAGAGGTATGGAATATTTTGTGATAAATAAGCTTGTTGATTTAGCTAAAGAACAAGGATATACTAAAATAATAGGGGAATATATACCTACATCTAAAAATGGGCTTGTCAAAGATTTATATAAAGAATGTGGATTTTCAAAAACTGTATTGCATGAAAAATATAATAAAAATGATACTTGGATATTATATGTTGATAAATATATAACAAAAAAGGTTTATATTGATAATAAATAGTGAATTTGTTTTGCTAAAGCAATATATTTGTACTTCAGGTGGAGAATTTACTCGACATGAAGCAAAAAATTTTTGCAACATTTAGTGAAATTGTTTTGCTAAAGCAAAACATAGGGAATTCAGGTGGATACTCTACTCTACCTGAAGCAAAAAGCTTGAATATACCACTTATAGAAGTGGGAGTATTATAGAATCTATAAAAATTCACTTGAATAGATTTGGGAATTTCTATTGCAAGAAGTGTAAGAACTGTAAGAAGTGAGAACTGTAAGAAGTAAAAACTATAATAAATTATTATACTCACAATAACGTGAGCACCAAATAGAATTTCTATAAGTAAAAAATGGAGGGACATATTATGAATTTTGAACAAGTAATTAAGGAAGTAAATGAAATTTTTATAGATGTCTTAGATAATGATGAAATAGAATTAAAATATGAAACAACAGCAGATGATGTGGAGGATTGGGATTCATTAACTCATATTGAATTGATAGTTGAAATAGAAAAACATTTTAACATTAAATTTACACTTGTAGAAGTGCAAAACTTCAAAAACGTAGGAGAAATGTGCGAAGCAATCGTGAAGAAAGTGGGGTGATTTCTGTGAAGTTAAAAAAGGGTGACCAATTTACAGAAAGATTTGTTATAGATGATGAAATTTATGATGGATTTATTTCTATATTTAAGGACAGAAACCCCATGCATACAGATAAAAAATATGCAGTTGACAAAGGCTTTGAAGGTTTTATAATGCATGGGAACATTTTAAATGGATTTATATCGTATTTCATTGGGGAAAAACTTCCCATAAAGAACGTAATTATCCACAAACAGAGTATAAAATACAAAAAACCTGTGTATAAAAATGAAGAATTAACATTCAAGGCATACGTAAGTGATGTATTTGATTCTGTAAATGCTGTAGAATTTAAATTTACATTTATGAAGAAAGACGGCACAAAGGTTGCTGTAGGCAAAATCCAAATTGGGGTGATCTAATGAAAATATTAATAACCGGTGGAGCATCAGGATTAGGAGAGGCAATAACTCGAAGACTTGCAAGCAATAAAAATAACTTTGTTAATTTTACATATAACAGTTCAAAAAACAAAGCTGAAAATCTTGAAAAAGAATTTAAGAATGTCAAAGGATTTGTGTGTAACTTTAAGAGTGAACAAAGCATAAAAGAATTGCTAGAGCAAATTGAAAAAATGGATATTGATGTTCTTATAAATAATGCTATATGTAATATTGCAAAAAAGCATTTCAACAGAATAAAACCGGAAACTTTTATGGAAAGCTATATGTATAATGTAATGCCTGTAATAATGATTACACAAAAGAGCATTTCCATATTTAGAAAGAAAAAATTTGGTAAGATAATAAATATTTTGACAGATTATTTGGTAAACAAGCCTCCCATTGGTATGTCAGAATATACTGCAAATAAGGCATACATTCAATCATTGAGTAAGTCATGGTCAGAAGAAAATATAAGATATGGAATAACATCAAATAATGTATTGCCTTCAACAATGATGACGAATTTAACAGATGATGTTGATGAAAGAATACTTGATAAAATGATAAATGAAGAACCATTAAAAAGATTAGTAACACCAGAGGAAACTTCAGAAGCAGTCGAGTTTTTAGTTAACTGTACACAACAGATTAATAGTATGAATCTTGTTATAAATGGAGGAAAATATGTTATTTAATTCTCTTAGTTTTTTGATATTCTTAGCAATAATATTTTTAGTATACTATATAACTCCACAAAAACTTAGGTGGATAATATTGCTTATTTCAAGTTTTTATTTTTATATGTGTTGGAAAATAGAATCTGTACTGATATTGATATCTTATATATTTATAAATTATGTAGTTGCAATTAAAATTAATGAATCAACAAAAGTTAAAGAAAATAAATTAAAAAATAAATTCTATATAAGCATAAGTGTGATATCCAGCATTGGAATGCTTTTGTTCTTTAAGTATTTCAATTTTTTTAATAGTGCATTAAGAGAATTATTTGAACATTTTAATTTGTTTTATGGAGTGAAAAATATAAACATAATAGCTCCTTTGGGAATATCGTTTTACACATTCAAGACATTAAGCTATGTAATAGATGTTTACAGAGGAATTCAAAAACCTGAAAAAAATATTGCCTATTTTGCATTGTATGTATCATTTTTTCCACAGATATTAGCAGGACCTATTGATAGAGCGTCAAATCTGCTTCCACAATTGCATGAAAAACATTCATTTGATTATGATTTGGTGACAGAAGGATTTAGGAGAATTCTGTGGGGAGCATTTAAAAAAATAGTTATAGCTGATAGGTTAGCATTAATTGTTAATCAAGTTTATAATCATTCTCATAATTATAGCGGACTACCTTTTATAATTGCTACATACAGTTATGCATTACAGTTATACTGTGACTTTTCAGGTTATTCTGATATGGCAATAGGAACTGCAAAAGTTTTTGGAATAAAGTCCATAGAAAATTTTAATTATCCATACATAAGTCAAACTATATCCGAGTTTTGGAGAAGATGGCATATGTCTTTATCAAATTGGTTTAATGACTATGTTTATATGCCAATAGTTTTTTCAAAAAAAGAATTGGGAAAGATTGCAGTTGTTATAGCAGCAATAGTAACATTCTCTTTAAGTGGTTTATGGCATGGAGCAGCATGGACATATGTTATATGGGGAACCATGCACGGAATAGGAGTATCATTTGATGCACTTACAAAGAAACAGCATAAGAAACTTAAAAAGAAATGCAACAAAACTATATTCAAATACGTTAGTATATTTATTACATTCAATTTTGTTTGCTTTTCATTCATATTTTTTAGAGCAAACTCTATTCAAGATGCAGTATACATAGTTAAGAATTTATTTAACTTTGGCAATAAAAGTAGCATTTTAGCATATAGTACGAATTTGATGAGCTCAGGTTTTACCCGTATAGATATGATAAATGCTATTATATCAATAATAGTTTTGCAAATAGTTGAACTGTTAGAAAGAAGAGAAAAAAAATTTGATATACTAAAACATAAACCACTAGTGCTTCGCTGGATATCATATTATATAATTATTCTATGGATAATATTCTTCGGTGTATTTGGTGCTAGAGAATTCATCTATTTTCAGTTTTAAAAGATACTTATGGAAAAATTTACACCCCTGGGGTGGTTGGAGTGATATTGAGTGAAAAAGTTTATAATGAAGTTGGCAATACTTTTGTTGCCTATCTATTTTGTAGTAAATATATATTTAGATTACAGTCAAAAATATATGATAAAGGCATTTGGACCATCAACTCAAATGCAAATAGAATATAGTTTCAAAAATGCTTTAAAAAATAAATATGATTGCTTGATACTTGGAAATTCTAGGCTTTATAGAGGAATAAATCCCGATAAAATTAGCATACCAACATATAATTTTTCTCATGATAATGATTCATTTAATCAATGCTACTATAAAATGCTTTATCTTAAAAAACATCACAAAAAATATAAGTATTTAATACTTGGCGTTGACTATACTGAATTTTCATACTTATCCGATAGCAGAAATTACATATATAACAAATATTTCGATAAAGAATATAGAAATGATTTTAAGAAAGATAAACAAAATGATATAATACCAATATTTCATATTATAGATGATAAAAGTTTTAATCAGTACATGAATGATAAATTTTCAAAAACAGTACCCATACTGATATCAAATGTTTTTCCAAAGCTTCACATACAAGAAAATATAAAAAAGAATGCAGGTTTCATTAAAGAAAATGGTCAGTTTATATTGGAAGGTAAAGCTCATAAAAATGATACAATCGACAGAGTTTACAAAAGGCTTCCTATTCAAATTAGCTATTTTAGAAAAATACTTAATTTTGCAGATGAGCATGATATAACTGTATTTTTAGTGATGCCACCTATGCGACAAGGTGAACTTAAAAATTTTGAAAAAAAAACAAAAAGAGAGCATAAAGAATTTATTGAAAATGAAATTAAAAATCATAAAGTATACTATATAGACTACTCAGAAAGCAAATATTTCAAAATGGAGGACTACACAGATATTGCACATCTCAATTCAAAAGCAGCAGATAGATTTACAATTATGCTTAATGAATATATCGATAAAGTATGCAACTAAAATTTACATTCATGCGTTATTATATGTGTG
>Ga0114934_10001895_pt1 | contig 13514 bp, 11 predicted proteins | sample 4SBtaG_2_FD_99695 | JGI IMG/M metagenome (GOLD analysis project Ga0114934, IMG submission 99695) | Deep subsurface microbial communities from Kolumbo volcano to uncover new lineages of life (NeLLi) - 4SBTROV10_white metaG | ecosystem: Environmental > Aquatic > Marine > Volcanic ... | reverse complement strand
CCAACTGGAAAAGTTTGCCCGCGAAAAATACTTCATGAAAAAGAAAAACGAAGATATCTATGTGATTATTCGTCCTAAATCCAAATAAAACCTTTTAATTCAATACACATCATTCACTTCTCACCTACGTTTACAACGGGGACAAGAAAGGATAAGCTATTAATTGTACCTGTTAAATCAAAACTATTATCTCCCGCAATTTTTCATGTAATAGTGTTTATTTATATTGTTAATAAATTAACAGAACTTTAGATATTTTCACTGTGATAAGTTTAACAATAGATTATTTTTGTGTTGTTCTTTTTACTGATTTAGAGTCGAAAATAAGTAGGCTGTCCTATTTTCTTGTTTAATACGCCAATCATCATAAAAATAATAAAGAAACTCCGAAAGGTTTTACATTTAATAAATTAAAAGAAATGTCGGTATTACGATTTAGTATATCAATTGAAAAGGGCCTGCTGGAAAAACTTGATAGAATAACGCACGACCTCCATTTTCCAAACAGATCGCGCACGATCCGTTTTCTTGTGAACCAGTTCTCGGTAAAAAAAGCACGCAAAGAAAATCAACATGTTGCAGGGGCCATCATTTTGGTTTATGATCATCATCAACGTGAGCTTCAAACTCAGTCAACACATCTACAACACGATTATCATGGGCTGATTTTGTCAGTTCAGCATGTTCACCTTGATAATGACAAGTGTTTGGAAACACTTGCTGTAAAGGGAAAAGCCGGGGATTTAGAATTGTTGGCCAACCAACTTATTTCACTAAAAGGTATTCAGTACGGAACCCTTGTAATCACAGAAACTTTATAATTTTTTTAACCTATTCGTAACACGATTTTTAAATTAGTATTAACGATGAAGCATTTAAAATCTATTAAATCCTGTTTAATCAACATGCTGTTGTTGTTTTTATTGAGTCAGCCGGTGATAGCCCATTCATGGGGTTCCGTTTCAGGGAAATTGATAGATGCAAAAACCGGAAAGGGAATCTCCTTTGCCAACATCACCATCGAAAATAGCCTGATTGGCACAACCACCGATTTTCATGGAAATTTTCGTTTGGAAGGCATCCAAACAGGAACTTATACAATATTAATTTCACATCTCGGGTATAAATCATTAAAAATCAGCGTGAAAGTAAATACCAATAAAACAACCCAATTATTGGCAAAAATGCAGCAGACTTCTTTCGACATTGATGATTTGACCATTACCGGTAAACGGCCTTTTTCTATTGCTTCGTCTGAGGCGATCAGGAGTATCGATTTGGAACTCCGGCCGGTAAAATCATCTCAGGATTTATTAAAACTTGTTCCGGGGTTAATTATTGCACAACATGCCGGAGGTGGAAAAGCCGAGCAAATTTTTCTCCGGGGATTCGATTGCGATCACGGTACAGATGTAAATATTTCGGTAGATGGCGTTCCTGTAAACATGGTGAGCCATGCGCACGGACAGGGATATGCTGACCTGCACTTTCTTATTCCGGAACTCATTGGAAACCTTTCCATTTATAAAGGTCCCTATTTTGCCCGTTTTGGCGATTTTGCCACCGCAGGTGCTGTTGCTTTCAAAACAAAAGACAGACTGGAAAGCAACAGTTTTCATTTGGAAATAGGGCAATTCAACACACTAAAAAGCACGCTGTTAGTGCAAACCGGTAAAGGTAATGCACAACAAAACGGAATTTTGGCTGCACAATATTATACTACTGACGGGCCATTCGTCAATCCGCAGCATTTGAAGCGATTGAACGTTTTTGGGAAATATTTTATCAACATCACGCAACAAAGTCGTCTCACCTTTACTGTAAATAGTTTTAACTCGGCATGGAATGCATCAGGACAAGTACCTGATCGCGTGGTAAAAGCAGGTATTATAGGCAGGTTTGGCGCCCTCGATCCTATGGAAGGCGGTTCAACTTCGCGGAAGGATATGTCTCTCACATTTCAACAAAAAAAAGATAATCACACGTTCAGATTACAAGCTTACCTGACAAATTATACTTTCAAACTATTTTCGGATTTTACTTATTATCTGGAGGATACGGTAAATGGCGATATGATCGAACAAAACGAAAGCAGGTGGCTCAGTGGATTGAATGCCACCTATCAAATACATCGTAAAAAAGGCAGTGTTATTTTTATCCACACACTGGGTGCAGGATATCGCAGCGATATCATCCAATCCGCTTTGTGGCACAGCCCAAACCGTATCCGCATGAATGCGCTTTCAAGCGCGGGTATCAACCAAACTAATTTATTCGTTTGGGGACAAAGCAAAATTGTTTTTAACCGATACTGGCGTATTGAGCTGGGCCTCAGGGGCGATTACATAACCTACGATGTGAACGACCATTTAGGAAATGCCAACGACATATTTACCAATGGATTGCCACATGCTTCGGGATATGCCCAACAAGCTATGCTTAATCCGAAATTTAATGTGGTGTACAGTCCTTCGCCAAAAGTGGACATCTACCTGAATGCCGGTACCGGTTTCCACTCCAATGATGCGCGAAATGTCATCTTTACCAAAAAAGCCAAAGAAATAGAGCAGGTAATGATGCGCGAAGGACGAAGTGAAAAAGATATATCAGATTGGCTGATAAAACATAACTTCGACCCGCAACAGCAGTTTACCGGAACCATGCCGAGAGCTTATGGAACCGAAACAGGTTTCCGTGCAGAAATGTTTAAACGGTTCAACATCGGCTTATCAGTCTGGTATATGTACCTCGATAAAGAATTTGTTTACGTGGGCGATGGTGGATATTCTGAATTAAACAATCCTACGCAACGACTGGGACTTGATTGTGAAGGAAGGCTGAATATCACCCGGTGGCTGCGGGCTGATGCCGACATGACCCTTTCGCAGGGAAGGGTGAATAACCTGCCCAAAGGAAGCAACTATATTCCTTTGGCGCCCAATTTTACACTTACAGGAGGGCTGACCATGACAAATTACCATGGTTTTGACATTTCGTTACGTACCATTCACATTGGCAGCCGGCCAGCTAACGAAGACAATACGGTTACAGCGCTGGGATATACTTTGGTAAATTTCGGCTCTGCTTATCATTGGAAAAAATATACCTTTTCGGTTACCATCGAAAACCTGCTTAATACCGAATGGAACGAAGCACAGTTTGATACCGAAAGCCGCATGAAATGGGAAACCAAACCGGTGGATGAGTTGCATTTTACACCGGGAAACCCGTTTAATTTAAAAATGGGAGTAGTCGTACGGTTTTAATAATTTCTTCATCTTTTTATGGCTAATACTATCTTTTTTTATGGCTAATACTATCTTTTCATCAGTTCCATAAGTTCTTTTACATTTCGCCGACCCACAATGACGGGAGGCACATGTTCATCATCAAAATAAGCCAATGCCTGCCTGTTTTCCTGCATTTCAATTCGTTTAACCAATGCTGCATTAACAATATAACGCTTATGCACCCTCACCATTTTAGAGCCGGTAAAATTAAATGTCAAATCACGCAGGCTGGAACGGATAAGATATTCTTTCTTTTTTGTATGAATATGGCAATAATTTTCTTCGGATTTGATAAAATAGATATCTGATTGCAATAAATAAATAATTGAGTTTTGGTAAAATACAGGTATCTTTTTCACTTCAATCATCCCGGTCTTTTTATTGATTTCAGCTCCCGTAGCTTTAGTGATATCAATAAAATTCATAACAAAAACGATATCATCTTTACTCGTAATTTCCAATCGGGTAGTATTGAGCAACAATACTTTTCCGAGCACATTAACCAGCATGGTAACCGTAACATTTTCACGACCGCCTTGCAATTGTTTGATAATCATCCCTATTTTCGATTGCGCTTTATGCGGATGCAATTGTTTTAAATCCTTACCGAAATAATCCTTCTCAAAATTGAGTACCTTTTTCGCAATGGAATTTATACCCATGATCTTAAAATCTTTTGAAAATAAGACCGTACCTATTTCCGGTAATTTTCCTTCATCTATAGTCATAGCGTATTATGTTTTGAAAACATGTGTGCATCTTTCAATTTCTCAGTCGAAGAGAAAAATCCCTCAAATTCACCGTTATAAATCAGATGATGATTTTTGGAAAGCACCAACAAACGATGGGAAAATAAAGACGCAATTTTAAAATTGTGTAAAGAAAGAATGAGCGTTTTATCCAAACCGGACAAAAAATCGATCATCCATTCGGTTGTTTGCGGATCAAGATAACTAAACGGCTCGTCCAGAATAAGTACTTGCGGATCAATGATCAATAAAGAGGCTAAAGCTACCTTCTTTTTTTCACCGCCACTCAAATTAAAAGGCTGTTTATCAAGCAAATGAGTAATATTTAAACGCTCGGCCCATTCTGAAACTTTATCATCAATATTTTCAACTTGAAGTTGCCTGATTCCAAAAGCCAGTTCATCATAAACCGTGGGATTAAAAAGCATTACATCAGGTTTTTGAAACAACATGACCACTTTCGAACGAAAATAAGCATTAAATACATTTTGTTTCAGCTTCTTTTTCGATATCATCTCATCCTTAAAAGTATAAACACCCTGTTGTGGAAAAATCAACGCGCCAAGTAATTTTAATAGTGTTGATTTCCCGCTTCCGTTCACCCCCATCAACAGCACTTTCTCTCCTTCCTTTACTTCAAAAGAAATATCCTCCAGCGCTGTAGAGCCGTTATAATTGTAACTTATATTTTGTAACTTGATCATAAATTAATATTCCTCGATTTCAATGCCATTAATATTTCCGTCGAATTCACCATGACCTGCCTGATAAAAAAGACCATCATATTTCCTATAAATATATGTATATTTTTAATTTTCGGTTTGATAATCGTACGGCTTTTGTTTGCCGATGAAAAATCACGGTAAGTTTTTTTAAACGCCAGCATTTGGCTATACGAAAGTATCAATAAAAAAGAAAGCGTTTTCGAAAAGGAAAAAACAGAAAAAATATTGACTTTTTCCAGCATAGAAAAAGTGAGAAAAAGCAGGGTAAATGTCCGCAGATTAAAAAGAACTAACGACAAATAGCTAAACGAGCCGTTAACAGTTGCTAAGTAAAAATAAAAAACCGAAATAATAAAATTAACAAAAAACAAGATGATTACAACCCGTTTCAATAATTTAAAAAGTCGTTTGTACGATAAAATACTAGCAGCAATTAGAATGACACCTATAAAATAAATATTATTGGCTACCGCCACAAGAAAGAGTGCAATCAGATAGGTGAAAAACATCAACTTTTGCATGTTGGCCGTGTTTTTACCGTTTTTCTTATGAACAGTAAACATAAAAATTGAAAAAATGGCAAGAATGCCAATAAATGCCGAAATATAATATCCCGAAACAGCATTCAGACTTTTAAAAGAGTAGTCGGCAAGTGGTGCAAAATATATATCCGATAATTTTTGTAATCCCAGAGGAACAGCCCCTAGTTTTTGCGCAAAGAAACCCAAATCCCATTCTCCCCAAGCCGGATTTGCCGTTAGCAATCCCAAAGGAACCAGACCAATAATAACAACAAGCACCATTAAAAAGATAAAAATATCTTTTTTTGAATTTTTTTTCGGTATAATGGTGACTTGTGTAGGATAAACCCTTTTGATATAAGTAACCGAAACCATTGTGAACAAACCTTCAACAACACCGAAAAACAACATATGCGTGCCTACCAAAGCAGGAATAGAAACTTTAAGGCCAAAAGGGAAGTACAGCGGATGACCTGCCGCATCGGAAGCAATAGAAGGCTGAATGCCGAGGAGTACGGCCACAAATAAAGAAGCAATAACAATACTGCCCCATCCCGATAGAAAATAATTTAATTTATCGCTTATTTTGTTTTTCAGAAATCTATGAATATAATATCCTGAGAAAGAAGCAATAAAACCCATTGACAAAGCATTGATAGCATAAGTTGTTATACCACCGTCACCAAATATGAGTGCCTGAATAAGCAACACAATACTTAGCGATACAAATGCAATCCACGGATTGAATAAAATGGCAATTACTGCAGCCCCGATAGCATGGCCACTTGTCCCTCCGGGAACAGGAATATTAAACATCATAATAACAAACGACAAAGCCGCTAACGAAGAAATTAGCGGCAGTGTTTGCTCATCCAGCATATTCTTTATTTTCTTGTAGGCATAAGAAATTAAAGGAATAAAAATCAGATAAGCAGGCACAAATGTTTTGGGCGATATGTAACCATCCGGTATATGCATCCTTTTAAAATTATATTTTCATGCCGTATTTTGCTATTGATTCGACAATATTTTCCATTGCTTTAATATAAGGCGTATTGCTGTCTAACAAAGGTGTTACGTCAGGTTCGGTCTCCAGAACATTTTCATCATAAGGTAAAGTAAATATCTCCGTAAAATTGTTCAGACTATCTCCTGCCATTTTTTTAAATTTTTCGAGTTGCTTATCCGACTTGACTTTGGTAATGACCAAATGAACATACGGGATATCCAACTGCCGTGAAAGTACAGCAGAATGTTTTGCTACCTGATAGGCATTAAAGGTAGGTTCGGAAATAATCACGGTTTGTTTAAACCCCTGAGCCAAAGCACGTCCAAAATGTTCTACCCCGGCTTGTGTATCCAACAAAATCACCTCTCCTTCGCGCAAAGCGATGAATTTTACAATGGAATCCAAAAGTGCATTTTCAGGACACAAACAGCCGGCTGCCGCCTGAATAACACTGCCCATGACAATCAAATTGATATTATTGTCCACTTTAATTCCGAAACGGTCAACCACATCCGACACGTCTGGATTTAAACGCAACATGGCACCCCACACCTCCCCCGGACGGGCTCCTGTTTTTTCTTCGATATAATCTACATTACGTGAAGAAGGGGTTATTTCCATATCCTGCGGCAATCCCAGCGAATAGGGAAGGTTAATTTGCGGATCTTCGTCCACGGCAAGTACTTTAAAGGCTTTTCGGGCAAGTAATTTGGTCAATACGGCGGTAAAGGTAGTTTTTCCTACGCCACCTTTTCCAGTTATAACCACCCTGAAACTTTTGTGATTGTCGGTATGTTGTAACGACCTGATTTTTGCTGCCGTATCAAGCAACTTCTGTCTTCTCGGATCTTTTTTTGGCATCTTTTCTTTTTTTAAAATGTTATTTTAAATTTAAAATACTAAACCTGTTTTCTTTTATTGCCGTCTGCTTTTTCGACATGTATTTACGGCGGCAAACCGGGCACATTTCTGTTAGTTTTTTCTCTATTTCCGGATTCATTTTTCCAAGGATTTTTTCATCAAAAGGTTGTGGTGCATAATACGCACCACAAATACTACACTGTTTCAACGGGATCTTGGTTTCCGACCACGAATGGCCATGACGGGTGTCCCCGATATCTTCGAATTGAATGGCCCCGGTGGGGCACACCTCGGCACAAGCTTTACAGCCCATACAAATATCGCTGGGCATATTATAAGCAGTATTAATCGACACATAATACCCGCGACCAATGTAATGAATCACACCTTTTTCTATAATTTCATTGCAAACTCTAACACATTGACCACACAGGACACACTCATTTCCAAGATTGTCATTTTCTTTCCTCTTTGGCGGAAAAGGAGTTTCGTTTACTCCGTATTTTTCCGCAAGTTTATGGATGACCTGAGAATCGGGAGCTTGTGCAAGATAAAGCTGGAAAAGGATTTTCCTGTGCTGATGTATTTCTTCGGTTTGCGTAATAATTTCCAGCCCTTCTGATGCTTTCAGCGTACAAGAAGCCGTAATGCCCGGCCTGACGTTTCCGCCTTTCTTTACTTCTACAACGCATAAGCGGCAGGCACCATAAGGTTTTAAAGCTTCATTATAACACAAAGCCGGTATATCTATACCCACGGTTTTGCAAAATGAAAGGATATTTTCACCCTCATTTACCAAATACGCCGTATCATCTATTTTTATTTCAACCTTCTTGTTCATAATCATTTTTTTACAACAGGAATAGGATTTTCAGGAGTATCTATGGATTCCCCCGAAAGTTTAACAATTGCATCAAAGGGACAAACATTAAAGCAACTACTACAGGAGATACAGGTTTCCTGATCAATGACATGAATATATTTTGCTTGTCCCGAAATAGCATCTACCGGACAATGTTTTGCACACAGGGTACATCCGGTACATTTATCAGCAACTATATAAAACGATGTAAGTTCGCGACAAACTTTGGCTTCACAAACCTTTTCCTCAATATGTTGGATATATTCGTTTTCAAAATATTGCAGTGTTGTAATAACAGGATTCGGTGCCGTTTGCCCCAGTCCGCAGAGCGATGTTTTTTTAATGGTGTCACTCATTACTTTCAATAAATCAATATCTTCCGATTTACCTTTTCCTTTGGTAATTCTGTCCAATATTTCATGCATATGTTTTAAGCCTTCGCGGCAGGGCACACATTTTCCACAGGATTCGTCCACCGAAAAATTCAGAAAATATTTTGCCGTATCCACCATACAGCTTGTCTCGTCCAAAACCACAATACCTCCCGATCCCATAATGGAACCTACTTTTTTCATGTTATCGTAATCGACAGGAGTATCAAACAAATGAGCAGGAATACAACCACCGGAAGGACCTCCTGTTTGTACTGCTTTGATTTTATTATCATCAATGCCGCAAGCTCCTATTTCACAAACAATGGTTTCTATGTGTGTACCCAACTCAACTTCAACCAAACCGACTTTATTTACATTTCCCACAAGAGAGAAAACCTTAGTACCCGCATTATTTTGCGAACCGAGTGTTTTAAACCATTCCGCCCCTTTTTCAATAATTACCGGAACATTACACCATGTTTCAACATTGTTAATATTTGTCGGATTTTGCCACAAACCACTAACGGAAGGATAAGGCGGGCGTACACGCGGTCGTCCGGCTTCCCCTTCGAGCGAGGCAATCAGTGCAGTTTCTTCTCCACATACAAAAGCTCCCGCCCCACAAGTAATCTTAATATCGAAAGAAAAATCGGTTCCAAGAATATTATTGCCAAGTAATCCATATTCTCTCGCCTGTTCAATAGCTCGTTGCAACCGATTAATAGCCAAGGGGTATTCTGCCCGAATATAGATATAACCGGAAGAAGCTCCCACGGCATACGCTCCAACAATCATCCCTTCAATAATCATGTGAGGGTCGCTTTCCATTTCATTCCTGTTCATATAAGCTCCGGGGTCGCCCTCATCGGCATTACAAATAATGTATTTCGTTTCCGAATTTTCTTTTCTTGTATTACGCCATTTTATACCGGTAGGAAATCCGGCACCTCCTCTTCCCCGAAGGCCGGAATCGGTAATTATATCAATAACATCATCCGGTGAAAGATTGTTTTTCAATACTTTAAACAAAGACTTATAACCACCTACGGCAATATATTCTTCAATGCTATTGGGATTGGTTATTCCGGCATTGCGCATAACCACTTTTTGCTGATGACTGTAATAAGGTAGTTCATTCCAAATCGGTACCTGTTCGAAACCTTTACCGTAATCCAATTCGGCAGTATGGTGATTCCAATGTTCAATTTTGCACAATGCTTTTTCGAGAAAAACATCTTTTTGGAAGGTTGCTTCAATAATTTTTTTTACCTCCTCAGGGGCTACATTGTAGTAAATAACCAGCGGTTTTCCGGGATAAACAACATTAACGAAAGGTTCTTGTTTACAAAAGCCAAAGCAGCCGGTTTTGGTCAAAATAATTTCGTCTGTTAATTGTTCTTTACGAATAAAATCTTCAAACGCCTGATAAACGGCATCTGCCCCGGCGGCAATACCACAGGTTGCATAACCCACGGCAATTCGTATTTTTTCCGGTGGCTGCAAAGAAAGCAGTCCTTTTCCGGCCACATCCTGCAGCTGTTTGTGTGAAATTATTTTATTTTTTTCCTTTCCAACCATATTCTTTCAGAATTTTAGGGAGTTTTTGAACGGTCACGTATCCATAAACTTTTTCGTTGATATTGATAACAGGAGCCATACTACAGGCTCCGAAACAGCGTGCCTGGGTTACCGTACAACACTTATCTTCGGTAGTGAGAATGAATTTTCTGTTTTCCGTCATTCCCTCTCCTTCGAGGTTAAGCAAATCAAGTAAAGCTTCAAAAATTTGCGTTGCTCCTTTTACATGACAGGCTGTTCCCATACAAACGGAAATAATGTGGGTTCCTACCGGTTGCAGATTAAAAAAAGAATAGAAAGTAGCCACGCTATATAATTTTGCCAGCGGAAGGCCTATCTTTTTAGCCACTACCGGCATTAATTCTTTCGAAAGATACCCTTCCCGCGCCTGAATATCTTCGAGAATACTTAACGTTTGCCCCGTAGGCTCAGAATATTTTTTTAAGATTTCGTCTATTTCTTCTACTTTCATTTATCGGACCTTTATAAAATAAAATGTATTCATCTAAAAGTTGTTGCCGTTTACTCTTTTATTGTTGCGTAATATTTATCATGTATCGCATTGATAGATTTTAAAAACTTTCAACCTGTCCGGAAAATTCCGGGCAGGTTGAAGAAAGCTGAAATGAGCCTGTTTTGTTAACGGTTCATTTCTGCCTCTTAAATTCCCAATGCTTTCCGTTTACGGTTTATTTCGGCTACGAACATATCGGCAGCCTTAACCGGATCGGGTTCTACAGCAAAAGCAGCGTTTAAAACATCATTCAGTTTGTTGGTAAGAATATCAACAACGGCCTCACTTCCAAATACTTTAGGCGGCAAACCGAGAATGGTATAAACACCGGAAGCAACAAAATATGCAGCAATGGAAATTGCTTTTTGCGAATACCATTCGGGGGCACCACCACCCAAAGGCAAATCTTCTATACCGCAACCGAGTTCTTTGGCAATGTTGGCACCGAGAACCAAAATTCTAGAATTATCTACACAGGACCCCATATGCAGTGCCGGAGGAATTCCCAATGCTTCACAAACCGACCGTAATCCGTCTCCGGCAAACTTGGCAGATTCGGGCATTAACAGTCCGGCTTTCCCGCCGGCCACGCCACCACAACCGGTAACAAGTACCAAAATATCCCGTTTGATCAGCTCTTTGGTCAAAGCAACAAAACCGTAATCTTGTTTGATTTTAGGATTGTTACAGCCTACCAATCCAACTACACCTTTAATTTTTCCGGCAACAATGGCATCGATCAGCGGTTTGTAAGTGCCACCTAACGATTCCCTTAATTTTTCTTCCGAGAAACCTGCCATCAATTCCATGGGTCTATTGGGAATTTGAACGCGGCTATGATTCCTATTCGGGTAATTTTCAATGGCTAATTTAATAATGTCTTTGGCAATATCCAATGCTTTGTCAGCATGAAATTCTTTATAAATAGCACCCGGGACTTTTGATTTTTCACTTGTGGCCACTATTTTGGTATGGAAACATTTTGCTGTTTCGGTAATAGACGGGAAAATACATTGATAATCAATAATCATGGCTTCAACAGCACCGGTAGCAATAGAAAGTTCCTGATCCAGCAGGTTACCGGCCAATGGAATACCATGACGCACCAGCAATTCGTTTCCGGTACAGCACATCCCCACAAGGTTAATCCCTTTGGCCCCTTTTTTTTCGGCCAAAGCTTTCAAATCAGGATCATTCGCTGCTTTAACAATCATTTCAGAAAGTACCGGATTATGGCCATGCAAAACCACATTAACTTTGTCGTGACTCAAAACGCCGAGGTTTACAAAAGAGGTGTTGGGAGCTGGTGTTCCGAACAGTATATCGGAAGCATCGGTAGCCATCATGGAGCCGCCCCAACCGTCGGACAATGAAATTCTTAGAGAATGTAACAACATATTTGTCGGGTCGGCACCAACGCCCATGTGAACACGGTGGGCTCCTTCCACAATCTCACGATCTACACCACGCGGAACGATACCGGCTTTTTCCCACATAGAAAATGTCTTTTCAGGAGCCCTACTATCTACCAAATCGATAGAACCTTTTACCGTCCCAAATTCTTCAAGCATCTTTAAAGCCAAATCTTTGGCGATATCATTTTTATCCCTATCTTCCGTTTCAATGTGATACTCTTGGGCTACGACTTTTAATTTTTCCACATCGGTAATTTCATAACCCTGAGCTTTCCCTTCGGCGGTATCCAACAACACTTCGAGCACTTCACGACCATGGTCGGAGTGGGCAGCTGCACCTACCAGCAAGTCATCCAACAGGTTACGGGCAACAATGGTATCGCCTGTTGCACCGCAAACACCTTTTGTCGGACCATCTTCTTCAAAAACATCAACCCGGCAGGGGCCCATGGAACAGTTGTTACAACACACCCCCAATTGGCCGAATCCACATTGTGGTTGTTGTTTTTCAAGCCGATCCCAGGCAGTTTCTATACCTTCTTTAATGGCTTTTTCAATAATTTCCTGACTTGATTCGTCAATTGATCTTTGTTGAGCTATCAGTTTTGCGTCTATTTTTTTCATTTTTATAATTTTTTTGAGTTTTTTATCTATGAATTGGGTAATGGGCCTATTTCGGCAATTTTCTTTAAGATTTCTCGATATTGCTGAACCGATTTAGGTATTTTGGAAGTCTCCACATCGGCACCCTGCGATTTAATCATACGGATTGTAAAATCTTTCCGGCTGTTACGGATAAGCTGGTTTATTTCACCAAACACTAAGGCTCCGGTTTTACAGGCCTCTACACATGCCGGTTCTATTCCTTCACGCACACGATCTATGCAACCGTCACATTTTGCGTTAACCTCTCTGTCGAAAGAAACTTGCGGTACATTATGAAAGGTAATGATTCCAAACGGGCAGGCAATGGCACAAGCGCCGCAATCAATACACTTTTCATAGGCAATGATCACATTTCCGGTATCTTTGTCACGATAAAGCGCATCGGTAGGACAAACCTGAATACAGGGAGCCGGATCACAATGACGGCACCTGTTGGGGAAAGTGAGAAAATCCACACCAATTTCGACATGAATTCTCGGCCTTGACTGAGGTGTTTCTTTTAACATCCCAAACAAATCCTTACTTTGGGAATGCTCAACGGCACAGGCAATTTCGCAGTGTCGACAGCCAATACAAAGCTCCGGACGTATAAAAATATTTTCCATAATAAGATACTTTTAGTTATTTCTTAACAATCAAATCTATAGCGAAAAAAATCACAATACTTATTTATGTTATTATTGGCCAAAAAAGGAGAGTAATTGGTAAAATCCATCTATCCCTTTAAAAGACAATAGTTTTCATACTGTCTTATTAAGAATTTTTCTAAAAAAGAGAAGTCTCCTCCGCAAGAAGTTGTCATTCCGACGAACGAAGTGAGGAGCACGAGCGGACGCTCGCGCTAGCTGGGTATTTTTCTTAAAAAAATTTAAACACATCGATCCAAACCAACTATTAAGTAATTTCGTACTTGAAATCAGAAACATATTCTTCACAGAAATTATATTCAT
>Ga0114934_10001894_pt1 | contig 13521 bp, 13 predicted proteins | sample 4SBtaG_2_FD_99695 | JGI IMG/M metagenome (GOLD analysis project Ga0114934, IMG submission 99695) | Deep subsurface microbial communities from Kolumbo volcano to uncover new lineages of life (NeLLi) - 4SBTROV10_white metaG | ecosystem: Environmental > Aquatic > Marine > Volcanic ... | reverse complement strand
TGCAAAACATTTTCAGACCTGCAAAGCCAAACACGTTCAGGATACTCAACTACCACCGCATTAATGACTTTAATGATCTCTTTACCATCGACAGTGTGTCGGCCCTGGATTTTGAAAAACAGATGTACTATATTTCAAAAAATTATCATGTTCTTTCATTAGAGGATATTTATGATCACATCGTCAATAACCGCATCCTGCCGACCCAGTGTCTTGCCATAACCTTTGATGACGGATATGAGGACAATTATACCTTTGCTTATCCAATTTTAGGAAAATATAATCTGCCGGCCACCATATTTCTTCCTGTTGATTGTATTGATTCTCAAACCCCCTTGTGGTTTGATAAAGTTTTATCCGCCTTTAAGGCAACCAGCAAAAAACAATTTGTCTCACCCTTAAACCAAATGGCTTTTGATATACATACCATGGAACAGAAAGTCTATACCGCACATATAACGCTGAAAGATTTAAAAAAATCAGATAACAGGCAAAGAAAAAAATCTGTCCTTGATGTTCTGAAAGAACTTGATATTTCTTCAAATGAAGTGCTTCATAACACTGGTAATCTATTAACATGGCCCAGGATAATGGAAATGAGCCGCCATAATATTTCCTTTGGCTCTCACACCATGACACACCCCATCCTGGCAAATCTGCCGGATACAGAACTGGAATGGGAGTTGGAAACATCCCGGCAGATTATTGAAAATAAAGTAGAAAAACAAGTTCTTTTCTTTGCTTATCCAAACGGGAAAGGGCCAGACTATAATGAAAAAGTGATTCAATCCGTGAAGCAGGCTGGGTATAAAGCCGCCATGACAACCGCACCGGATATTAACAGGCCTTCTTCAGATTTTTTTACATGGGGCCGGTATAAACCCTGGCAGAATCAAGTGGAACATTTTTCCATGGCTCTTTTCATGCATGGATTATCAAACTGAAAAAAAGAAATTGCAAATTCAAAAAACCCCTGGCAACTTAGCCTCATTGACCCATTTGGCAGAGAAACACGGACAAGCTTTACATTTGAACAACTGAACAAAAATAGGATTTCGCCATGAGAATAACGCTTTCAGACTGTCTTAAAGTCAGTGCAGTTAACTTTCCGGAGAAAGAGGCCCTTGTCTACCGGGACAGAAGACTTACCTATAAAGCCCTGGATCAGTTGGTGGACCAGATCGCCTGCCAGCTATTGAACACCGGTATGCAAAAAAATGACCGATGTGCCATTTATATGGAAAAATCCATCGAAGAGGCCGTTTCCATATTTGCAGTCAACCGGGCCGGCGGTATTTTTATTGATATCAACCACCTTCATAAAAAAAATCAGGTCCATCATATCCTTAGAGATTCCGGCGCTAAATTTTTTTTCACCACAAAGCAGCGGCTGCCTCGATTGGAAAACCTGAAGGAAATTTGTCCTGAACTGAAAACGATTATTCTCCACGGCAAAGGAGATATTCCAACCCTGCCTCAAATCAACGTGATTGAAAGAACGCAGCCGGGTGAAGACAACAGCAATTTGCCAAAGAGCCTTTCATTTACTGAAAATGATATAGCCGCTATTATTTATACATCCGGCTCCACAGGAAAACCCAAAGGCGTTGTGCTGTCTCAAAAAAATCTTGTCGCAGGGGCAGAAAGCGTTTCTTTTTATCTGAACAACACTTCGAATGACAGAGTCCTGAGTGTTTTACCCTTCAGCTTTGACTATGGTCTGAGCCAATTGACGATTAGTGTGTACACTGGTGCCACCTGTGTATTGATCAACTATCTGCTTTTAAATGACATTTTCAAAGCCATGAAAACAGAATCCATTACCGGGTTAGGACTGATCCCTCCCCTGTGGCTTCAGCTTTTGCAAAAAGAATGGAATTTTAAAGATTTCCCTTCCTGGCGCTACCTGACCAATACCGGCGGCCGCATGCCGGAAACCGCTGTAAAAGATCTTCGGACACGCCTTCCCCATACCCAAATTTTTCTGATGTATGGGTTGACTGAAGCATTCCGGGGGACCTATCTGGAACCGGAACAGGTTGATCATCGACCCGGCAGCATCGGCAAAGCCATCCCCAATGCAGAAATCATGATCCTCAACAAAGATCAAAAGCCCTGCAAGCCTTATGAAAAGGGTGAGTTAATCCAGCGAGGCGCCCATGTGGCACAGGGCTATTGGAATGATCCTGAAAAAACAGCCCAAATGTTCAGACCCCATCCATTTCCTCTCGATGGACTCCAGCTTGAAGAAAAAGTGGTGTATTCAGGAGATACAGTCTATAAAGACGAACAGGGATTTATCTATTATGAAGGCAGAACAGATGAACTGATCAAAACGTCAGGATACCGGGTCAGCCCCACAGAAATTGAAGAGATGATCTATAGGACAGGAAAAGTTAAGCATAATGCAGTTTTTGGTGTGCCGGATCATATCCTGGGACAAGTGCCGATTGCTGTGGTATCGTTACGTGAAAATCAGAAAACCACAGAAAAAGAAATTATACGTTTCTGTCAACAGAATTTACCCAATTACATGGTGCCGGCTAAAGTCTTGATTCAAGGTGAGCTGCCTTTAAACCCAACTGGAAAAATTGATAGAAATAAAGTAAAAAACCTATTGTACGATGTCTGAAATATACCCCCCTTTTTCAAAGGACAATGCTTAGATGAAAGATAACAAAGCTGTAAAATCCATTCTTAAATATTTTGATATTAAAAATGGAAGTCTTCTTATTGGTGGTAAAACCTGCGGAGAAATAGCAGAACAGACTGGCACTCCTTTTTATGCATACGATCTTGGCGTGGCAGAAAAAAAGTATAAAATACTGCAGAAAGCCCTTCCTTCCGAAATTAAAATACATTATGCGATAAAGGCCAATCCTCATCAGGAGATTATTTCTTTCTTTAACAAATATGTTGACGGATTTGATGTGGCATCCCTGGGGGAACTGAAAAAAGCGATTCGTGCAGGTGCTGATCCTTCAACTATAGGCTTTGCCGGTCCCGGCAAACAAAAAGAAGAAATCAAAGCGGCATGCCTTGCAGGAATAGGAAGCCTTAATACCGAAAGTATTACTGAATTGAAAAGCGCTGATAAGATAGCCGGAAGCCTGAATAAGAAAATAAGCGTTTCTTTAAGAGTGAACCCCGCATACGAGCTTGTTGGCTCCGGCATGCGCATGGGCGGCGGGCCAAAACAATTTGGCATTGACCAGGAAAAGATTCCCAAGGTACTTGAAATGTTTTCAAAGTGGAAAAATCTTGAATTTAGAGGGTTTCACATATTTGCCGGCTCCCAGAACCTCAATACTGATTCAATCTCATCCTCATTTGAAAAAGCCATTGAAACTGTTATTTCATTTCTGCCTTACTGCCCTGAACCGCCATCCATGATTAATCTTGGCGGAGGTTTTGGAATTCCATACTATAAAAATGATACAGAGCTGGATATTCAAACGGTGGGAGATCGTTTGTCATCATGCATAGCCAATTCAAAACATAAGCTTGAACACACAGAGTTTATTGTGGAAACAGGGCGATACCTTGTGGGGGAGTGCGGTATTTATGTCAGTAAAATTATTGATATTAAAGAATCAAGGGGTGAAACATTTGTCATAATTGACGGCGGCATGCATCACCATCTGGCCGCATCTGGCAATTTTGGCCAGGTCATTAAAAGAAATTTTCCCATTATTTTACCGGATTATATGGATGAACAACCAATAAAGGCTGTCAATATTGCAGGCCCTCTCTGTACACCATTAGATAAATTTGCAACCAGGCTTATGGTCCCTGAAACAAGGATTAATGATTTTGTAGCAGTCCTTGTATCCGGTGCCTATGGTTATTCTGCGAGTCCTTTGGGATTTTTGGGACATACAGAACCTGTGGAGCATATAATCAAATGAATCAAAAGTATAATCATATTTTTGATACCAGTCACCTGCAATCAGACATGAAAAAAAGATCACTGCAAAGTGGTGCCATTACCTTATCTTCTCAGGTAATCATGTTCGTACTCCAATTGGGCTCTACGATGATTCTCGCTCGAATTTTAAGCCCACGGGATTATGGAATTAATGCCATGGCGATTTCAATAACCGGATTTGCAGGCATGTTTTCGCATCTTGGTTTGTCCACAGCGATAGTGCAGAAGGAAAATATCAACCATGATCAGGTCAGTACACTTTTTTGGATTAATGCGCTCATCGGTATTATGATGATGCTTATTGTTGCTGCAATCTCTCCAGTTGCAGCGTGGTTTTATAAAACACCTGAAATGTTTTTGGTCATGCTTTCTATGTCAATCATTTTTGCCATCAATGGATTATCCGTGCAGCATTCAGCTCTGCTGATCCGACAGATGCGATTCCTTTCAATCGCGAAAATAGATATAACATCATTACTGGCCGGAATTGTAGTAGCTCTTATAACAGGATATTATGGTTTCGGATACTGGGCATTGGTCTTTAATAGCCTGACTAATTCAGCAGTGCACACTATAGGATGCTGGTTTTGTTGTAAATGGCTGCCAGGCAGGCCAATCCGTAATGCAGGAGTAAGTTCAATGATCAAATTTGGCTTCGATTTGATTGGATTTAATGTAATTAATTATTTTGCCCGTAATCTTGATAATGTTCTCATCGGTCGCTATTATGGAAGTTTTACGCTTGGGCTTTATGACAAGGCATATCAATTATTAATGATGCCGATTAGGAACATACGTGATCCTTTAACCAATGTTGCTTTGCCTGCCTTGAGCCGACTGCAGAAAGAACCAGAACAATATCGCAATTATTACTTAAAATGTGTGTCACTGCTGGCTTTTGTATCAATGCCACTGGTGACTTTTATGTTTTTCTTTTCAGACCGGATTATATATTTACTGCTTGGACCACAATGGGGGGGGGCCAGTGATATTTTTAAAATTTTGGCAATAGCGGCTTTAATGCAACCTGTTGCCAGTACGGTAGGGATGGTTCTCATTTCTACAGGAAGAACCAGGCTCTATCTGATAATGGGAGCTATAAACGCAATAGTTATCTCTTTTTCATTTCTTGCTGGTTTGCACTGGGGGGCTAAAGGTGTGGCAACCGGCTATGCTGTTGCTAACTATCTGATCATGCTCCCTCAACTTTTTTATACTTTTAAAGATACTTCGATCAATATTCAAAATTTTTTCTATTCTGTGTTTAAACCTCTTTTTGCAAGTCTTGTCATGGGGGGAGGGTGTTTTTTACTGGTTAGGTTAATAGGGAATATAAATGTGGTAGTTACCTTAGCAATTAGTTCCCTTGTATCTTCATTAATATACTTGCTGATATTTGCCATTTTCCCTTCTGGAATGAAAAATCTACACGATTATTACGCATATAGTAAATTGATTTTTAACAGGAAATAATAAATAAATATGCAATAAAAAAAACTTAAAAATATTTTTTATGTTCTAAACTTCTTCCTAAATCCAAGTGTGCCTTGGTCACCACTGATCATGGAGGATGTCGAGATGAAGGCCAGAAGGAAAAAGGGCAACGGGGCCGACTCAAGCGCTCAAAATCAAGAAGGCTTCTGGAGCGGTTGATGGAATTTGAAATGGAAACTCTGAGATTCATGGACGACCCCATGGCACCCTTCACCAACAACCAGAGTGAAAATGATCTCAGCATGACCAAAGTTCAGCAAAAGATATCCGGTCGCTTCCGTTCCATGGAGGGTGCTCAATTTTTCTGTCGGGTTCGAAGCTATATTTCCACGTGTAAAAAACATGGAATGATGGCAAGCGAAGCATTGCATATTTTATTTGAAGGCGATCTTTCCGATTTTTGCTATGAAATCTAATTAAATGAGAGAGTTCCCCCTGCTGCTTTTTCGATAAATCAGCAGGTGACTGTTTTTCGACGCTGAATAGATATAAGTTAAATTGTATGATAACACAACACAACCCCTTAGATAAAAAAATATATGTAGTAATAGTTACTTTTAACGGTGAACGATGGATTAGAGAATGTATATCTTCGCTGCTTAAGCTTAGGGAAAAACCTGAGATTATAGTGATTGACAATGCATCACAAGATAATACCATTTCAATTATTAATTCTGAATTTAAGACGGTAACGTTGTTTTCACAAGCGAAAAATTTAGGTTTTGGGCGAGCGAATAATATCGGTATTGATTATGCGATTAAAGATGGAGCAGATTTTGTTTTGCTGATCAATCAAGATGCCAGAGTCCATAAAGATATGCTGTCGTCATTGCTCATTATTGCTCAAGAAAACAGGGATTATGGCCTTCTGAGTCCAATTCATTGGAATTATGAGGGAACATGCATTGATCCAAAATTTCAACGCTATTTATTAGATAGTGATCCATTGATATTTTCTGATTTTTTTATCGGGAAAAAAAAATCAATATATAGTGTGAGGTTTGTTCCTGCAGCGATTTGGTTACTAAAAACAGAGATGATATTGCAGGTCGGCACTTTTGATCCGGTTTATTTTTTATACGGCGAAGATGATGATCTGGCTAAAAGAATCAGGTTAAAATGCTGGAAAATAGGAATTGTGCCCGGATCTATTGGTTATCACTATCATAGTGTTGTTCATAACGAAGGTAAGTTCAATGAGGCGCAATCATTTGCTGAAGCGGTCGATATATTAAAATTTAGCGGTAAACCTTTTTTGCAGGCCTTTTTCTTTGTTTTTCGCAAATTTTTAGCAGACATGATCAGTTCTTTATTAATGATGGATTTTTATGCTTTTGGTTTATACATTAAAAATCAGTTTAAGGTGATGCGTAACATTAGAAAAATTTGGAAATCTAAAAAGCAAATTAGGTTAAATACAAATGAATCAAACACGGCCAAATGATTTTCACCTCTTAAATTCAATACAGCTCAGTATTGCAATCATTATTTGCACCTGGAACCGGGCGGAAAAACTCCGTGCCACACTTTTATCACTGAATAATCTGGAATACGACATGACAATGGACCTTGAGTTTATTGTTGTTGACAACAATTCCCAGGATGAGACCCGCGCTGTTGTCGAGTCTCTGCAGGCAGAGTGGCGACCCGGTTACCTGCGTTATCTGTTTGAACCCAAACAGGGAAAACAATTTGCTTTAAATACGGGAATTAAAAATTGTCACAAGGATATATTAGCCTTCACGGATGACGACATTTTGTTTCCCGAAGATTGGGTGATTAAAATTCAACAATTATTTATCTCTGATCCGGAACTTGACTTGGCTGGAGGGCGGACGTCCCTAGTTTGGCCGTCTGAAGGAAAACCGTGTTGGTACCATGATAATATGAATGCAATTTTAGCCGGTGTTGACAATGGGAATGAATCTCTTTGCCCCCCACCGCCACAATATTCGCCTGCCGGGAGTAACATGTTTGTCAGGAGAAGACTGTTTGACAACGTAGGACTTTTTTCAACCACTCATTTCCGGCATATGGATTTTGAATTCGGACAGCGCTGCATTCAAAAAAAAATGCGTGTTGCTTATGCCGCGGATATTGACGTTTTTGCTCCGATAGACACCGCCTGCCTGACAAAACGTTACTTTCGGCGTTGGTCATTTAAGGCGGGTTTTTCACATGGAGATGAACAGGATCAGCAACATCGCTTATTCTTGAATGTTCCTCATTGGGTGTACGGTGAAATATTCCGAGATTTTGGTAAGCTGATCATTGGTTGTTTTAGAAAACCATCGGCAGATACGTTTCTGCAGGAACTTAAAATCTGGCGTTTTTTAGGACAGGTGATCAGCCGATGGTACGCTGCTGTCAGTCAGGATAAATATAATAGGTGGCAAAAAAAATACTCACAAAAAAATAAAAATGTGTATTAACAGCAAAGGAGTTGTGATGGCATGAAAATAGCATATGATGCCAGAGCCTTGAATGTAGCATTCCTGAGAGGGATAGGAAGGTGCATGAAAGAAATCATAACAAGATGCAATAAAAAATATGAATTTGAAAGGTGTCATCTTTTTTCCAACCGGCCGGATATGCCCATGCAAATTGAAAAGGCAGGCAATATTAAAACTAATTTGCTGGATATGCCGGGTTACAGATTCAAGATATGGGAACAATTTGTATTGCCATGGAAAGCCTATCAGAGTAACTCTCAGATACTGCACTGTCCTGCCAATAATGTCCCTTGGTGGCAGCCATTGAAAACGGTAGTCACCCTGCATGATGCCATGCCATGGCTCGGAGACGAAGAGGCGTGGCCCCGGGGATTTTATACCGACCGGCTCATTCCTTCGGCATTTCGTAAGGCTGATGCAGTGATAACCATCAGTGAAAATTCCCGTCAGGATATTCTGTCTTTCTGGCCGGATCTTGAAAGTAGACTGACGGTTATTTACAATGGGGTGTCAGACGATTTTATCTTTTACAAACCTGCCCCTTTAGCTGATTTCTTTAATACCTGCGGCCTGAAAAAACCCTATCTTTTATACATGGGGGGGCCAATACGCAGAAAACGGCTTTATTTTGCATTGCAAATATTCGAACAACTGGAGGGAAAAAAGTTGCAACTGGCGGTATGCGGATCAAAAAAGCACGAGGTTGAGAAACTGTTCCATGACAATTGTCCGACAAGACATAATGATGTGATTACGCTGCCGTTCATACCAGATGAACTGATGCCCAATCTCTACCAGAATGCAGCCGCAGTTCTTTATCCTACTTTGTATGAAGGCTTTGGACTGCCTGCGCTTGAGGCCCAGGCAATAGGAACCCCTGTGCTATTCAGTCGGGTGGCCAGCTTAAAGGAGCTGGAAGGACCGGGAGCCTTTATTATGCCTGTTGATGACCAATCTGCATGGGTGGACCTGCTCAACCGTTTGGTTTTGCAGCGCAAAGAAAATCCTGATCCGGATTTATCCTCGCGGAGCTGGACAAAAAAGTTTTCCTGGGATGTCTGCGCACAACGGCATATTGAACTGTACCAATCTGTGATATCTGAATATTGAAACCCGATTGACTGAAAATTATCTTATGATAAACTCCAATAAATCTGTAACTGCTGTCGTTGTTGTCTACAATGGTGAAAAGTATTTAAAAGACTGTCTGCAAAGTATCGTGGATCAGGATTATCAACCCTTGGAAATTTTGGTTATCGATGATGGATCCACAGATTCAACCCCGTCCATCATAAAATCCTTTGGTCGGAAAATTATATATTTCAGGCAGGATAATGCTGGTATTGCAATTGCGAGAAATAAAGGAATTGAATTGGCAATTGGAGAGTACATTGCTTTTTTAGACGCAGATGATATCTGGTGCCCTGGAAAAATTACCGCCCAGATGCAAATTATTGATACATACCCGCAGTATGCTGTTGTGTTTGGCGGTTTTGACCGGATAGATGGTTCGTTTGAATATAAGGCATTCAACGATCTTTGCCTTCAAACGATCAAACCGGAAATTGATGAACACTGGAGCGGTTGGCTTTATCCCAGGATGTTGCTGGATTCATGGGTGCATATCATCACTGCTGTTTTCCCAAAAAAAATTGTATCGGAGATTGGCGGTTTTGATCCTGATAAAAAGGTTGGCGAAGATTATGACTTCTGGATCAGGGTATCGAAAAAATACCAGATGGCTAAAATTTCTTGCACTCTTGCATTGTATAGGGACAATCCCGGCAGCGTGACTACCAAGTTTAATCCACGAAATTATGGTGCAGAAATCGTGCAAAATTATATACGAGAATATGGGGTGTCTGATCCCCATGGCGGAAAAGTCACCACCGCTCAAATAAAAAAAAGATTACATGAGCAATGGTTCATGCATGGCTATATTGCCAGAAATAATCGTAAATACAAGGCAGCTGTTCAATCCTTTACAAAAGCATTGAGATATGCACCGTTTAATTTGGGCATATATAAAAATATCCTGTGTGCAATATTTCACAGCCTTTAAAAAAAAGATAAAATAGTCTAAGGTTTATTGAACAGGTAAAACATGTGAAAAGTATTTTTGAGAAAAGTCTGTACTGGAATTGCCCAAACCAATTGAATATCTTGGAAAAATTAATTGAATGCCTTTTCATCCACAACTTCTTTGGCTAACAGTTTCTTGATTTTTCTTGTCATACTTTTCCAGTGTGGATGCTTAATTTTCAGTTGCTTGTTAACTATTTTCCCGATATTTTTTATGTGCATAAAACCTCTGTTTTTTTGTTTGATTGCTTAAAAAATAATACACTAAAACAGAGGTTTTATCAACACAAATTATTGAATTTATAGATAATATTTAACTATTTCAGCGATCGATTTCAACACCCTTTTATAAACTAAAAAAATGGTTAAGGTATAAAAATGGTTTTCTATAAAAAAAGCATTGTTGTGTTTGTTTTTATATTTTTAATCAATATTTTAATGACTGTTTCTGCCTATGCTTATCCATGGAAAAATGTTCGATTCAAAGTTAGGACAAAACAACTGCCTGCATACTGTTTGTGTGCTGGTCATCCTCCGCCAGCCTGTCCATCCCAGGAAACAAAAGAAAAATATTACAGAATATATGGGCCAATATTTACCCATATGCATCATTATTGCTGGGGACTTGATAAATTGAATATACAATTACAATCTTTAAAGCCGAGTGCCTTTTGGTTAGAAAATGTGATTCATGAATTTGACTATGTTTTGGGTCACAAGGATCCTAAAAAATCAATCAAAGCGGAGATTTTTACAAAAAAAGCGCAGGTCCTTTTAATGCTGAATAAGAATATTGAGGCTGTAAATTCGTTTTTGAACGCAATAAAGTTCAATAAAAGATATGTCCCAGCCTATTTTTATTTAAGCAGCTATTTATCTAAAATTGGCGAAAAAAATGAAGCATGCAAAATCCTGAAATTTGGGATAAAAAATAATCCTGGTTCAATTATTTTAAAAAAACGAATGGCTGTAATTTGCCAATAACATCAGATTAATATGAAATTATCTGTTTCAAAACCATACGAAGACTGGTCTCAATTTTTAAAGCCCAACATACCTATTGTTCCGGTTATTGGTTATTCTCAATTCTTTGTACAGCACAGTACTAATAAAAAAATCGATAGCGTTTTTTTCCAAGGAAGGCCTATTTATTCTCACAGTGGACGTTATGCCCTTTCAGCAGCCTTGGATATCATGGAAATTGGTTCCAATGATTCAGTGTTAATACCTTCTTATCATTGTCTTTCAATGGTTGCTCCGATCGTTTACACTGGAGCGGAACCGTGTTTTTATAAATTAAATGATGATTTAACTTTTAATATTGAAGATATTGAAGATAAAATATCAGCTGCAACCAAAGCAATTATAGTTGTCCATTTTTTTGGTTTTCCTCAAAGATTATCAGAGCTGGTACAATTATGCAAAAAGTATAAAATTCAATTAATTGAGGACTGTGCTCATGCCTTTTTTGGATATACTGGCAGCGAACAAATTGGTTCAACAGGGGATTTTGCCATCGCAAGCTTGAAAAAGTTTTTCCCGGTTATGGATGGGGGGATGCTGATAAGTAACAGGCACTTAAATGAAAAGCTTATTCAAACTCCTCTCAAAATTAAACAGCAATTAAAATATATAATAAATTCTTTTGAGAACAGCATATTTTATAACCGTCTAAAGTTATTAAAGTTCATTGGAAATATTTTAGAATATATAAAGAAATTAAACATAAATGTTAAAATTAAACCAAAATGTACTGATCTGAAAGAAAACTTATCTGATGAATTAAGGATACAGGCATGGTTTGACCCTGCGCAGAAAGCGAATAAAATTTCTTATATTTCAAAATTAATTATTAATTATTCAGATATAGACAAAATATGCAACAAAAGAAGGAAGAATTATTTATATCTGTTGGAAAAGTTGAATGATTTGAAAAGTGTTGAACCCCTATATCCAAAATTAAAACCAGGTGTTATTCCTTATATGTTTCCCTTGATTTTAAAAAATCCTGAAACCGATTTTAAAAAATTAAAAATGAAGAAAATACCCATTTGGCGCTGGGAAGAACTGTGTATATCTGACTGTGAGATCAGTCGATATTATTCAAAGCATCTGATACAACTACCTTGTCATCAGAGTCTTCGAAAGAGGGAGCTGGATGCGATCATACATGCAGTAAAAGGATTATGAGTATGAATTGGGAACTTTATAACATAAGTGAAATTGATTTAAAATGGAAAGACTGGGATCGTTTGAATGGATTGTATTATAATCATCACCCTTATTTTGACAGCAGATTTATCAAACCATGTGTAAAATACTTTGGTGATAAAACTATCAGACTTGCGCAGTTAAAAAATGAAAATCATGAAATTGTCGGGATGACACTGGTTAAAAAGAGACCTTTGGGAACATGGACTTTATTTACCGTTGCACAGATGCAGATTGTTCCAATATTATTGAATCCAAAAAATCGTGGTGGAGAACTTAAAGGCTTATTAAAATCTTTATCAGGGTTTTGCTGGAGACTTGAATGTTTGTATCAGGATCCTGATTTTACCCCTTTCAGTATGGAAGACGATAAATACACAACAAGATATTATCATTGCACAACAACAAGTATTGAATTGGATCAAACTTTTAATGAATTTTGGAATGAAAGGAAAAAAAAACTTCGACAAAACATAAAACGGTATTTTAATAGAATTGAAAAAACAAATATGGCAATTAAGTTTATTAAAATATCTCAATTAGAGGAGTTAAAAAATGGCTTAATCCGTTATGGATTGCTTGAGAGCCTCGGCTGGAAAGGGAAAGCTGGAACAGCAATACATCCGGATAATACACAAGGCCGTTTTTACAATGATGTCATGCAATCTTTTGGACTAAATGGCCAGGCATATATTTATGAATTTTATTTTAAAGATGAACTGGCTGCTTCCAGATTATGTATAAATAATAAGGAAATAAATATCACGTTAAAAGTTACCTATAATGAAAATTTGAAAAAATTTGCGCCAGGTAAACTTTTAACTTATAAGATGATTGAAAAAGAATTTGAGGAAAAAATACATAAAAGAATTGAATTCTATACTAACGCAAGTAAGGACCAGTTAGATTGGTCTTCTGCAAAACGGAATATTTATCATTTTGAGGTTCACAGAAATTTAATTATAAATAAAATTGTCAAATTCAAAAACAGGAAATAAATAATTTATGAATATTTTAAAAGAAACAATACAGATTATAAAATCAGTATTGAATATTGATATGCCTCTTGACCGGGATGTTCAGCTCCTGGGAAGCCTGCCGGAATTTGATTCCCAGGCGGTTGTTGCCATAATCACGACCATCGAAGAGCAATTAGGCATTTTTATTGAAGATGATGAGATTACAGCAGAAGTATTTGAAACCATCGGTACTCTTGTTGACTATCTTGAAAGCAAAATATAGAAGACAATCCCTATGAGCCATAAAAGAGAGGTATTTTTTTTACCTTCCAAAAATGGAGATCTATTTGCTATTTATTATTATCCTGCCGGGACTTCTGCTGAAAGAGGCGAT
>Ga0114934_10001893_pt1 | contig 13522 bp, 8 predicted proteins | sample 4SBtaG_2_FD_99695 | JGI IMG/M metagenome (GOLD analysis project Ga0114934, IMG submission 99695) | Deep subsurface microbial communities from Kolumbo volcano to uncover new lineages of life (NeLLi) - 4SBTROV10_white metaG | ecosystem: Environmental > Aquatic > Marine > Volcanic ... | reverse complement strand
TCTTACGGATATATCTGGTGGAGCATTCTGGGATAGGGAATGGTTTCCCTGACGTGCGGCAGGCCGCAGATCCAGGCGACGGTTCGTTCGATACCGAGGCCGAAGCCTCCGTGCTGTACGCTCCCGTACTTTCTTATGTCGAGATACCACTTGAAAGCCTCTTCGGGCAGACCATGCTCCCTTATGCGCGACTGCAGGAGGTCGTGGTCGTGAATGCGCTCGCTTCCGCCTATTATCTCGCCGTAGCCCTCCGGGGCGAGGACGTCCACGCAGAGAGCCAGCTCCGGGTTCTGCGGGTCCGGCTCCATATAGAAAGCCTTAACTGAAGATGGGTAGCGGTGCACCATTACCGGTCGGTCGAAGTTGTTCGCAAGCACCGTTTCGTCGTCTCCGCCAAAATCCTTTCCGTAGGAGATGTCGCTCCCCTTCTCCTTCAGCAGTTCGACCGCCTTCGTGTAGCTTATCCTCGGGAATGGCTTCCTGACGCGCTCAAGGGCCGAAGTGTCCCTTTCGAGCATCTTCAGCTCCTCCGCGCAGCGATCAAGCGTTCTTGCGACGACGTAGACAAGCATCTCCTCAGCCAGTTCCATTACATCCTCAAGACCGGCGAAAGCCACCTCAGGTTCCAGCATCCAGAACTCGGTTAGGTGCCGCCTCGTCTTGCTCTTCTCGGCCCTGAAGGTCGGCCCGAAGCAGTAGACCTTGCCCAGCGCCATGCAGGCCGGCTCCTGGTAGAGCTGTCCCGACTGGCTCAGAAAGGCCTTTTCGCCGAAGTAATCGGTTTCAAAGAGGGTCGTCGTTCCCTCGCAGGCAGCCGGCGTGAGTATCGGGCTGTCTATCAACGTGAAATCGTTTTCATAGAAGAAGTCCCTCAACGCCTGCTCTATCTCCGAGCGCGTTCTGAGTATGGCAACCTGCCTTGAGGAACGAAGCCACAGGTGGCGGTTCTCCATCAGGAAACCGGTTCCGTGTTCCTTTTTTCCGATGGGATACTCTTCCGCCGCGTGGTGAACGGTCAGATCCCTAATCCCGAGTTCGACTCCCCCTGGCGCGCGTTTGTCCAGACGCACCGTACCCTTCACCGTAACCGACGATTCAAGGGGTATCCTCTCAACCTCGTCGAAGATTTCCGGCGAAACGTCTTTCACGAAGGCTACGCACTGGAGGTAGCCGCTTCCGTCCCTGAGTATCAGAAAACGTACCTTGCCGGATGAGCGCTTGTTGTAAACCCACCCTGAAACGCTTACTTCCTTCCCATCAAAAGCAGCGAGGCGTTTAATCACAGGTTTTCCAGACACGTTGCCACCTCTTCCACAAAGGGTCCCGCCCCGTCGAGCCGGGCGGTTCCTCTGATGTCAGGTCATTTCTCAATTCAAACGTTTCTGATCCCGCCTGAAGGTGAATTCGCACTGGCCGGCTCGTATCACCGAACCGGATTTGAGTTCTTTCAGCGTAACCCTTTCTCCGTTCAGGTAGGTTCCGTTCGTTGACCCGAGGTCGGCGATGAAGAAGGCCTCCTCCTTCGGAACGATTCGGAAATGCTGTCCGGAGAGCGTCTTGTCAGCCACCGATATGGTGTTCACCTTGTCCCTGCCCACGGAGACGGCCTTGTCGGGAGGAAGCTGGAAGAGCCTCTGGGGAAGATTTCCTCTTTTCAGGACCAGCACGGGTACCTCGTCGAGGATTATCGTGTTTTCAAGCTCCTCCGATGGCGGGTTTTTCTTGAGCAGTTCCGGATCGAGTTCGGGCAGGGGCTCGGCTACCGGGGTTGCGGACTCCGCTCCCGGTTTGGTAATCGAGAGTTCTTCGGCAAGGCAGATGGGACACTCGGCTTCCCACATGTTCAGCTTCCTGCCGCACTTCTCGCAAACCCTGTCCTCCTGTGATTTGCCCCTCTTCATCATCATAAGAAGACCGATGACGGCGAGAACGACCGCGATAGCAAGAACCAGCATGAGTACCCACAGCCAGGTTCTCGGGGCGGGGGGTGGAATTTTCGCGCCGGCCTCCCGCGCCACGGCGGGCGCCGCAACCTTCTTCGGAGCCTGCGGCTTTGGAAAGGGCGCCAGTTTAGAGATCGAGTCTCCCACCGAGCCCAAGAGCTTCGCAGAATTCAACGTCGTCAGGTAACCGGCGTAGTTGCCGCCGGAGAGAACCGCAAGCCGCCTAAGCACCTTCTCCTGCACAGCGCCCATCCCTACGGTAAGAACGGCGACGTGCGCTTTCTCCGCCCTGGTGGCCGCGTCCTCCAGCGTAACGGCTGAATTTTCGTCTTTGCCGTCGGTTACAAGCAGAATAAGGCCTGGCTTCTTAACCTTCCCCAGGTCCTTTATCGCCTCAAAGAGACCGTCGTAGAGCAGGGTGTACCGTCCTCCCTGTCGCAGACCTTCCAGAGAAGCCTTCAGTGCCGCCGCGTCGGTGGAATTTGAGACGAGGAGTTCGGGCTTGTCGTTGAAGGCGTAGAGACTGACGGGACCCTCCCGCGTAAGCGCCGGAAGGCTATTCTCGAGCAGAGTCCTGGCCCGCGCGAACTGGGAAGCCGGAACGGAACGGCTTGTGTCCACAAGAATGGCGGTCGGGGCGGCCGTAACGGCAATTGCTGTAATCACCATCAATAAAATAGACAAAACTATTCGACGATACATCTTATCCCTCCTAGACCAGACTTCTTCACCATCCGGATTCCCAGATGGAGTCCAAGTATAGATGGATTCAACGCCCCCGGCAAGTACCCCTGTTCTCAACGGGCGTAATGTGCCATTATGGGGCCTTGAGAATCTGGTCCCGTAGAGAAAGGTTGCGAATTATAAGGAGCTTCAAATGCTGAACAAAGAACCGAAAAATCTCTGGAAGTACTTTGAGGAGCTGAGCGCGATTCCCCGGCCCTCCAAGCACGAGGAAGCCGCCGCCAACTGGGCGGTAGGGGTAGCGAAGGAACACGGTCTCGACTGCAAACGCGACGCGGTCGGAAACGTCGTGATTTCCGTGCCGGCCACAAAGGGCCATGAGCGGACTCCCGTAACCGTACTTCAGGGCCACCTCGACATGGTCTGCGAAAAGAACAGCGGAACGAAGCACGATTTCATGAAGGATCCCATCAATCTCGTACTGAAGGGAGACACCATCACCGCCGACGGCACCACCCTAGGTGCGGACAATGGCATCGGCATAGCCATGGCGCTGGCCCTCATCGACGAGAAGAGGGCCATTCACGGTCCCCTCGAACTTCTCTTCACGGTAGACGAGGAGACCGGCCTCAACGGGGCCACCGGACTCAAGCCCGGGTTCCTCAAGGGAAAGCGCCTTTTGAACCTCGACTCCGAGGAGGAGGGCGAGATCTACGTCGGCTGCGCCGGCGGCATCGACACCACCTTGACGCTCAGGGTCGGCCGGGGGAAAAGAACCCGCGGCCAGGGTGCATATACGCTCCACATCGGCGGGCTAAGGGGCGGCCACTCCGGCTGCGACATCCACGAGGGCAGAGGCAACGCCAACCGCTGTCTTGCCAGGTGCCTAAAGGCTTTTGAAGACGCTTCCCTGCCCTACGGCCTGGCGGAAATCAACGGCGGCTCCAAGCGAAACGCCATCCCCCGCGAAGCATCCGCCCTTCTCTATTTCGACGAGAAAACGGCGAACAGGGCGAGAAGAACGGCAAAAAAGCTCCAGGCCACCTTCAGGGAGGAACTCAAGCGCGTAGACGCCGGAGTGACCGTCAAACTCTCGAAGGCCGCGAAGACCGGTTTTCCTCCCCTCACCGACGCGAGCCGTGTCAAAGTCGTCAACTTCATGATGGCCATACCGCACGGACTGATTTCTTACAGCAGGGAGATACACGGTCTCGTTGAAACCTCGACGAACTTCGCCACCATAGAAACGACAAAGGGGACCTTCATCTTCGGAACCTCCCAGCGCTCCAGCGTCGAATCCCAGCTCGACTGGGCCGCCCAGTGGATAGGCGCAATCGGCCTGACCGGCGGGGCGAAGGTTGTCCGATCCGACGGCTATCCCGGCTGGGAACCCAACCTCGATTCGAAGCTACTCAAGTCCACCCTCAAGACCTACAAGCGCATTTTCAACAAAGAGCCTCAACCCAAAGCTATCCACGCCGGGCTCGAGTGCGGCATCATCGGTTCCAAGTACCCCGGAATGGACATGGTCTCCCTCGGCCCCGACATTACCAACGTCCACTCCCCGGACGAAGCCGTCAGCGTCTCCTCGGTTAAGAGAACCTACGACTTCCTCCTCGCCCTGTTGAAGGATCTGGCCTGACGGATTAGCCGAACTGCGTTGCCGGGCGGGCGTTTCGGCGCCCGCCTTTTCATTTGAACTTTTCCCGGCCGGTGGTATGATGGCGGGGAGGTAGCGGATGGAAACAAAAACCTATCACTGCCCAAACTGTTCGGCCCCGCTTGAAGTTCCTCTCGGGGAGGTGGAGGTTGTCTGTCACTTCTGCGAATCGCGTCTGACCCTGAAACCGGACGCCGAAGAGCTCGAAGTCGTTAAAACCCGCGAAGAGATGAAATTCAGGGAGCGCGTCGCGGTGAGGAAAGCGGTCCTTGAGAAAGAACTCGAACAGGAAGAATCGGAGAAGTGGCGCCAGGCTGCCGCATCCGTAGCAATTTCCGTCCTTCCCGTAGTCGGAAGCTCAATCGGGCGAGGCCTCTTCCGCTCCGCCCTCGGCCGCTCGCGTGGCTGTCTAGGCTGTGGATGCCTCCTGCCTGTCATCTTCACCCTCGTTCTGATGATTTATTTAGTCGTCGGCTGAGGGATAGAATCGTGCTAAGATACCCCCTTTGGCGGGAGCACCATTGATGAACGACAGGGCCAAAGAAAAACGGAACGTCGGAATGAAAGCGACCCCCGGGGCTGACCACGGCAAAATCCCCGAGAACAAGGGCGGTCGCTACCTGGCCCTTATGTCGCTTACCGCTCTCGGGGTGGTATACGGTGACATCGGAACCAGCCCCCTGTACGCCCTGCGCGTATGCTTCAGCGGAGAATTCGGCGTCCCGGTAAAAACCGAAAATATCCTGGGAGCTCTCTCACTGATTTTCTGGTCCCTGATCCTCGTAATCACCATCAAGTATCTTGTCTTTATCCTTAAAGCCGACAACGACGGAGAAGGCGGGATTCTGGCTTTAATGGCACTTGCGGCGAGGCCGAAAAATGCCGGTGGCAGCGAAGCAAAACGCTGGACAATTCTCGCCCTTGGCCTCTTCGGAGCGGCACTGCTTTACGGTGACGGAATGATTACCCCGTCTATTTCCGTACTCAGCGCTATGGAAGGTCTCCAGGTGGCTGCCCCCGTAATGCATTCCTTCGTCGAACCATTTACGATAATCGTTTTGATAGGCCTGTTCCTGATTCAAAGGAAAGGAACGGCCAAAATCGGTGCTTTGTTCGGACCGGTTATGATGGTCTGGTTTATCTCCCTGGCTGTTCTGGGAATAAAGGGCATCATGATCAACCCCCATGTTCTGAGTGCGTTGAGTCCACATTACGCTATTCTTTTCTTCATGAGCAACGCGGTTCACGGGTTCCTGGCTCTCGGCGCAGTATTCCTGGTCGTTACGGGCGGAGAAGCTCTCTACGCGGACATGGGACACTTCGGCAGAGCCCCGATAAGACTTGGCTGGTTCACGATTGTTCTCCCGTCACTCCTTCTGAATTATTTCGGCCAGGGGGCTCTGATAATAACGTCCCCGAAGTCAATCAAGAATCCATTCTTCCTGCTGGCTCCCCACTGGGCACTTTATCCCCTGATCGTCCTTTCAACCACGGCCACGATAATCGCTTCCCAGGCCGTCATATCAGGCTCTTTCTCCCTTACAAGGCAGGCCGTACAGCTCGGGTTCTCACCGCGCATTAACATCAGGCATACCTCTTCCCTCGAAATAGGCCAGATCTACGTTCCATTCGTAAACTGGACCCTGATGATATCCACGATTCTTCTGGTGATCGGATTCAAAACGTCCGACAACCTCGCCGCAGCCTATGGAGTTGCGGTGACGACAACCATGGTTATAACCACCCTCCTTTTCTACGTCGTAGCTCGCGAAAAGTGGGGCTGGCCTCTCTGGTTAATCACCGGTATATCCGTCATTTTCATCATCGCCGACCTCTCATTTTTCGCCGCCAATATTATCAAAGTGGAGCACGGAGGCTGGTTCCCACTTCTGGTGGCAACCGTAATTTTCGTTGTCATGACCACGTGGAAGAGAGGCAGGGAAATCCTTCATGATCGCCTGAGCGAGAATCTCATACCCATGGAAACATTTATCAAAGACCTGGAAGCCAAGCCGCTCCTCAGGGTTCCCGGAAGCGCCGTGTTTATGACCGGAACCCCAAGGGGCGTTCCATCGGCCTTGCTTCATAACGTAAAGCATAACAGGTCACTCCACGAGCAGGTAGCACTTCTTACAATGCTCACCAGGGATGTCCCGAAGGTCAGCCCGGCTGAAAGACTGGAAGTTAAAGAGCTGGGAAGCGGCATTTACAGGATTATCGCGCATTACGGCTTCATGGAAACCCCCAGCGTACCTAAACTTCTAAAAAAGACGCAGGCGTGGGGGCTGTCGTTCGATATGATGAAAACCAGCTTTTTCCTCGGACGTGAAACCCTCATTCCCACAAAACGTCCCGGAATGGCACAGTGGCGGGAAGCTCTTTTTGCTTTCCTTTCAAGGAATTCACAGCGAGCGACAAGCTTCTTCGACATTCCGGTAAACAGGGTGATGGAACTTGGAATCCAAATCGAACTCTAAAATGAAATCAAAGAAACTGGTTGGCGCACACGTATCCTCATCGGGTGGTGTTCAGAACGCGCCCGTCAACGCCAGGGACATTGACGCGAGAGCCTTTGCGCTTTTTGTAAAGAATCAAAGGCAGTGGAAAGCAAAACCCTTGACGGATGAACAAATCAGTGCCTTCAAGGCCAACTGCGATATCGGCGGATTCTCTCCATCCGCGATAATGCCTCACGACGGCTATCTAATTAACCTTGGAAACCCTGACAAAGAAGGGCTTGAGAAATCCAGAGCCGCCTTTCTGGATGAGATGCAACGCTGTGAACAGTTGGGACTCCAGCTGTTGAATTTCCACCCGGGAAGCCACAAGAACCAAATCCCGGTGGATGAATGCCTGAAAATCATCGGGGAGTCTTTAAACCTTACCCTTTCCAAAACGAAGAATGTCATTGCAGTTATAGAAAACACCGCCGGTCAGGGCGGCTATGTCGGAGGAAAATTCGAACACATCGCAAAACTTATCGAGCTCGTAGACGACAAAAATCGTGTCGGCGTCTGCCTTGATACCTGTCACATGTTCGTCGCCGGGTATGACATCAGAACCCGCGAAGCTTTCGATAAAACAATGTCGGACTTCGACAGCACGGTGGGCTTCAAGTGGCTTAGAGGTATGCACCTGAACGACTCCAAGGGAACCTTCGGCAGTCACCTCGACCGTCACCACAGCATCGGGAAGGGAGAACTCCGCTTCGATCCTTTCCGCTTCATCATGAATGATTCCCGCTTTGACGGAATCCCGATGATACTTGAAACTATTGACCCGGAACTATGGCCGGAGGAAATAGCCCTTCTCTACAGCATGGAGGAGGAAGACCTTTCCGCCTGATTCTCCACCGCCGGACGCCGCAAAAAGGAGCAACCCTATGAATCCTGAAAACCCTGAACGCAAAATTCCCATAGCCGTCACGGTAATCTTCCTGCTCGCCGCGCTCTCCACCTTCCCCTTCGGCGCGGCAAAGAAGCCGAAGGACAAGAAGTCCTTGAGAGTGATAAATTCGTGGCTCGTGGCCGGACCGGCCTACCCCGCGGAAACAGCTTTCGGAAATCTCTCCGCCAAAGAGAGGACAAAGAGGATACTCGGTGGCAATGCCGTCTCCCCCGAATCGCTCTGGCCCGCTGCCGGCCAAGAGTTTGAGTGGCTTCCCTCTTCTACGCTCGTTTGGAAGAAGCTCTCCGCAAAAAAGGGCCGCCTCTCGCCGGGAAGCCCCGGCTCCAGGGCCGCCGTTTCTTACGCCGCGTGCTACCTATGGACTCCGAAGTGGATGAAGGTGAACCTCAAGCTTGAAGCGACGGGACCCGTGGCCCTCTTCCTCGACGGAGAACAGAAGGTTGAGCGCGCCTCGGCGCCCAAGGAGAAAAAGGCTAAGCCGCTTTCGGCCGAACTCGTTCTCCGCACCGGTCTGCACCGCCTGCTCGTTATTTCCCTCTCCTCCTCCAGGAAAAAAAACTGGAGCTTTAAGACGACCATCGAAGCTGAAAAGAAGAACGCTTCCCTGCCTACGACCTCGATCTCCAGCCTGCACCCCCTCACTCTCCGCGACGTATACTCCACCGAGCACGTATCGCGCGTCATCCTTTCCGGCGACGGAAAAATGCTCTGCGCAGGGGTGCGCACCGCGGACCTCAAGAACAACAAGTGGGGCTCCTTCCTTCGGATACTTGATACGAGAACCGGCTCTGCGCTCATGGACCTGAAGGCCTTCCCCGAAGCCTCCGACCCTTACTTCTCCCCCCACGGCCGATACCTCGCCTTCCAGGCCCCCGATCCTTCGGATAAAGAGAAACGCGACCTCTGGCTCCTCAACCTTCACACACAAAAGCTTGAAAAACTCCTGACCAGACGCGGGGGCGTACGGGACATCCGGTGGTCGCTCGACGGAAAATTCATCTACTTCATCGCCAGCGCGCCGCGAAAACGTCCCAAGACTCCCCCGCCCTTCGAACGCTTCACGCAGATGTATCAGCGCTGGACTGGCTGGGAAGACCGCAACCACCTCTTCGTCTTGTCGCTCGATACTAAGAGCTTGCACCAGCTCACATTCGGCCCCGACACCGTTCAGGACATCGCCCTTTCTCCCGACGGTAAGACCCTCGCCCTCGACAGAATCGTCCACACGACGAAACGCCCCTATCTCACCACTGAGATCTGGACCTGCGACGCGTCGGGAGGCTCATCCAGGCGCCTGCTCAGCCTGAACCGCTGGCCGGACACCTCCGAGATCTGCTTCTCGCCCGATGGAAAGAAAATCGCCTTCATCAGCTCTCCCTCCGACATGGTCCCGGGCGGGAGTCCCTCTGAGCGACTCGCCTACGACTTCGACCTCTTCGTCCTGGACAGGAAAACCGGGGAACTCTCGAACCTCACGAAGGACTTCGCCCCCTGCGTCGGCTCCCAGCTCATAGGCGCGTACCCCGGCAGAAGAAACCTCTGGTGGAGTTCGCACGACGACTCCATCTACTTCATCGGAACGGACAAAAGCACCCTCAAGCTCTACAAGACAAACGCCGACGGCTCTTCCTTCAAGGTTCTCTCCCTCCCCGACACCGCACTCGGCGGACCCGACATGTCCGCCTCCGGAACCGCCTTCGCCTACGTCGGCTCCTCCTTCGACAGCCGCCCCGCTCTCAAGTTCCTCGACCTCGCCCGCACGAAGCTCAGGACGCTGACCGAGCCAGGCAAGAAGGTCTACGACAGGTGCACTACCACCGTCCACGAGGATTTCACCTTCAAGAACAGGCGCGGTGTCTCGATTGAGGGCTGGGTCTTCCTGCCCGACGACTTCGACGCGAAGAAGAAGTACCCTCTCGTCGTAGCCTACTACGGCGGCGTCGTCCCCTATGGTCAGGCCTTCAGGCCCGAACTCTTCGACCTCGCCGGACGCGGCTACGTTGTCTACCTCCTGAACCCGGAGGGTGCCGTCGGCTACGGGCCGAAATTCGCAGACGTCCACATGAACGACTGGGGCGAAAGGGCGGGAGAAGACATCATCGAAGGCGTTCAAAAGCTTCTCAACGCCAAGCCCTTCATCGATAGGAAGCACATCGGCTGTTACGGCGGCTCCTATGGCGGCTTCATGACCCTCTACCTGATAGGCCACTCAAACCTCTTCGCCGCCGCCGTGGACATGTACGGCATAAGCGACATCACCTCCTACTGGGGTTCGGGATGGTGGGGCTTCAACTACGGCGACACTGCGATAGCCAACAGCTACCCCTGGACGAGACAGGACATCTTCGTAAAACGGTCGCCGGTTTACTTCGCCGACCGCATCCACACGCCGCTCCTGATCCTCCACGGCGACGCAGACGTTAACGTCCCCTCCGACGAAGCCGACCAAATCTTCACCGCGATGAGAGTCCTCGGAAGAAAATGCGAGTACGTGCGCTTTGCCGGGGAAGGACACGGGCTCCACAAAAAACCCTCCAACGCGCTCGCCTCCGAAGACATGCTCTTCGAATGGTTCGACCGCTACCTCAAGAACCAGCCGGAGGCGTGGAAGTACAGGTGGAAGGACCAGCCCGCAGCCATCGCGCCCGAAAAGAAGTGAGACGTGGATATTGGGGTCAAGTCTGTTTTCTTAGCATTCTGCTTCGAAAGCATACCCGAAAAATGGCCGGGATGGCACTGCCGTCCAAAATAACTCTTTAGTGGGACAATAACCTGGATTCCGCAAGGACTTTTTTGTCAATAATTAGGTGTTGTGCCCCTGGGACTTACCATTTTAAATAGCAATTTGCATGATACGCTCCCGCCCTCTGCCTTTCAGGCCTAATCGGGCGGGTGCCAGAGTTTCCAACCGCAAGCGTTTTCCACCCCTGCACATCATCGCGGTTCACCATTTCATGGCTTCGGCGGGAGCTTCAAAGAACAATTCCGATGAAATTCATAATTCATAGCCTGCCCCGTTTTACAAAGATCAGCGCCGCCGAAAGAAAAGGGGCCGTAACCGGCCCCTTTTCTAACCAGACATTTTCAGGGTGTACAGACGCCGCCGCCCTTGCCGCGCTGGTAGCCGGTCGTAACTTCTCCACCGTCGGGGTTGACTATGCGGATAGCCGTGCATTCACCCTTCGGGAATTTGTTCTTCACCTTTTTGCCTTTCTTCAGAAGAATCTTTCCGCTGTTTTTCCAGGTAACGTTGTCCCAGGGCGTGGTGTCTCCACCGATATAGACCTGAACGCCGGGATCGAAGTGGGTTCCGTAGATTTTGACCTTGAAGGTAGCAGGCCTGCCGGGCCTCTGACCCTTTTTGATGTTGGTCACGGTCGGCGTGCAGCAGCCGCCGCCCGCGTAGAGGTATGCCTTGCCCGTGCCTCCATTATTGTATGGCGCCCCGACGATGACGTCCGAGTAGCCGTCACCGTTCACGTCACCCGCCGTAGCCACCGAATAGCCGAACAAGTCATCGGCCGCCTCCCCCACGGCCTCCCAGGAAGAAGCGGTTGACAGGCCCGAAGGTCCGCCCGCGTAGACGTACGCCTTCCTTGTCCCAGCGCTGTATCCGGGCGCACCGACGATGACGTCGCTGTAGCCGTCGCCGTTCACATCCCCCGCCGTTGCCACCGAACAGCCGAACACGTCCCCGGCCGCCTCTCCCACGGCAGTCCAGGCGAAGGCTGTCGAAAGGCCCGAAGGCCCGCCCGCGTAAAGGTACGCCTTCCCGGTCCCACTGCTGTAGCCTTCAGCCCCTACGATGACGTCGGAGTAACCGTCACCGTTCACGTCCCCCGCCGTAGCCACAGAATAGCCAAATAGCTCGACGGCCTCCCCCACGGCCGTCCAGGAAGAAGAGGTTGGCAGGCCCGAAGGTCCGCCCGCGTAAAGGTATGCCTTGCCCGTGTCGCCGGCGTAGTATGGCGCCCCGACGACGACGTCGGAGTAGCCGTCGCCGTTGACATCCCCGGCAGTTGCCACGGATCTGCCGAAGTAGTCACCGGCCGCCTCTCCCACGGCAGTCCAGGAGGAGGTTGCCGAGAGACCCGAAGGCCCACCCAGATATAGGTATGCCTTGCCCGTCGTCCCTTCGTACATGGATGGCGCACCGACGATGACGTCGCTGTAGCCGTCGCCGTTGACGTCTCCCGCAGTCGCTACGCAAATGCCAAACCCGTCGCCCCCGGCCTCCCCCACGGCCGTCCAGGAAGAAGTTGTTGATAGGCCCGAAGGTCCGCCCGCGTATAGGTACGCCTTCCCGGTGTAACTGTTGAATCCATCCGCCCCGACGATGACGTCGCTGTAGCCGTCGCCGTTGACGTCACCCGCCGTCGCGACCGAATAGCCGAATTCGTCATCGGCTGCCCCCACGGCAGTCCAGGAGGAGGACGCCGAAAGGCCCGAAGGCCCGCCCAGATAGAGGTATGCCTTGCCCGTGTATACGCTTTTGTCTGGCGCCCCGACGATGACATCGGAGTAGCCGTCGCCGTTCACGTCTCCCGCCGTCGCCACCGACCAGCCGAATTTGTCATTGGCCGCCTCTCCCACGGCAGTCCAGGAGGAGGTACTCGAAAGACCAGTCGGACCGCCCGCGTAGACGTACGCCTTCCCAGTCCCAGCGCTGTAGCCGACCGCCCCGACGATGACGTCGCTGTAGCCGTCGCCGTTCACATCCCCCGCCGTCGCTACGGAGTAGCCAAACCAGTCATAGCTATTCTCACCCGTCGCCGTCCAGGTGGGGCCCGTCAAGAGTGGATCCACCGTGATTGGATAGAGGGCATTGGAATCATCGATCGTGATCCGGATGCCGCCGCCGTTCTCGGCGTATCCTTTCATCCCGGCTTTAAGCGTCTGGCCGTTAGCGTCGGTGACCTTGAGGCTTCCGTAGTGCAACACGCTGACGTTTCCATTATCGAAAAAGTCTACCGCCTTCCCGTCTTCCGCGAACTTTGGATGGAGTGTTCCGGCTAACGCTAAATCAATGTAAACGTAGTAATGTTCTTTTTCTCCTGACTCCTCACCCCTCACTCCAGACCCCGCCGGCGGAGCTGGCAGGACAAATCCCTGCTCCAATCCCTTCTCTGTGTTGATATACCACTCCTGAATATCGTGTCGGGAATAATCGACACGGTTCTTAGAAACCGTCGGTATTACGCTTCTAACTTTATTTCCGGCACCGGACCTGCCCCACGATTGAAGCGATAGGCCCCACACCCACGAAGCCTGTTTCTTCCGCGATGGCTTCTGCGTGGGAGCAATTATGACACCGCTTTCTATGAAAGAGCTCCTAAATCCCTGAGCCGGATTGTAAGCCTGCCAGGCTCCCCTCTTGCCCTTTATCGAAGTGTGATCGCTCCAGTTGATCCCGTATTCATCCTCCCTGATTTGCTTCTGAACCGTTGCCCACCAGCTCTCGCTCGCTCCCTTCGGAAGCTTTTGTCTGGAAACCTTCGGCCGCATCTGACCGGGCGCCTGAAGAGGCCCGACGGGCGGTGTGGCGGCCCACAAAGCACCAGATAAAAGGGAAACACAGAAAACCGTGGCAAACATACTCTTAACGGTAGAGCAGACTGACCGCACCCTCATAGAATCCTCCTCTCTTAGAAATCCTGAACCATTGGCCTGAGCCATTTCTTCCCTTCCCTGAAAGGTCGAACCTGACGGCCTCATCCCGCGAAGATGATGGTGAGGCTGTCCCGCCCGGCCTTTACCGGTTGTCATAAGTATAGGAGCTTCTTTATTCCGATGCAAACAGTCAGATTTACGTCTTAAAATCAGGGGG
>Ga0114934_10001891_pt1 | contig 13524 bp, 10 predicted proteins | sample 4SBtaG_2_FD_99695 | JGI IMG/M metagenome (GOLD analysis project Ga0114934, IMG submission 99695) | Deep subsurface microbial communities from Kolumbo volcano to uncover new lineages of life (NeLLi) - 4SBTROV10_white metaG | ecosystem: Environmental > Aquatic > Marine > Volcanic ... | reverse complement strand
TCATGGCCTGTATGAGAGGCAATTGTCCCTTCATTGCCTTCCGTAAAAGCATCCTTAAAATCAACAGTCGGTTGATTTCGTTGGTTCCTTCAAAGATCCGGTTGATTCGCGAATCCCTGTAATAACGCTCAACTGGATAATCCTTTGTGTAACCATAGCCACCGTGTATTTGAAGCGCCTCATCCACAACAAAATCGAGCATTTCAGAACCGTAAACCTTGTTGATGGAGCATTCTGTGGCATATTCTTCGATGCCGCGCGCCGACTCAAAACCGGCCTCTGGAGAGGTCATGTCGATGTCTTTAAGCCGTTCCTCGATGAGGCCGGCATTCCGGTAAACCATGCTTTCTGCCACAAAGGTTCGGATAACCATCTCTCCAATCTTTTCCTTTATGAGCCCAAACTCTGAAATGGGATGCCCAAACTGAACGCGGGATCTGGCATACTGAATCGTGTCCGACAAAGCCAGTTTAGCGGCCCCGACGCAGGCACCGCCAAGTTTGTACCGGCCGATATTAAGTATGTTAAAGGCAACCACATGCCCCTTACCGGGTCTGAAAAGTAGATTTTCCACTGGCACTTTGACGTTTTCAAGGATAAGGCTGCGGGTAGAGGTGCCACGGATTCCCATCTTGTCTTCTTCCTCTCCCAGGGAAAGCCCCGGCGAATGACGATCAATGATGAATCCGGTAAACTGTTCGCCATCAATCTTAGCATAAGTGATGAAGATGTCCGCGTATGCGGCGTTGGTAATAAACTGCTTCTCGCCATTGAGGATATAATACTTTCCGTCCTCGGAGAGGGTGGCCGTGGTCTTGGCGTTCAGGGCGTCTGTTCCGGCCTCGGGTTCCGTTAGGGCATAGGAACCGATCATATCGCCGTTTGCCAGGCCGGGGAGATACCTGCGTTTTTGCTCATCGTTACCAAAATAGACGATTGGCAAGGTTCCAATTCCTGTGTGATCGATATTGGCAACGGCAAAGGGGCCCCCGAGGGGCGCCTTTTCTGTAATGATCAGGGAGCTGACCTTGTCGAGCCCCATACCACCATATTCTTCCGGGATGTCACATCCCATCAAGCCTACATCGGCCGATTTTTTGAGAAGTTCAACCATCAGCCCTTCTTTCTTGGCTTCAAGATCGTCTATGAGCGGTGCCACTTCACCTAAGAGGAATTCCTCTGTCGCTTTAGCAACGAGTTTGTGCTCCTCTGTCATATCCTCCGGGGTGAAAATATCATCAGGATTCGCCGTTTCAATCAGGAAACTCCCACCTGCATTCTTTTCCATCGTTCAGCCCTCCTTATTCTGCTTCGTTCTCAAATATAGCTGCCGCTCCCATACCACCTCCGATGCACATGGTCACCAGGCCCCAGCGCCCCTTTCGTTTTCTTATTTCATGCAGCAGGGTTACGGTCAGTTTAGTACCTGTACATCCCAGAGGATGGCCCAGGGCAATAGCACCACCATTGACATTAACCTTCTCCTGGTCAAGCCCCAGCTTCCGGATACAGTAGAGGGACTGGGAGGCGAAGGCCTCATTAAGTTCGATCAGGTCGAGATCCTCTACCCTGAGGCCTGTGAGCCCCAATACCTTTGGGACTGCCGCTGTCGGGCCAATACCCATCAGGTCGGGTGGCACTCCCGCCGCGGCAAAGGCGCGAAAGGTCAGCAAGGGCGTTAACCCCATGGCAATGGCCCTTTCCCTGCTCATAACCACCACGGCCGCCGCGCCGTCGCTGGTTTGGGAAGAGTTACCCGCCGTAACCGATCCCCCCCTCTTGAAGACGGGGCGCAGTTTTGCCAGCCTTTCGGGAGAGGTATCCGGCCTGATGCCCTCGTCCGTGTCGAAGACCTTTTCTTCATAGAAGGTCACCCCGCTTTCATCCGTCTTTGGAACCCGCGCCATAACCGGCACGATTTCCTCTTTGAACCGCCCGGAGGTGACGGCCTTCACTGCGCGCATCTGGCTCTGGTATCCAAAGGCATCCTGTTCCTCACGGGTTATACCGAACTTTTCAGCCACATTCTCTGCTGTCAGTCCCATGGAGATGTAGGCCTGGGGATAGGTCTGCATGAGGTAAGGATTCGGGGCAGGCCTCAGCCCTCCGATGGGGATATAGCTCATGAATTCAACCCCTCCCGCCACAACGATATCAGCGAATCCGCACATGATCTTCTCAGAGGCGATTGCGATGGACTGTAATCCCGAAGCGCAGAAGCGGTTGACGGTTTGACCCGGGACACTTTCAGGAAACCCGGACCGCTGCGTCAGGATCCGCCCAAGGTTCATCCCTTGTTCCACCTCGGGAAAAGCACACCCGATAATCACATCGTCAATCTCGACAGGGTCAAGCCCGGGAGTCCGCTTGACAACCTCTTTTAAAACCAACGTTCCTACTTCATCAGGGCGGGTATAGCGCAGTGTCCCCCTGGGGGCCTTCCCTACTGCCGTTCTTACCGCCGAAACAATGACTGCCTCTCTCATTGATTTATCCCCTCTAATTTCTTAGTGGTTTGCCGTTCTGCAACATATATCGTATCCGCTCCTGGGTTTTTTCCTCTCCGCAGAGGCTCAAGAAGGTCTCTCTCTCAAGGTCTAAGATATACTGTTCCGTTAGCAGAGACCCTGGAAGCACATCACCCCCGGTCAGGACCCACGCCAGTTTCCTTCCGATGTGAGCATCATATGGAGAGATTTCCCTGCCCTCTTCCATATAGTAGATACCCAGCTCCAAAAGCGCCCTTCCACTATCTCCAAGCCCGACAAGCCTCTCGGGAGGACGAGGCGGCTGATATCCCATTGCATCGAGGCAAAGAACCATTTCCTTCGCCTGGTGAATCAACGCATCCCGATTCATGCAGGTTGCGTCTTCCCGCCGCATGTAACGGAATTTCCTCGCCTCTTCAGCACTCGTGGAAACCCGTGCCATGCCGATGGTTTCGAAAACTTTCCTTACAAATGGGAAAAAGTCCCCGTCAAACCCTTCCGGCGGTGCCTCGAAGGCCCTGACAAGAGATTCCTTGCATCCTCCGCCCGCAGGAATCAGGCCAACCCCGACTTCCACAAGTCCCATGTAAGTCTCGGCATTGGCAACAATGCGGTCTGATGCCAGGCAAATTTCACACCCTCCGCCCAGGGCCATCCCCGCAGGGGCCGTAACCACCGGCACCCTGGCATATTTGAGCTTCAGAAGAGAATCCTGGAACTGCTTGATGGCAAAATCTATTTCCTCCCAGTTTTCGTCTTCAATTTCAAACAGTATAAGCATAAGGTTAGCACCGGCTGAGAAGTGGGAGGAGTGGTTTGCGATGACAAGTCCGCGCATATCGTTCTCGATTCTCCCGATGGTATTGTCGATCATGGAAATGGTATCGCCACCAATGGCGTTCATTTTTGTATGAAACTCGAGGCACGCCACATCGTCTCCGATATCCCACAGGGTTGCACCAGGGTTCTCCTCTATTTTTCTGTTCGTCGTTCCTTTTTCAGAAAGAAGAATTAGCCAGCCCGGGCGCTCAAGCGGCCGATATTCCTTCAAAACCGGGGCAAAGATATAAGGTCTGTTTTCCTTTAAGGTGTAGAACGATTTGACAGGGGTTTGCAAAACATCCTCCACAACAGCGGGTAGCTTCCCCCCTTCCCCTTTGATCCTCTCAGCAATTTTCTCCACTCCAAGGACGTCCCACAATTCAAATGGCCCCTGCTTCCAGGCGAACCCCAGCTTCATGGCATTGTCAATGTCCTCTATTTTTTCACTGATATCCGGAACCTGCGAGGCCGCATAAAGCAGGATTGCCTGAATCAGGTCTGACACAAAACGCGCAGGTGGCGTCTTGTCTTTCATCAGTATCTCAATCCGGCGGATGGGATCTTCGTAAGGTTGAAGCTTGTCGAGGATAGGAAATGATACCTTCTTCCTGGGACGGTAGGCCATCTCCTTCAAGTCGAGGACATCGACTCCCTCCTTTGTCTTCTTGTAAAACCCCTGGCCGGTCTTAGCTCCCAACCAGCCCCTTTGCACGATCTCCTGGAGTTTGTCCGGCAGTGCGAAGGTCTCACGAAAGGGATCGTCCCGGGCCATCTTGTAAACGTTGTTCGCAACATGTGCAATGATATCCAATCCAACCATGTCAGCCGTACGGTAGGTCGCCGTTTTTGGGTGGCCGATGAGTTTCCCTGTCAGGGCATCTACCTCTTCTATGGAAAGCCCCCATTTTCCCATAAGCTGGAAGGTCAAAAGAAAGGCAAAAATACCAATCCGGTTGGCAATGAAGTTCGGGGTGTCCTTTGCAATAACGACACCTTTTCCAAGGGTACGTTCGGCAAACTCCCTGGTCGTAGCCACGACTTTAGGGGATGTCCACTGCGTAGGGATGATTTCCAGGAGGCGCATGTACCGTGGGGGATTGAAAAAGTGTGTGCCCAGAAAGCGACTTCTTAATGACTCCTCCATTTGCTCCCCGATGTTGTGAATCGGAATACCCGAGGTATTCGTAGAAACAATAGTATGTCCGCTGATAAAAGGGGAAATCCTTGCCATAAGGGACTGCTTAACAGGGAGTGATTCCACTACTGCTTCGATTATGATATCCACGTCCTTAAGAAGCTCAAGGTCGTCTTCGAAGTTACCCGGGATTATCCTTTTTGCCCATTCGGACCTGAACAGCGGGGAAGGCTTTGTTTTTTTGAGCTTTTCGATGGCCCCCAGGGAAAACCGGTTCCTGACCTTGGGGGACTCAAGGGTTAATCCCTTTCCCTTTTCCTCCTCGGTCAGGCTGTCAGGGACGATGTCGAGCAGAATAACATCGAGCCCGGCATTAATTAGGTGCGCTGCAATCTGGCTTCCCATCACACCAGCACCTAATACTGCCGCACGTGCAATCTTTTTCATTGTGTCCTCCAATTCATATCGCCACTTAATCCAAAGGTATTATTTATCCCGGACATATTGTTAAGCTTCTTTCTGTTGCTGAGATTTTTTAATCTCTTCTTCCCTTAAGACCTTTCGTAGGATCTTTCCGACCATGCTCTTTGGAAGCTCATCCCTGAACTCTACAAGTGTAGGCACCTTATATTTCGCAAGTCTTTCCCGGCAGTAGTCAATAATCTCCTCTTCAGTAGCCGTTTCTCCAGGCTTGAGAACTACAAATGCCTTGACTGTCTCTCCCCGGTATGGGTCGGGAACGCCTACGGCCACGGCATCCCGGACTTTGGGATGGGTAAATAGGACCTCGTCAATGTCTCTCGGATAGATGTTGTAACCCCCGGCAATGATCATGTCTTTCTTCCTGTCCACGATGAAAAAATAGCCATCCTCATCCATACGGGCTATATCCCCAGTTTTCAACCAGCCGTCTTCGGTCAGAACCTCCCTTGTTTCTTCTTGCATGTTCCAGTAACCCTTCATCACCTGGGGACCCTTAACACACAGCTCTCCAACCTGGCCTACTGGGAGGTCTTCCCCCGTTTCCAGGTCGATAATCTTGCTGTCGGTGTCGGGGAAGGGAATGCCGATACTCCCCTCCTTGATTACGCCTTCCAGGGGATTGGCATGGGTCACTGGAGAAGCCTCTGTCAGGCCATATCCCTCGACAAGTTTCGCACCCGTAAGGGCCTTGAAACGCTTCATGACCTCCAGGGGCAAGGGGGCAGCACCGCTGATACAGTACTTGACGGATGAGAGATTAAACTTGTCGACCCCCTCAACCATGTTGATGGCCTGGTACATGGTTGGAACACCCGGGAAAATGGTGGGATGCTCCTTTTGGATGACTTGAAGGATCTGTTTAACCTCGAACCTCGGAATCAGTATCATCTCTGCTGCAATCAATACGGGAAGGTTCATGGCCGTGGTCATGCCATAGACATGGAAAAATGGGAGAACTGCCAGGGCTTTTTCCTCTCCTTCAACTGCCTGAGGTATCCATAGACGAACCTGGTAGGCGTTGGACACAAGGTTATGGTGGGTCAGCATCACCCCTTTCGCTACGCCCGTCGTTCCACCCGTGTACTGGAAGAGGGCAACCTCATCACTGTTAACCTGTTCGTCCTCGAAACGCTCGTTGGCTACCTTCATGAGATACAACCACTTAAAAACCCCTCCTTCCTGGGGAATCTCAACCCACTGCTTCTGCTTCTTTGCCTTTAACGGATAGAGAATCTTCAGGATAAAGGGGAGAAAGTCCTGGATTCCTGTAAAGATGATGCGTTTCAGACGGGTCTGTTTCATCGTGTTTTTCGACTTTTCATAGAAGAGATCGAGCGTAATGAGCGTTTCCGCCCCCGCGTCGTTGAACTGGTGGATCATTTCCCGCTCGACATAAAGGGGGTTGGTGTTGACAACAATCGCCCCCAAACGCAGTGCACCGAAATAGGCAATAACGGTTTGGGGACAATTTGGAAGCATTATGGCAACACGATCTCCCTTTCGAACCCCCAGGTGGAACAGGGCATCCGCCATCTTCCGGGTCTGTGACTGAAGCTCACGATATCTTATCTTTTTGCCAAAGAAACTCATGGCAACGGCATCGGGAAACTGATCCGCTGTCCGGTCTAAAAGAGAGAACAAGGGGATTTTAGAGTAGTTGAAAGAATGTGGAACATTTTCTTGATAAAACTTGTACCAAGGTCGGTCCATAACTCACCCCCTTTTTGAAATAGATTGCTGTTCCGGCACCTCCCATCAAGCTGGAGATAGTACGATGGTCAGCTGTCCATTTTTGAGATTCCTTGCCCGAACCTCAAACATATCTCCCACCTTCAATGCCTTCAGATCCACATCCGGTATCCAGCCCATGACCCTCAACCCACCCTCTACCTCAATGATTCCTACGGGGCAGGGGGTTTGGGTCACTTTAGCGAAAGGCATTTTGGGAGGAGAAACATTGTAGTGCTCAGGGGGGACAAAGATAGCCGTATAAGATAAAAGCCTTCCCCTCGTCGGGATTTCAACATACGCCATGTCTTCTTCAAGGCAGTCCGGACATTCCGGTCTTGGCGGGAAAAACATGCGTCCGCATTTCTGACATCTTGTTCCAAAAACCTTCCCGCTCTCCAATGCCTTGGCAAAGGGCGTTCCAATCTTTGTGTTCTTGATAAACAGGGAAAAGTCCTTGAATTCCATATCAGTCTTTCCTGTAAATGGTTACGCCAACCACCTGTCCGCTTCCCCCGACATTGTGGGTCAGTCCCACCTCGGCGCCGGGGACCTGACGCGTTCCACACTCACCCCGGAGTTGCTTGACAATCTCAACTGCCATGGAAACCCCTGTCGCACCAATAGGGTGTCCCTTGGATTTCAATCCTCCATCCACATTGACCGGAATCTTTCCCCCGATGTAGGTCTGGCGGTCCTCGATAAAGCTTCCTCCCTCTCCCTTCGGGCAGAATCCCAGGTCTTCATAAGCGCAGATTTCTGCAATGGTAAAACAATCGTGGACCGTAGCCACGTCGATCTCGTCGGGGCCAATACCGGCATGCCGATAAGCTTCTTTCCCGGCTACGACCGTAGCCTTGAGGGTATGGATGCTTTCCCTGTCAGAAATTCGCATGGTGTCTGTCGCAGTTCCAATTCCTTCGATCCACACTGGGGGTTTGGCAAAATCCCCAGCTCTCTCCTCGCTCGCAAGAATAACAGCAGCCGCTCCATCAGTGATTAAACTGCAATCATAGAGCTTCAGGGGATAGGCCACCATAAACGACTTGAGGGCCTGTTCAAGGGTAATCTCTTTTTGCATGTGGGCAAGGGGATTCTGGCTGCCGTAAAAGTGGTTTTTTACCGCTACCATTGCCAGTTGTTCTTCAGTCGTTCCAAACGTCGCCATGTGAGCGCGCGCCACCATGGCATAATACCCGGGGAAAGTCATTCCGAATGGGTATTCCCAGATTGCGTCACCCCCCTTTCCCATAATCTCCGTAGCCTGTGGAGTACTGACCTCAGTCATCTTTTCTGCACCGAGGACTAGTACGACATCCGCAAGTCCGGAGGCGATCGTCATCCATCCTACCCGAATGGCCATACTTCCACTGGCACAAGCACCTTCAACCCTGAAATTCGCCTTCGGATAAAACTCAAGGTAGTCATGCATCTGGGCAGAGGGCTGAAGGGAAAAGGAAAACTCATCTGCTGCCACTGACGTCACCATGCTGTCAACATCACTCAGGCGAATTCCCGCGTCTTTCAATGCTCCAGCAACTGCTTCAAAGGCAAGCTCACGATGCGAGGCATCCCCACGAGCACCAAACTTCCCCTGTGCAGCACCTACAATCGCTACCTTTTTCTTCACACTTTTCTCCTTTCAAGAAATCTTAATAGGCAACTCTTATGTTAGTAGAATTGATTGCACGTTGCCGCTCGAAAGGGGTGCCATTTCAGTCTTCAAAACGCTTAAAAACAAGCGAGGCGTTTGTTCCCCCGAATCCGAAGGAGTTGTTTATTGCATATCGCAAATTTGCCTCTCTTGCTTTGTTGGGAACATAATCCAGGTCACACTCGGGGTCGGGGTTATCGTAGTTGATTGTAGGAGGGATGATACCTTTCTGCAATGAAAGCATCGTTAAAATAGATTCCACAGCACCAGCAGCCCCCAGAAGGTGGCCCATCATCGACTTATTAGAGCTGACAGGAATTTTATAGGCATGGTCCTTGAAGACTCTTTTTATTGCCTTGGTTTCAGCAATATCATTAAGGGGTGTTGAAGTTCCATGTGCGTTGATATAATCGATGTCCTCTGGGGAAAGCTTGGCGTCTTTCAAGGCATTCGCCAAACACAACGATGGGCCTTCACCATTTGGAGACGGCGCGGCAATATGATAGGCATCAGCGCTCTGGCCAAATCCTATAATCTCTCCATAGATGGGAGCACCCCGTTTTTTTGCGTGGCTTATAGATTCAAGGACCATGACACCGCAACCCTCTGAGATGACAAACCCGGTTCTATCCCTGTCAAAGGGTCGGCTGGCCTTTTTGGGATCATCCTTGAGTATAGCGAGGGCACGCATCGCGTCAAAACCACTGATAGAAACAGGGGAAATGGCTGCTTCTGTCCCACCCGTTATCATAACATCCGCATCTCCATATTGAATGGTACGAAGGGCATAGCCAATGGAATGTGCTCCGGTTGCACATGCGGTTGAGATGCTAACACACGGACCCTTCGCCCCTGACGCAATGGCAATCTGGCCCGACGCCATATTGGATATGAGCATAGGGATAAAAAAGGGGCTCACCTTTTTTGGGTTGTTTGTCTGAATCAGGCGCTTGTGGAATCGCTCGAATGTCTCAATCCCCCCAAGCCCGGCTCCAACCAGTACGCCTACCCTCGGGGCATTCCCCTCTGTAATCTCGAGGCCCGACATCTCCAGGGCCATTTTTGCGGCAGCCATGGCAAACTGTGTAAACAGGTCCATTCGTTTGGCATCTTTACTATCTATGAATTCACTGGGCTTAAAACCTTTAACCTCTCCGGCTATCTTGGATTTCATCATAGAGGTGTCAAAACGCGTGATATAGTCGATGCCAGATCTTCCGTTAACTAAATTCTCCCATGGCTCTTTAGGGCCAATACCCAGTGGAGTTACCAATCCATAACCCGTGATTACAACGCGCTTTCGCAACCCATACCCCCTTTGAACACCGACTATCAGAGCCTGAAGGTTCGGAAAGTCGGAATTTATCTTTTACGATTTATGGGCGTTTATAAATTCAATAGCGTCTCCAACCGTTACGATCTTCTCTGCATCTTCATCAGAAATTTCCATGTCGAATTCTTCTTCCAGCGCCATCACAAGCTCAACGATATCCAGGGAATCTGCTCCAAGATCGTCCACGAATTTTGCTTCCGGGGTTACCTCACTCTCATCTACTCCCAACTGATCAACGATAATTTCCTTGACCTTTTTCTCAACTTCCATAGAACATCCTCCTTTTACTTTTTATCTTCCCTTTTTCTCATTCAAAACCGTTTCCCTTTATATATACAAACCCCCGCTAACATTCAATACATGCCCCGTAATGTATGAAGCCGCATCGGAGGCAAGAAAAAGTACGGCATTAGCTACATCTTCGACCGTTCCCAGGCGTCCCAGTGGGATCGATGACAGAATTTTCTCTTTTGCCTTTTGCTCCATTCCTTCCGTCATGTCGGTCTGGATATAGCCAGGTGCTATGGCATTCACCGTTATCTGTTTTCTCGCGAGTTCCCTTGCCACTGCCTTGGTAAACCCGATAATTCCGGCCTTCGAGGCCGCATAATTTGCCTGTCCCGGGTTTCCCATGAACGCAATAACTGAAGAGATACTGATGATTCTTCCGTATCGCTTTTTCAGCATAAAACGGGAAACAGCCTTAGTGCAGTTAAAAACCCCCTTCAAGTTTGTTTCTATAACACGATCCCACTGCTCTTCCTTCATCAGGAGTATAAGCTGATCACTTGTAATTCCTGCATTGTTAACCAGGATATCAATTCTGCCGAACTCTTCGTAGGCTATCTTTGCCAGGGTCTCTGCATCCTTTATAGACTCAACGCTCAACTTCATGCCCCTGCAAGAGGGCTCAGTGGCCTGAAGGGTTTTTTCTGCCTGTTTCAGGCGTGACTCGTTCCGGCCCGTGATGATGCATGTTGCCCCGTTGCTCGCCAGTAAAGATGCGATACCATACCCAATACCCCTGCTTCCCCCTGTAATGATGGCAATCTGGTTTTTCAAATCTACCTTCATCGAGAGAGAGCCTCCTTGAATTTAATGATGTCATCATAGGTTTGAAGGGGAGTGGAGTCTAACGCCTTGTCGAAGCGTTTGAATAGTCCGGACAGAACCTTCCCTGGGCCAAGCTCAATGGCCTTGTCGACACCGAGGTTCCTCATCGTTTCCATGCTTTGTTCCCACATGACAGGTGAGCTTACTTGCTTGGTAAGCATGGGAACAACCTCCTTTTCCGAGTTGTAGGGCTTGCCTGTAACATTCGCAATGACCGGTATGGTCATTTTCCCAAAACTGGCCTTCTCCAGGACCTCCTTCAGACGTTCCCCTGCGGGCTGCATCAAGGCGGAATGAAAGGGGGCGCTAACTCTTAGAGGGACTACCTTCTTTGCCCCGGCCTCCCTTGCCAATTGGCCTGCTTTTTCCACCGCATCCTTGTGGCCGGAAATAACAACCTGACCCGGGCAATTGAAATTGGCTGGGTCGACAACCTTATCGCCCGCTGCCTTTTCACAGATCTCTACGACCTTATCCCGCGGGAGTCCCAGAACTGCTGCCATTGCTCCATCCCCTACGGGCACCGCTTCCTGCATGAATTTCCCCCGCTGCTTAACTGCATAGACCGCATCCCTAAAAGAGAGAACCCCTGCCACAACAAGAGCTGCATATTCCCCCAGGCTATGGCCAGCAAGATATGACGGGGTCAGGTTTACCTCCTCCATGAAAACGCGGTAGGTTGCGACACTGACTGTTAGGATAGCGGGTTGGGTATTTTCGGTAAGCCGCAAGCTCTCCTCCGGTCCTTCGAAGCACAGGTTTTCCATATCTATCAAAAGGGTTTCACTTGCCTCTTCAAAGACCTCTTTCGCTGCGCTGGAATTCTCAACAAGACTTTTGCCCATCCCAACCCGCTGTGCTCCCTGACCTGGGAACACAAATGCCCATTTAACCATGGACTTTTCCCCTCAACTTTCTATCGTTTCTTCTTTTTCCTTGCAGCCTCCTTGATCAAGGAAGCTGCAATCTCATTCCGCTGAATCTGGTTAGTCCCTTCGTATATCTGGAGAATTTTAGCATCCCGCATCATTTTTTCCAGTGGGTAATCACGCATATACCCGTAACCACCAAGGATCTGAACGGCATCAGTGGTTACACGCATGGCCATATCACTGGCAAAGGTCTTAGCCATGGCAGAATACTGGGAAAACTCCCTGGGCTTACTATCGATAAATCGCGCTACGGAATAGACCAGCGCCCTTGCCGCCTCAACTTGGATGGCCATGTCGGCCATCATGTGCTGGATTACTTGAAAAGATGAAATGTGACGGCCAAACTGGGTCCTTTCACGGGTATATTCCACTGCATAATCGAGTGCACCTTGGGCCAGCCCGATTCCCTGGGCGCCGATTCCGGGACGGGAATAATCGAATGTCTTCAGGATTACAAAAAATCCTAATCCCTCTCTGCCGATGACGTTTTCCTTCGGAACGCGGCAGTCGTCAAAGATCAGCTCCCGGGTAGCGGAGGCGCGAATCCCAAGTTTCTTTTCCTTCTTTCCAAAGCTAAAACCGGGAGTGTCCTTCTCAACGATAAAACCGGTGCATCCCCGTGGGCCTCTTGACTTGTCCGTCATCGTAAACACTGAATATATTTCCGCTTCGCCGCCATTGGTTATCCACTGCTTTGTCCCGTTGAGAATATAATAATCACCATCTCTAACCGCGGTAGTGCTCAAATTGGTGATGTCACTGCCAGCGCCTGGCTCCGTGACTGCAAAGGCTGCCAGGCGTTTACCGCTGCCGATCTGGGGAAGGTATTTTTTCTTTTGTTCTTCATTCCCGTACAGGAGAATAGGATAGGCCCCAAGGCCACTTCCCGCAAAGCTCACGGAAACTCCTATACAGGCCCAGCTAAGTTCCTCCACGGCAATACAATTTTCAAATACACCCCCTCCGAAACCACCATATTCTTCAGGGAGGCAAACACCAAACAAGCCCGCATCGGCGCAGGCCTTAAGAATCTCCCATGGGAATTCCTCCTTTTCGTCAAGCTCCGCCCGTACCGGAACCACCTTCTCCACGGCAATCCTCCGGGCCAAGTCTCTTATCATTTTCTGATCTTCCGTCAAAAAATAATCAAGAGCCACATTTTCCCCCTTTCTTTCCTATTTTTCTATTCCCGATGGATTATCACAATCTCAACACATCGTAAAGGTCTTCCTTGGTATAAAAATGATTTAGAAATGTATTCAAGCGTAGAAAATACCTCTAAGCCTTACTTTTCAGATTCCTTCAGGACCCTTTCAGGCTTACCGTTCAACCGCAGGATATTCTTCTTCATTCTGCCGACAAGATTTTGAGTAGCAAGCTCATGGGCATGATAAATCGCATTCTTTATCGCTTTCGGGGGAGAGCTTCCATGGGCAATGAGACAGACACCATCAACCCCGAGAAGTGGGGCACCCCCATATTCCGAATAATCAAATGCCTGTGAAAGGTTCCGGAGCGTGCCACGAAAGAAAAGATAACCGATCTTTGCCTTGAAACTTCCCTTTAAATCGTTTTTCATGAATCCAAAAATAGCACGGCTCAACCCCTCTGTAAGTTTAAGGGCTATATTCCCGACAAATCCATCACACACCACAACATCCACGTTTCCACTAAAGATATCTCTCCCTTCCACATATCCGATATAGTTGAGGAAGGCGTTCGATAAAAGCTGATGCGCCTCACGGGTCAGACTATTACCTTTTGAGGTCTCTTCCCCATTGCTCAGGATCCCCACGCGAGGAAATGGGATGTGCAAAACAGTTCGGCAAAAAACC